>Ga0137297_10883_pt1 | contig 19575 bp, 5 predicted proteins | sample RamsorincwithD2O_FD_97191 | JGI IMG/M metagenome (GOLD analysis project Ga0137297, IMG submission 97191) | Mouse cecal microbial communities from Vienna, Austria - Mucin amended with D2O | ecosystem: Host-associated > Mammals > Digestive system > Large intestine > Cecum | place: Austria: Vienna... | reverse complement strand
CGGCGTTCGGATTTACCTTGAAACCTGACAACATTGCGTTTACCGATGTAGCAAGCGGCGAATGGTATGCGGACTATGTGGCGACAGCCTATAAAGAAGGGCTTGTTAACGGAATAACAGAAACGGAGTTCGGCGTTGGGCGCAATATTACCAGACAGGACGCAATTGTGATTTTGGAACGCGTGCTCACAAAACGCGGTATGGAATATAGCGGCGGCGGCAAAACGTATACGGATATGGACGATATTGCGGATTATGCGGCAAAAGCGGTGGAAAATCTGACTTCTATCGGTATTATACAAGGCGATGAAGCAGGAAACTTCCTGCCGCAAAGTCAAACAACACGGGCAGCCGCTGCGAAAATGATCTATGCAGCCATGAAACAAGGGGGACTGTGGTCATGAGAAAAAAATTAATCTATTTATTATTGGCGCTTATGCTGCTGTGCACAGCCGGTTTTCCGGCTGGCGCAGCGGGCTTTACCGACACGACAGGCACCAGATATGAAACGGCGGCAAATGTGCTTTCTGCACTGGGCTTTGTATCAGGACAGGGGGACGGCGCGTTTGATGTGAACAGCCCCATGACGCGGGCAGAATTCGCTTCCGTGATGTCGAAAATCTCCAAAAGCTGGGGGCTGAGCATCGGCAGCGACGAAACCTATTTCTATGATGTGCGCGAAGGTCACTGGGCGAAAGATGCAATCGACAGTGTGGCAAACGCGGGATTGATGACGGGAGAAAACAATTATTTCCGTCCGGATGCGCCAATTACAACAGAAGAAGCGGCGCGCACGCTTGTGATTCTGCTGGGCTACGACTACCTTGCGCAGAAACAGTCCTATACGCTGGCGGCGGTGCAAATCGGTCTGCTGCGCTCCGTGCAAACAGGCAGTCAAATCACGCGCGGCGAACTTTTAATCATGCTCTATAATGCGCTGGACATTGATTTGCTTTCCGTGACAAAGATTGTGCAGGGTGCAAACGGCGTATTGACAACGCAAAGGGAAGCGGTGAAAGACGCAACCATTTTAACAGAATATTTTGATATCTACAAAAGCCGCGGTCAGGTGACAGCTGCCGGCAATTTGGATATGGTGACCTATACCAATGACGAAACGGACATCGTCCGTATTGACAACGAGGAATATCGGTTGGCGGAGGGGGTACTGGCGGACAGCAGTGCGCTGGGATGTATCGTAGATTTCTACTATCGCGCGGCGACAGACGACGACATACCGACGCTGCTGTACTACAAGGTACGCAAAGAAAATGAAATCATTGAAGTGTCCGCTGAAAATGTGGCGGCAGGAAGCACAACAACCAGTTTCATCTATTTTGACGAGGACGGACGCAGACAAACACAAAAGCTGTCCGCCGGTGCGCGGTTTATCCTCAATGGCTATTTCATTCCGGATTCCGCCAAAAAAGACAGTTTGTTTGACCTTGCAGCCGGTTCCGTGCGGATTGTCATTCCGTCGGACGACAGCACGGAATTGGTGTGGATTCAAAGCTATGCGTACCATCTTGTAAAAGCGGCGGGGAATGACGGAATCTATCTCAAAGATGGCGGCTATATTGATTTAGATGATACGAATAGCGATATAGAAGCGTTTTGCTACATGGCAAACGGTACGCCGACGGCATTGAGCAAGATTGTTTCAGACAGCGCCGTTGCGCTGGCGGAGGTACAGGCGGCAGACGGTAAAACCTACCGCAGCGTTTATATTCTGAAAAGCGTCACAGGCAAAGTGGAGGAAATCGGCGGCGATACCGGCAGGGAAAAAATTACGCTGGACGGCGTGCAATATGACGCAGCGGATGGCATTATGAACTGGGGGCTGCGCATAGGACTCAGTTACAAGTTCTACATTGGCATGGACGGCGAAATCTGTCTGTTTCAGGAAGCAAAATCCGGCAGCTTGCGCTACGGATATTTGATTGAAGCAGGAACGAGCGGCGGCATCAGCACAGCGCTGCAAATGAAAATCCTGAACGAAGGCGGTTCGGTTTCGCTTTTGGAGGTTGCAAGCACGTTTACTATCAACGATATCGCGGTGAAAGAAGGCGGCGCCGGCAGCGCACAGGCATATAATCAATATCTGTATGATGCGGCGCAGGGCAAGGCAATCCGTCAGGTTGTGGCATATATGATAAACGACCAAAACGAAGTCACCCGCATCTATACGGCGTTAGATAACGAGGATGCTGTGCTCTCTCTGGACGTACCAAGAGCGACGCGACGGCTCAAAGGAAGTTCCATCTTTAATTTTAACGGTGAGTTGGCGCCCAAAAGAGACGGTATCATGTTTGTGGTGCCCAGCGACACTAATGCGGACGAAACAGATTATGCCGTTTGGCCGCAGTCGGCGTTTCAAAATGACGCCAGCTATACCGTAGAGGGATATAATGTGAATGATTTACGCGAGGCGGACGTCATTGTGGTGACGCTTGCCAACACAGACGTCACAAACTTTATTGCCAACGGCTATACCTGCGTGTTTGACAAAAAGAGCCGCGTGGTGCTGGAGGACGGTACAGAAACATGGGCAATCACCTACTGGCAGCAGAACCAAAAACGGACAATGACCATTTTGCCCAGAGACGGCAAATCCACCTATGAAAAAACAATGGAAACAGCAAGAGACATCAAACGCGGCGACTGTTTCAAGATGGAACTCACGAGCGACAGCACACAGATTAAAAACATGGCGATTGAGTTCAGCAATGCGCAGCGAACGACAATGACGAGCAACTATAATGATGCGCGGCTGTTGTATTACGGACAGATGACGGCAATCGGACCGCTGTCTTTTGTGGCAACGGCATATGCTGAAAAACCGGAAAACGGATATCTGGGCACGACGAGTTGGTTGTTTAAAAATGCCGCGCGCGTGAGTACCTATCTCTATACAGGTGATGATGAAGAAATCCAGTATTGTCCCAACGGACTGGCGGACGTGAAAGTCGGCGACTGGATTTTGTATCAGGCATATTGCGGCGGCGGACGGTCAATGGTGATTTATCGTGATGATGACAGGCTTCCCAGCGGCGCGCTGAAATAAGGCGCATGGAGCGTATGGGAAAACCGGAAAGGTTAGGGTATGGTATGAGAAAAAAGAGTAGAATCAAACGGCAACTCCTTTTATGGACGGCAGCGGCAATGCTGCTCCAGCCCATGATGTTTCAACTCCCTGCCGCAGCAAGCGAAACTGTCATCAGTGAATTCAGCGATCAGTTCGAGGATTATGCACATGACGGCGGTATGCTTTACGCGAAAAAATGGGACAATGTGAAACAAGGAATGGCAGCGGACAGCCGCGTGAGCATAGAACATGACGGCGGCAATGGTTTTGCGGCGTTCTATGTCAAAGGCGGCGTGGAAAACGGGCAGGCGTCTTATCCGAGTGTGGCTGTGAGAAAAAACAATATCAACAATCAGGGCAGAACGTTGGTCTATGAAGGCAGCTTCTATACATTTGACCAAAATGCGAAAATGACGTTTGCATTCACAAACGGAAAAACATCGGAACTACAGGAAATGTTGGTGCTGCAAGGCAGTGAGATTAGCACAAAAACGGCAAACGGTCAGTTTCAGGCAGTCAGCAGTGCGGCTGAAACAAAAAAATGGAACCGTATTGCATTGGCGCTGGACGGCGCGGCGGGCACTTATCGAATCTATCTGAACGGACAGGCGGTCACAGACAGCGTTCCCGTTTCGCTGGGCAAGCTGGACATCAGCGCGCTTTCCATGCAGATTTCTGTCAAAAATCCCACGGGTATTGCCTATGCGGAGGGCAGAATTTATATGGACGACGTATATGTCTATGAAGCGGCGGCGCCGGTGGAAAACACAGATAGCATTATCAGTCAAACCACTGATATCACAACTTATTTAAACCGGCAGTTTACCAGCGTCGGAGAGGATAGCAGGGCGCACGGCGTAGCGATGTTTACCGGCACGGTGAACATTGTGGATACGCCGTCGGCGACCAACAAAAGCGCCAAGATTATGGTGGGTACAGACGGCGCCTATTTCCCGCTGGAACAAATAGCGGTGGAGAATTTTAACGCGAAAATCATTTATCAGGCAGACAGGGACGTGACGCTGTGTGCGAAAGACAAAAACGGAAAAACAGAAAATTTTGTCACAGTGCCCGCCCGCAGCGGCTTTGGCAGCGTCAAAGCGGCGTTTGATATGGAAAAGGGCGTTTGCGCGCTGACAGACGAAAACGGCAAGACGCACAGCGCGCCGATCACGCTGAAAAACATCATGAGCATTGGCTTTGACGGCGAAGGTGCAAGTCTCACGCTGAATAAACTCTTTGCCTACAGCGGCGCGGAGGACGTGGACGATTCCTATTTCAAGGATTACGCCTACCAGAAAAAAGCCCGAGACATTCTGGTGACAGACACTTGGAAAGCCAACTATGACGTTTTGGAACAAGGCGTTTTAATGGGAATTGACTTCTATCAAGCGTCTGTGTTCGGCAATAAAATCAGGCTCAGCGGTCAGCCGCCGCGCGTGTTTGACGGCAAACCTTATGTGCCGGCGGAGGATACGGCGGTTTATTTGGGCGGCGAGGTGCTGGAGCCGTCGGAGACTGCGCCGGTACGCATGGCAGTAAACGGTAAAACCGTGGAAATCGGCAGCGGGGAAATCCGCCGCGAAAAAGACACCAACTATATTTCGGCGCAGCGCATGGCGGCTATCTTTGGACTGGAACTTGCGTGGGACGGCGAATATTTGCTGGGATTCGGCAAAAAGACGCTGTTTAACGGTGCAAAGGAACAGGACGAACTGAAAAACGCACTCTATTTCCAGCGCCCGACCGGCGCAGAAATTTATGACCGCATTCAAAAGAAGGGCAGCCTGCACCCGCGTATTTATGTAGGTGCGGAACGGTTTGCCGAAGTGCGTGAAAACATAGAGAACAACCCAACCATGCAAGCATGGTATGATAAAATCATGAAAGAGGCAGAAGGCTATCTCGATACCTATGCGCTCTATTTTGAACGCTCGGACGGCGTACGTCTGCTGGCGGTGTCTAATACAATGGTGGCGCGTATGACGGCACTGGGAGTCGCTTATCAAATGACAGGCGACACCAAGTATGCAGAGGCGGCATGGCGCGACTTGGAGGCGGTGTCGAACTTCAGCGACTGGAACCCCTCTCACTATCTGGACGTCACCACCATGTCGCACGGCGTTGCAATCGGCTATAGCTGGTTCTATGACTGGCTGAGCGAAGACCAGAAAAACATCATTGTGGAAGGATTCATTCGCTGCGGTCTGAACAGTTACATTGAAGGACTAGATATGGATGACTGGTGGGCGCATGTCAATTCCAACTGGAATCCATGGTGCCACAGCGGGCTGATGTCGGCGATTGTCGCCATGAGCGACCGGCTGGGCGAACGGGGCATGTATGCGCTGGACAGAGCGTTTCCCTATCTGGAATATCTCTATCCGGAATTTTTGCCGGACGGCGCGTGGGTAGAAGGTATTTCCTATCACGCGACAACGTTAATCTATCTGTCGGAGTGGTGCGCTACCATGGAAACCGCAACAGGAAAAGATTTCGGTTATTGGGATTTGCCCGGCATGGAACTCACGCCCTACTACGGCGAAGCGCTCAGCGGCGCGGGCGGCGTGTATAACTACGGCGATAACACGGAAGTGGTGTCAAACTGTGCGGCGCAGGCATGGTTTGCCTATAAATATCACGACAACGGTCTCATGCAAATGCGCTACAGCAATATCCTGTCCCGTGGTCTTACGACAAACTGGTACGATTTATTGATGCTGCGTCCGGAAATGATGAACGGCTCAAGTTCTATGGCGAACGATATGCTCTATCAGGATAAAAACATTGTTTCCCTGCGCACCAGTTGGACGGATTCTCTCAACGGCTTCTTTGTAGGCGCAAAAGGCGGACAGAATGGTGAAAGTCATTTCCACTATGATTTGGGCGGCTTTGTCATGGATGTCGGCGGCGTTCGTTTTGCCTATGAATTGGGGCGTGAGAGTTATGCAACAACAGCGAATGATACGGAAACCTATCAATATAAAAAACGTGCCGAAGGTCACAATACCTATGTGATTAATCCCGATGAAACGCCGGGACAGGGAGACACCGCACTTGCAGAGGTTACGGAATTTGTGAGCAAAGACAAAGGCAGTTATGCGGTCATTGACCTGACGCAGGCATATGGTGAAGCGCTGGACATGAAGCGTGGATTCATGCTTACAAACGACCGGCAGTCTTTGATTATTCAAGATGAAGTTTCCCTTGCGGGTGCAAGTGAGGTCTATTGGTTCATGCACACCGCCGGAGACATTGAAGTGGCGGAGGACGGCAAAAGCGTGTATATCACCAATTCCGGCGTCACCATCAAAATGGAAATGCTGGAGAGCGACGACGGCGGCGCGAAATTTGAAGTGCGCGACCCGCTGCCGCTGGATACCACGCCATGGCTGGAGGGTCAGGGACGCAACGAAAAATTTAAAAAGCTGGCGATTCATTGGGATAATGTCCAGAGTTATACATTGGCGATTGCGGTTTCTCAGGTGATTGACCGTGCGGTACCAACCTATACGCAGAAAGTTGTGCCAATCAGCAATTGGGAAATTCCGGACGGTGAAGTCGTACCGCTGCCCAAGCTAACCGGTATCACGATGAACGGCGCAGCGCTGCAAGGCTTTAAGCCGGAGCAATATACCTATTCTGTGAACCTTCCATATGATGTCGAAGAAAAACCGGTTTATGCCTACACGTCAGACAGTAGTCTGGAGGTCACTGTAGAAGAAAGCGAAAAGATTATCGGTAACACGAAATTCATTGTGCATGACAAAGAAACCGGAAAATATGCGGTTTATGTTGTCAGCACGCATGTGAATAGCTACATTGGTCAGATTCCGGGAAGCAAAGAACTGAACATTGCCGGCGTGACAGCAAGCGATGAACAGGCAGAAGAAGGAAACTATGCAGTCGGCGTATTGGATAACGACTACATGACGCGCTGGGCTGCTATGTATGATGCATGGCTCACGGTGGAACTGGAAGAGCCGACAGAAATTTATGCACTTGGACTCTCGTGGTATCTGGGAGACCAACGCAGCTACATTTATGATGTGGAAATTTCCATGGACGGCGAAAACTGGACGCAGGTATATTCCGGTCTATCTTCCGGAACAACAAAAGATATCGAAAGCATATTGCTGGGCAACCAGAAAGCGAAATATGTGAGATATCAAGGTCATGGACATTCCACCGGAGATTGGAACAATCTCTCGACGGTCAGAGTCTATGGGAAATAGTATGCGGAAGCGGTAAAACGAAATCATGATGTATGCCCGAAACGACAAAGAGAAATCTGCGTTGTTTCGGGCATATTATCAGGCGTTTCCTGCAAAGAACTTTAAGAAAACGGGGGTGAGGGTCAATGAGAGGAAAAAAAGGATTGGTATTATGGACGGCGCTGCTGCTATTTGCGTTGCTGTTGCCATCTATGTCCGGCGGTGCGGCAGGCGGCAGTGCGGCGGCGTCCATAGAAATTGAACATTTACCGGATTTTATTATGACCAACAGGGAGCAGCAGTCCACTGCCACCTTTTATCCGTCTGCTGCCGCCTATGATGCGGATGGCAAACGGCTGGAGGGACAGGCGTTTATTTGGTCGCTGAAAGAGCAGGCAGAGGGCGTAACGCTGCTAGATACGCAGACAGGAGCATTTTCTGTGGAGGGCGGTGCGGCGGCGGAAGAATTTACCTTACTGTGCCGCGCGGCGGACAGCGCGGCAGTGTCCGCGCAGGTCACGATACCGCTGAACCGGCAGGTGAATCTGATACAGGATAAAGTGGGCTGGACGGTGCAGGGCTGGGGCAAAGTGAGCGGCGCGGTGGACGGATATCACTGGACACGCTGGGATTCCGGCAAGCATTCCAGAGGCGGCGCGCTGGCGTTTTATGATATCGGAAAACAGGTGAAAGCAAACTATTTTCGGTTGAAATTGGGTAACATTAAAAATTCCAGTTCGCTGCGGATTGCGGGCAGTGATGCTTTGGTGGGCTCGGACGGCGCACCGGCAGCGCCGCCGGGAAAAACGGATACGGTCTATAACACAGCTGCAAGCGTCCTGCCGGTGCTTTCTCCGCGAAATGGAAACAATCGAAACTGCGGCGAGACCTATTGGTCGGCGCGTTCGGCAAACGCCGCTGTGGAGCCGTCTTTAGAGCAGGAACAGGTACTGACGGAAAAAGACAATCACGGTTATTGGGGGGAGCGGGAATTTCAATATATCGGCATATTGAACTATGCGGCGGATATCACAGCCAATCTTGGTAATTTCACAGTATATGATTTCGGCGTATATCGCACTGCGCCGAACTATGTCAATATTGCACTGCCGGAAGAAGCGGAACAGGGCGCGGCGGTGCAGCTGACGGCGGAGGTCTATAACGGTGTTGCTGCGGAGGAAAAGACAGGCGTGGGGACATGGAGCGCGCAGGGGGTTGAGATTGATGCGCACACCGGCGTTTTGACGGTTCCTTCGGCGCAGTGTGTCGGCGCTGTTACCTATACCTATGAAGAGGCAGGATTCCGTGCGCAGACCACGGTTTACGCCTGTGCGGAAGATGGCAAAGTGAAATTTGCAAACGCGCCCGATGCGTTTTGGAACTTGCAAATGAAACGCGGTTTTGTTTGCAAAGGGAACACCTTGACGGTTCCGGCAGGCACAACGGCAAAGCAGCTTCGGGCGGGAATTGTGTCTCCCAAATGCAACGTCAAAGTGCAGTGCGTTGATATGGAAGGGACGGAAATAACAGAAGGGACGCTGAAAAAAGGCGACGCTGTTTGGATGACCGACGGCGCGGCGGCGGTACGATATAAGATTGACACGGCAAAGAGCGGACAGGGCAGCGCGGAGTTGGTGAAATCGGACGGAAGTTATACGGCAACCGCCCAAATGGACGCGGCGGTTCCGGAAGCGGTTTTGATTTTAGCCGCTTATGATGAGAATAAAATGACAGAAATGAAGGCTATGGAAAAAACACGGGCGGAGGAAACGCTGACAGTAACATTGCCGGAAACCAAAAAAGGGAATGGGGTAAGAACAATGGTATGGGATTCGTTTGAAAACATGCAGCCTCTGCGGGCGCAGGAAAAGACCGAGATTTATGTAAATCGGCAGTTCACCGGCATTGCAAAAGACGGGCGTGCGCATGGCGTGGCGACGTTTACCGGCGCGGTGGACATTGTGGATACATCGTCGGCGGACAGCAAAAGCGCCCGCATAACGCTGGGAACGGACGGCGCATATATTCCGCTGGACAAAGCGGCGACGGGAAGTTTTACAGCCAAAATCGTTTATCAGGCGGACAGTGATGTGACGTTGTTTGCCAAAAATGAAAACGGGAGAAAAGAAACGCTGTTCACCTTGCCGGTCAAAAACGCGCTCTCCGGCGTCAAAGTAGCGTTTGATACAGACCATGGCGTTTGCACGCTGACAGACGAAACAGGAGCGGAAACGAGCGCAGCGGTTTCCCTTGAAAAAATTGCAGGTCTTGGGTTTGCAGGCGAAGGAGTAAGTCTCACGCTGCATAAACTCTTTGCTTACAGCGGCGCGGCGGCATTGGAGGATTCCTATTTTCAGGACTATGCCTATCAGGAAAAAGCGAGGAACCGGCTGGTGACGGAGAAGTGGAAATCTGCTTATAAAACGTTGGAACAGGGCGTTTTAATGGGCATTGATTTTTACCAAATCTCCCTGTTTGGCAACAAACTGCGAATCGACGGTCAGCCGCCGCGTGTATTTGATGGCACGCCTTATGTACCGGCGGAACAGACGGCAATCTGTCTGGGCGGCGAAGTGCTGGAGGCGACAGAATCCGCGCCGGTACGTATTGCAGTAAACGGCAGGACGCTGGAACTTGGCAGCAGCGAAATCTATCGGACAAGGGATACCAACTATGTTTCAGCGCAGCGCATGGCGAACCTGTTCGGATTGACACTTTCGTGGGACGGTGAATATTTGCTGGGGTTTGGCAGAGAAAAACTGTTTGATGAAACCAAAGACCAGAGTGATTTGAAAGCGGCGCTCTATTATCAGCGTCCGACAGGGGCAGAAATTTTTGATAGGATGCAAAAGAACGGCGATAAACATCCGCGTGTGTTTGCAGACGCGGCGCGGCTGGACGAAGTGCGGGACAATATCGCGCGCTATCCCATTCTGCGGCAGTGGTATAACAGTTTGGTGGAGAAAGCGGAGGGATATGCTAACGCGGAAACATTATATTACACAAAGCCGGACGGTATTCGTCTGCTGTCGGTATCGGTTGAACTGCTGCGCCGCATGGAGAATTTGGGGATTGCCTATCAAATGACGGGCGATGCCAAATATGCACAAACAGCATGGCGGGATTTGGAAGCGGTGTCAAATTTTGGCGACTGGAATCCCTCGCACTATTTAGACGTTGCCACCATGTCCATGGGCGTAGCGGTGGGCTATAGCTGGTTTTATGACTATCTGACAGACGCGCAGAAAGACACGATTGCGGAAGGGTTTACCCGCTGCGCGCTGAATACCTATATAGAAGCAGTGGACAGAGGTACCTGGTGGACATATGTGAATTCTAACTGGAATCCATGGTGCCACGGCGGTTTGCTGGAGGGCATTGTTGCCATGAGCGACCGGCTGAATGCGGCAGACGCAATGTATGCACTGGACCGTATGTTCCCTTATATGGAATACCTCTATCCCGAATTTATACCGGACGGCGGCTGGGCGGAGGGTACGGCATACCATGCGACCACGCTGCGCTATTTATCGCTGTGGTGCGCCACATTGGAAGCCGCCACAGGAAAAGATTTTGGATATTGGGATTTGCCCGGTATGGATACGACGGCATATTTCAGTGAAGTGCTGTCGGGAGCGGACGGTGTGTATAACTATGGCGATAACACAGAAACGCTTTCTCAATGCGAAGCGCAGGAATGGTTTGCCACAAAATATAACGACCCTGCGCTGGCGAAAATGCGTTATCATAATTTGCTGGAGGGCGGGCGCGATATCTATCTGTATGATTTGCTGATGACACAGCCGGAGGACATGGGCGGCACAAGTGCAATTGCGCCGGATACGTATTATCAAAAGATGAACATTGTTTCCATGCGGACGAGCTGGACAGATTTATCGGACGGATTCTTTTTGGCGGCGAAAGGCGGAGAACATGGCGTGAGCCATTTCCACTATGACCACGGCGGATTTGTCATGGACGTGGGCGGCGTGCGGTTCGCTTATGAATTGGGGCGCGAAAGCTATTCGATAACGGGAAACGATACCAAGACCTATCAATATAAAAAGCGCGCCGAGGGACACAACACCTATGTCATCAATCCTGATGAAACGCCGGGACAAGTGGATAAGGCGGTTGCACCGGTAATCGGTTTTGACAGCAGCGAGAGCGGCTGTTATGCCATCATTGACCTGTCGCAGAGTTACAAAGAAGCGCAGGACATGAAACGCGGCTTTTGGCTCACAGATGACCGACGGAAACTTTTGATTCAGGACGAAGTGAAGCTATCCGAACCGTCTGAAGTCTATTGGTTCATGCATACACAAGGGAACATTGAAGTGCAGGACGACGGAAAAACGGTGTATATCACCAAAGATGGCGTCACAGTGCGGCTGGATATTTTGGACAGCGCAAACGGCGGCGCGAAATTTGAAGTGCGGGACGCACTGCCGCTGGAAACCACCCCATGGCTGGAGGGACAGGGACGCAACGAGGCGTTCAAAAAGCTGACCATTCATTGGGACAGTGTGCAGGATTTCACGCTTTGCGTCATGGCGACACAGGTGAAAGATTCTGCCGTTTCACCTGATATTCCGGCAGTGGTTCCCATGGACACATGGGAAGTCTCGAGTCGGTAAACCAATGGAAAATGAAAAAACAAGTAAGTCTCTGCCCGCCTGATATGGGCAGGGACTTATTTTGTTGCGGGAAGAAATAACCGGACTATTGTAAATGAAATCATTTTATGCTATAATGATTACAGAAATCTTGCTTTGCAAGATTTAGCGGCTTTGCCGCTGCGTGTGCAGTGCACACGCCTGTATCATTGAATCACAGCGTAAAAATGCCCTTGCAAGCAAGCATTTTTACTTATGCTATAATGACTACAGAAAAGAAAATGCATTGCAAGGAGGGAACAATATGCTAAAAAAATGGCGGCAGTTGTTGACGCAGAAAAACAGTCTGTTTCATAAATATTTGTTGGCGCTGCTGGCGCTTTTGATTGTTCCTACATTGCTGGGCGTGGCGATGTTCCAAGTTTCCATGCGCGCCATGGAAAAGGAAGTGCGGGAAAACAGCCGCAAAACGCTGGAACAGGTGCAAAAAACACTGGACAGAGATTTGGAAAATATCCGCCGTATTGCCATGGATTTGGCGGAAAGCGAAGAGTTAATCAATTTTACCTACAATAAAGATGATGTGGAGAGCCTATATCGTTTGGCAAAGCTGACGGAAAAAACAGGGAAAAACTATAATGACCAAAATGCGTTGATTGTGGAAAGTTTCGTCTATATGAAAGAAAACGAAGTGGTGTTGTCAGGACGCGCGAAATATACGCCGCGGGAGTTTTATAACTATTTTATGAAAATGGAAGAGTGGAGTTATGACGAATGGATTTTACATATGGACGGACAGTATTTTAACGACACGCTTCCGGCGCAGATTGTAGAATTCAAATCGGGTGAAGGGAAAAAACGTGTGATTCCCTATATTCATTCCTATCCGATGGGTGGCAGCAGTCAAGGAAATATTGTGATTTTTTTGGATTATGATAAAATCACCGCTGCATTTGAAAGTGTTTATGGCAGTGAACAAAGCTGTATGTATTATATCAATCAAAACGGAAACGTGGTATTCACGGTCGGCAATGAAACGCTGCGGCAGGAGGGGTTTGCGTCTCTGGAGGAGGGCAGCCATACCGGAAAAGCAGGCAGCAAAAGCGTGCTGGTATTTAAACAGAACGGAGAAAACAGAAACAGTCAATATATCAGTGTGGAAGATAGGAAAAAAATCAAAGCGCAGACAGCGCCGGTGCGTAACGTAGTTGTGATTTATTTTTTGCTCATGCTGCTGGTCGGCGTGGCGCTGGCAGCTTATGTCGCCTATCGGGGCAGCAAACCGGTGGAGGAACTGGCAAGGTCGCTGGGCGCGGGAGAGAAAGAAAACGAAAAACATTCCGGCGGTGAATTTGCCTATATTTCCAGCCGCGTGAAACAATTGGTGCAAGAGAAAAATGAAGCGGAGAATATCATGCGAAGGCAGCAGCCGGCGCTGCGGAAAAATTTGTTGGTGAAAATGATGAACGGCAACTTAGGCGATATTGAGGATTTGGACACAGCGTGCAGGGCAGTGGGACTGGAGTTTCGATATCCGCTTTATTGCGTTGTGGCATTTGACGTGCAGTTGCCGGACGAACAATCGGATTCCGATTTGGCGTTGGTGAAATATGCGCTGCAAAATGTGGCGGAGGAAGTGTTTGCAGATATTGCAGACCCCTATATTGTCGATAATGGGTGGTCGCAGATATCCATGTTGCTGAATTTTGCGGCGGAGAACCGAACGCAGCAGACCATCTTGGAAAAATGCCGTTTCATGCAACATTTCATGCAGGAACAATTGGAGGCAGACGTTGGCGTCGGCGTTGGAGAAAGCGGCGCAGTGAAAACGATTTCGCTGAGTTTTGCGCAGGCAAAAGAAGCGCTGGACTACCGGACGCTAAGCGGCAAAGAAGGCGTGATATGTTTTAGCGATTTGGCGCAGCAAAGCCATAAATATTATTATTCCATGCAGCAGGAGAATCAGTTGCTCAGCAGCGTTATGATGGGCGACGAGGAAGGTGTGGCGCGGCTGCTGGACGAAATTATTCAGATGAACCATAATGCGTCGCTGGATATGAGTAAATGTTTGTTTTTCGATTTGATGAGTACCGCGCTGAAAGTGATGAACAGTGAAGAAATTGATATGAACGCGATTTTTCCGCAAGAGTCGCCGTTTGAAAAGTTGGTGGGCTGTTCTTCTATCGGTGAACTGCGCGACAATACCAAAGCATTGCTGGGCGAAATTTGCCGCTATATGAAAGCCAACCGAACAGGAAAAAAAGAAATGCTGGGACAGGCGATTTTAGAATATGTGAAAAATAATTGTGAAAACAACGCCATGTCGCTGGAGATGGTGGCGAACGCCTTTTCCCTCAACTATACCTATGTTTCCCATTTCTTCAAGGACTATATCGGAGAAAATTTTAGCAACTATGTAACGGGCGTGAAAGTGGAAAAAGCGATTGAATATTTGAAACAAACGGATTTACCGGTCAGTGAAATTGCAGGAAAACTGGGCTATGCCAACAGCGCGGTGCTGATTCGTAATTTCAAGAAGGTAACGGGCGTCACGCCGGGACAGTTCCGTAAAATGGAAGGAAAAACGGGCAGAGAATAAGAGGCGGACGCGGGTTGTTTGATTTTGAGCTTGATTTATATACATATATATGATATAATAAACTTTAGGCAGATAAAGAGTGTATCGGAAGGCGGTTTACCCATCTCCTGTAGAAAGGGGGTGGTTGTATGGAGAATATCCTACCCTCTCTTGACAAGAGCACATACGCCTTTCACAAGAGAAAAATTAGGGCTAGCGGCGTTCTCGTCCTTGACTTGCGGAAAGCAAGCCTTCGTCCTCGGTCTTGCCAGTCCTAATTTTTCTTCTTGGAAAGGTCAGGAGGAGTTTTTCAGACACAAATTTTGGAAGTGACTAGGAAGACGAGAGAGCAGGGCTCGTGCCCGCGAACGAGGATGACAACGTCAATTTCAAAATTTGTGTCTGAAAAACCGTGTGTGCCTTTGTCAAGAGAGGGTAGAGTATACAATGATAATCATTGTTCTATTGCTACTTAAAGAGATATTGAAATACATAAAAAAGTAGCCGCCCTCCAGCCAAAGAGTAAGCAGCTACTTTTTTAAGTAACCAATTATTCGGGCAAACCGCCAAAAACGGTTCACTTTTGTCTGCCTTTATTATATACCATCGTGCAAGGTTTGTCAAGGGTGTAGACACGAATAGGGTGCAGGGGCGGACGCGGATTTGTTTGATTTTGAGCTTGATTTATATACATAACTGTAGTATAATGAACTTTAGGCAGATAAAGAGTGTATCGGAAGGCGGTTTGTCCATCCCTTTAGAAAGGGGGTGGAGCTTATGAAATACATACTAAAGATTATCGTTTTTGTCATGATAATTCTTTTAGTTTTTTCTATAAAAGCACAATAGCCGCCCTCCCAACCAAAGAATAGCGGCTATTGTTCGTTATCATTTTGGCAAACCGCCAAAAACGGTTCACTCTTATCTGTCTTTCATTATATACCATCATGCAAGGTTTGTCAAGGGTGTAGACCCGAATAGGGTGCAGAGACACAAAAGCGTGTGCGTACTTGGAAAGAAGATGATTGGTATTGTAGAACAATAATAACAAAGCCACCGGATTTTTCCGGTGGCTTTGCTTTATCATTTCTATGAAAAACATTGTGCTGTTCCCCATGAAGCAGCTGTTTTTTTCATAAACACCATCAAACGGTGAACGTTCCTATGTGGGACTAGTCCACTAACCATGGGGTATAATCAGAAGTCAAAGCGCCCATACGCATGTTAATCAGCATCAAATCGTTGATGTTGATAATGGTTGCGCCGTTTTCGTCTGAACCATCATAGAAATTGAAACTTTCCAGCAGCACGCCGTTTTCGTTACGGCTGTTGTAGCGTCCCACCCAATTGATACGGTATTCGTTGAAATCGTCATACTGAATGCCGCGTTTACCGTCCAAATCGCCAGGATAGAGCACAATTGGTTTTTCTGCTGTGGAAATCTCAAAATCTTCTGTTGCCGGCATGGTGAACGTCACCTGCCGCGTCAGATAGTTGGTTTTGCTGATGGTCATGGTGTGCGGTTTTGCAGAGATATATTCTTCAAACTCAAAATATCCATGCAGCACGCCGTTTGCCTTTGTGGTGGTCGAAATTGATTTTCCGTCGCTGCCCACAACATCGTTGATGGTAATGGTAATACCGTCGTGGGTGGCTTTGGTTAATGATTTCGTGTCCAATTTAATATAACCGGAAAGTTTGAGCGCTTTGGGGTTATACATGACAGGCGTCTTTTTGTAGACGGTTCCGTCTGCTTTTGTCAGGCGATAACCAATCGTACCACCGACAGGATTTAATGCATAAACTTTAGCCTCTGAACCGGAGCCGACTGTCCGCGACGGAACATTATAACCGGGACTGAACAGCATTCTGATTTGGTCTGCTGTTAAAGAAGCATAAGTGACAATCGCTGCTGTATCAGCATAGTCACGGTAAATTTCCAGTTTGTCGCCCACTTCCAGTTGAGATTTGTTAGTCCCGATGGAGAACTTGATATAGTCATAGTCCGTACCTTTGGAGTTGATAACGTCAACATACATGTTGGGGGGCGGTACCGCGTCCACAGTATAGACTTTCAGTTTTTTCTGCAATGTCAGCGGCGTACCGTTCAGCGTCTGCTGAATCTGCACGGTCACTTCATCATAGGACTGCGCGTGGAAATCCTTGTCGGCGCGCACCGGTTCAATCACGCCGGCATCTGTGACAATGACGTTGGGCGCAACACGTTTGGCATCGTCGCCGCGGTCTGCGTCGGAACGGTTGTCAACCGCCGTTACCGTTTTGACATATTCAATCGTATAATCTTTTGCATCGCCCGGCGCAACCTTCACTTTGTCCGCCAAATCATAGGTCTGTTTCAGCCCTTCGCCGTATACCAACGTGATGGTGTCGCTCGGCAGAACGATTTCATAAGGCGCGAGACGTACTTTCACGTTCACGTAGTCGTAAATCGTCGGGTCAACGCTGGAAGAAATTTTCAGAATAATGTCATCGTCATCCTCCGTCGAGTTTTGTGCAATCACTTTGCAGCTGGGTGTTTTTGGATTGGTGTTTGAACTGTCTGCTGCAATTACCATTGGCGCTTTCGCGTCAGTACCCAGTGCTTCGGTGGTTTTGGGAGAACCATCGTCATTACGGTCTAATACCCGCAGCAGCTGCCATTTCACGTCTGTGCTAAAATCGTCTTCATTTTCCGCTGTAAAAGCAGCCTGGAACGTATAGGTATCTTCTAAATCCTCAATGCCCTGATCGTTGAATTCCAACTTGGTGGAAGCGTTTACCAGGAACTTACCGCCCATGCCGGTCAAATAGCCGTCTTTGTTAGTAATGGTAATTCCGGTCGGTGCAGGAACATCGTTTGTAATTTTAATATAGGCAACACGGAAGCCCTCGGGATTGTTGTCTTTGTTTGGAATGTGAGAGCCGTAACCGGTAATTTTAATATATCCCGGAACAAAATTGCCCTCGTCGTCCAGCACCGCGTCCGACATCGAAATATTCGGCGCAATCGTAAATTCAAAGGATTTTGAGTCATTGTCCGATTTTGTCACAGTGATATAGTCGCTGACCGTAGCGCCGGAAGCGTGGGACGTGGAATCCATAAATTCGCATTCCCAGCGATCAATATTCGGCCACGAAGCATTGGTGGGGTCTACCTCCGCCTTGAGTTGATAGGTTGAATCGGTGCTTCGTTTGTCAATCCGGTAGTAGTCCGGTTTTCCGTCGCCGTCGCTCGCAATATCCGTCACCAGAGAATCGTTGTCACGATAGAGGTTCAAAATCATATCTTTGATTTCCACTACCTTGAATTTGGATTCAAAGAAGCTGACGTTGTCGAATTCCCAAACAGCGTCTTTTCCGACATCAAGGTCGGAGCTGATATCTAAATCCGTAGAATACCATTTCGCCGGTTTGTCCGCCCACATCGGGTCGTTGGGAGTACCGTCCAGATGAAAGCCGGTGGTTTGCGGCGTCGGCACGGTTGCCGTCGGCTGAATGGCTTTAAATTCAATGCTAAACATTTTCACCTGACCGGTGATACGGCTGATGAGCCCTTTGTCCAGCAATGCAGTACCCATCACGGAGACATAACCGCTGCCATTGTCAACAACCGGCATACGGCTGTTGTTAGTTAGAACACCGTTGACCCAGCTTGTGCTGATGGAATCCGGGTCATTGCTGCCGCTGGTGAGATTGGTGCGCAGACCGGAGCCGTTGTTGAAGCCGGGACGTATAACGTTGTCCGCACTGTAGGGAACGCCGTTCATATTCACGACCTGCAAAATGGACGGGTCAAAGGTAATCGGGATATAGAAACCGGTCAATTTTGCAAAGTCTTCCATATAGATATTCAGTGTAAATTGCTGTCCGACACGGATGGACAAATCGTTGATGTTGTTTGCCTGCGCGGAATATTCAATCGGCATACCACTGTCTGTAGTGGTGCTGATGGTCATAAACAATTTGTTTGCAGAGGACGGTTTGGTTGGCGGAATGTTCGAGGGTTTTGTTACCTCCGGATCTTTGGTCGGTACGGTACTGGTGGAACCGTTTCCTGCCAGACCGCCGCTGTTGTCACCTGCAAAATAGTCGTCCTGCGACTGCGTGGTAATATAAAATGCTTTGTTGGTAGCACGCACTGCCAACACGGTTTCTTTTTCCGTCACGCTTTCAAAAATCGGCTGCGGAATCAGATAATCTTTTTCATAAAATGCATTAACGTTGCCGCCCCAGCCATAGAGTTCGTTGTCTGTTGTCATAACAACAACGGAATGGTCCGCAGACGTCATGATATAATGCGCGCGCTTGTTGGGATAATTTACGCTGCCGGGACCAAATGCAGCATAGGGAGTCGGACGGTCGTTGGGATGCACATAATATTCGTGAATTCGCCCACTGGTTTCTTGAGATACCATCCATTCGCCGTTTCCGAGTTTTCCGCCGGCGCTGCTGCCCCATGTCCAGATGGTGCCTTTGTCGTCCAGCGCAACAACGGTATTATATTCTAAAGAAAGTTGTTTGATTTTCCTGCCGCTGAATTCGGAGCGACCTGTTACCCGATAAGGGGTTGTTTTGGGGATTTCCGTTTTGGTTTTGCCGTCCGAGCCCCAGCCGTTTGGAATCTGCCCACGGAGATTTTCTCCCCAACCAAATACCTCACCGCTTTCCATCAGCACTAGAACTGCGTTGATTGGTGTAGTAGGTATACTGGGGGTAAGAGTAGCCGGACCGGAAACCCAAACTTCTTTGATTTTTTCGTCTTTTCCGGTTGCGCTTTTAAACCGCGCCATCATTTCGGGCGTATCCACGCGGTATTGGTTGTTTGCAGTTCTCGGAAGAACCCACCATTGAATGCTGCCGTCTTTGGCTTTCACTTTCGCGCCCATACCAAAATAAGCGCCGAAGGTTACATCTAAAATCTGTCCGCCGTCAAACAGTTCAGAGCCGTTTGATGGTTTCACTTCCGTCCATGTTGCGGTGGAAGCTTGATACAGTTTCCCTTCTTCACTCACAGCCATACAGCCGGTATCGTGGAAACCGGCTTTAATCACACCAAAACCGCCAAAGACAGAACGGTCAATT
>Ga0137297_10871_pt1 | contig 19688 bp, 18 predicted proteins | sample RamsorincwithD2O_FD_97191 | JGI IMG/M metagenome (GOLD analysis project Ga0137297, IMG submission 97191) | Mouse cecal microbial communities from Vienna, Austria - Mucin amended with D2O | ecosystem: Host-associated > Mammals > Digestive system > Large intestine > Cecum | place: Austria: Vienna... | reverse complement strand
TAAGGGATGCCATAGAATCTGCCTTAAAACAAGATTATCATCCTTTGGAAATAATCATATCAGATGATAATTCATCGGATCGAACTTTTGAAATTGCAGAACAGGTTGTAACAGAATATAAAGGAACTCATTCAGTAATTTTAAATCAGAATAAAAGAAATTTAGGCATTCGGGAACACTGCAATAAATTATTTTATGAAATATCAACTGGAAAATATATTTTTTTGGCAGCTGGGGATGATGTTTCAAAAGAAAATAGAGTTTCAGAATATATGAGATACTTTATTAGGAATCCAGAAATTATGTCTATTTCTTGTTTGTCACAGGAGGTAGACGAAGAGCTTACTCCCATAAAGTCCAATGATGAATGGAATGGATCTTTTTCGATCTATACAATAGATGATTACATAAGGTTTAGAGATTTTATTATTAATTCTGGTGATTCCAGAGCGTTAAAACGTGATGTAATAGAGCTGTTCCCGCCTCTTAAGTATCCTGATGCTGAAGATATATCACTTTTTTACAGGAGCCTGCTTATTGGTAATTGTGGATATATAAGAGAACCTTTGGTGATGAGGAGACACCACAGTAATAACGTTAGTGATAGGAATATAAAGGATTATGAGCCACTTCGGAAGCAGTTTATTGAAGATACTGAATATGGAAAGGAAAAAGGCTATATAAGCGATAGTATGTACGAAAAATGCTTAAATAAGGTAGAACATATTATAGAATTTTTTGACCTATATTGGGGATGTGCTTATAAAACACCGAAAGTATTTTTTTATAGGACACTTAGAAAATTTTTTCATGTAACTAAAATATAAAATCGCTTTAAAGGTTATATGTGGAGGAACAATGCAAGTAATAAAATATGTATTTCAGCCTCATGGGGATGATAGAGGGCAGCTTATAGCATTAGAAGAATTCAAAGATATCCCTTTTGCTATCAAGAGAGTATATTATATGTATGATACAGCGCAAGGGGTTGTTAGAGGTTATCATGCACATAAGACCTTAGAACAAATATTAGTGTGTATACATGGTAGCTGTAAAATAAAACTTGATAATGGCAAAGAACAGAAGGTGGTCCTTCTTGAAAAACCTTATGAGGGGCTTTACATATCGAGTAATATCTGGCGGGAAATGTATGATTTTTCTGTTGATGCAGTGTTAGTAGTTTTGGCATCACAGTTATATGATGAGTCAGATTATATTAGAGATTATAACGAGTTTTTAAAAATGGTTGAGGAGAACCAGACATAGGAGGGGTGAAGATATTGGAAATACCATTCGTAAGCTTTAGTCCAATGCATAATGAAATAAGGGATGAGTTGGACAGTGCATATAAACGTGTAATGGATCATAATTACTTTATTCAAGGTCCTGAAAATAGTTCATTTGAGAAAGAATATGCCGATTATATTGGTACAAAGGAATGTATAGGGGTTGCAACAGGTTTAGATGCCCTAAATTTAATCTTAAAAGCTATGTCAATCGGAAGCGGAGATGAAGTTATTGTACCTTCAAACACTTTTATAGCAACTGCATTGGCGGTTACTAATGCAGGAGCAATGCCGATTTTTGTTGAACCTAGGCTGGAAGATTATAATATAGATATATCTAAGATTGAAGAAAAAATAAATAAAAAAACAAAGGCTATAATAGCAGTCCATTTACAAGGCAGGCCCGCTGATATGGATGCAATTTGTGATATTGCTAAGAAATATCATTTAAAAGTTATAGAAGATGCAGCGCAGGCTCATGGGGCCCACTACAAAAATGTTAAGGTGGGGAATCTTTCTGATGCGGCAGCATTCAGTTTTTATCCAGGGAAAAATCTTGGATGTTTGGGAGATGGGGGGTGCGTAACGACAAATAATTACGAATTGGCAGAGAAGGTAAGAGCACTTGGAAATTACGGTTCTGATTATAAATATCATCATATATATATAGGAACTAATAGTAGGTTAGATGAAATTCAGGCCGCTTTTTTAAGGGTTAAGCTAAAATATCTGGACAGATGGAATATTGGGAGGAGGAAAATTGCAGAGCGTTATTTAGAAGAAATAAAGAATCCTATAATAAACCTCCCTCCCGCCAATAATAAAGATTATGAGCATATTTATCATGTTTTTGCTGTTCGATGCATAAAAAGAGATGAACTGGAGAGGTATTTGAATCATAATGGGATAAAGACAGTAAAGCATTATCCTATTCCAATTCATCTCCAAAAAGCATACAAAGAACTGGGATTGGGCGAGGGGAGCTTTCCGATTGCTGAGGAGATTAGTAATACCATTGTAAGTATACCTATATACTATGGAATGAAGCAAGAGGATATATCTTATATTATAGATAAAATAAACAAATTTAAATAAGAGAAAGGCTCAAGGACAGGGTGCGGGAGGATATGTATATTAAGAATTTGATAAGGAATATAAAATATTTATTGAAACATTCTCTCTTAGAAGAAAAAGATAATATGATATATAGTGCACTAATACGTGTTGAAGATGTTATAGATTATGAACTGAATGACGGAATAGGAAATACGGACGATCTTTCCATATTGGATTATGAACAAACTGTTGATCTTCTTATTAGCCAGCCGAAAAGTTTCTGCAGGTTTGGCGACGGGGAGATAGAAATTATTTTAGGAACATCTGTAGCTTATCAGGAATATGATCCTCTTCTTGCCGAAAGGCTTCTTTATATACTTCAGAATAACATTTCTGATTTATATGTAGGAATTAATTATAATTATTTTCACAATACGAAGCAGATGAATGAAAGTAATCGAAAGTTTTATCTTTTGAGGAGACAAAAGTATAGGGACTTTTTGATTCGGAATTGTACAAAGGAAAGAATCTATATTGCTGCAGGTTTTAATCAGATTTCCATGTGCTTTGATAAAGAAAAATTTGATGTAAAAGGCTTATACAAAAAAATAAGAAATATTTTTAAAGATCAGGAGCTTGTTATTTTTGCTGGGGAAAAAACTGTTAGTACTATGAAAAATGATGTGTTTGAACTTGCTAGAAGTAAAGAATTTGTAAAGGGACCATCAAACAATTCATTTTCTAGATATAATGAACTCTTACAAAAGGCCAAGACTTACCCTAAAACAAAAATATTATGCTTTGTTTTAGGTCCTACATCTAAAATTCTTGTGCATGATTTGACTAAAGAAGGGTATATGGCATGGGATCTGGGTCATTTGATCAAAGATTATGATTATTTTTGTGTAAATGGTTAATTATGAATAAAAAAGAAAAGATTTTGAAGGATATCATGCTGTTTGCTGTCGCTTCATTTGTGCCACGTCTATTGAGCTTTTTTTTGCTGCGATTGTATACGGCAAAGCTATCAGAGAGCGATTATGGAACAGTAGATTTATTAAACAGCATTGTATCAGTGGCCCTTCCTATATTGATGTATGATATTTCTGATGCTATTTTAATTAATACAGTAAAATATAAAGGAACTCAAAAACAAGACTCTCCATTTGTCTATGGCATTCGCATTTTATTGTTAGCTGCTATTGAATTTACAATATTAGTAATTGGCGGCTCTATGTTTACAAATAGCGACTATAAAATATATTACTGTATTTATATGATATGTTTATTTATTTGTTATGCGTATCAAAATAATTTATTATCATATTTACGAGGCATCGATGCGGTATCCATTATTACAGTATCAGCCATTATTTCTTCTATAGTAACTATAGCATGTAATTTAGTGACTATTATGTGGCTGGATATGGGAGTGTTGGGTCTAATGACATCTACATGCCTTGGTACTATAGCTCAGTCTATATATTCATCCTGTAAGATAAGAGTATTGAAAATAATAAAATCCCCATATAGATTATCAAAAGAAAACGAGCATGATATGTTGAAATACAGTTTTCCATTGATTTTTGCGGGACTTGCCTGGTGGGTTAATAATTCTTCTGATAGACTATTTATATCCATGATTGTAGGAGTTAGCTATAATGGATTATATGCTGTGGCTAGTAAGATCCCTAATATATTGTCTCTTTTTACAAGAGTAATAAGCCAGGCATTACAATTAAGTATTTATAATGAAGTAAAGGATGGTGAAGCCGGAGAGTATTTAAAACATTTATACGAATTATATATATTTTTGATTTCTATGGTTTGTTCTATCTTGATTATTTTGACAAAATTTATGTCAAAAATACTTTTTTCAGGTTCCTTTTATGAGGCTTGGAGATATGTACCTGGACTTATAAGTGCAAATGTAATATATGCGTGTATTGGCTATATAACAGATATTGAAGCTGCAACTAGCAGGACATCCAGTATAGCTAAGGCGACAATTTTAGGCGCTGTTTTAAATTCAGTATTAAATTTAGTTCTTATTCCACATTTTAATGTGCAAGGAGCAGTTACAGCAACCGTAGTAAGTTATTTTGTTATTTGGCTTGTGATTGCATTACATGCGCAGAAGACAATAAATATTAAATTTGGGATTTTAAGAAATATAAGTATGTTTTTAATTTTAATTGTCCAGTGGATATTTATAAGTTTAAAAACGATTTACTTTATTAATATAACTCTTATGTTTCTTTTGATCGTGTTTAATTATAGATGTCTTGCAGAACTTTTGAAAATAGGAAAAAGTATTTTAAGAAAAATAAAAGGTGCAAAAAGAGGATATAAATGAAAAAAACTTTATTAGGTAACTGGGGGGGGGTAAGACTAGTTGGACTTGATTTGATTCGTATAGTGTCTGCCCTGATAGTTTTTTTATTCCATGCATATAACCCCATAGGTTATAGATATGGAATATTAAATATCTTTATTAAAAATGGAGCAATCTTTATGGTTGCTTTTTTTATATTGTCAGGTTTTTCTATGGCAATAAATTATGGAAAAAAAGATTTGACAGAGTGGAGTGAGTATAGACCATATTTAATAAAAAGAATAATATCAATTTATCCAGTCTACATTGCAGTTTATCTGCTTTATATAATATTTCAGAATGATTTATCATTTAAAAATAATATTATAATTGCACCTATTGAATTAAGTATGACACAAAGCTGGTTTTCTACTTTGTTTTCCTATACGCATAATGGGGGCACATGGTTTCTATCCTGTATTTTTGTGTGTTATATTATTTATCCCCTGGGGGCAAAGTTATTTGCACAAATGAGTTTGAAAGAGAGAGTTCTTTTAATGAGCGGAATGTATTTATTATGTTCATATGCCCCCGTGATACCTCATAGATTCAGCGAAAATGTACAGGTGATTTATAGCAATGTGCTCTTCCGGACAGTGGAGTTTGTAATAGGAATAGCTATGGCTTTTTTTCAAAATGATCTAAGAATATATATTTTTTTCAAGAAAATATCTAAGTTTTCATATTTGGTGGTTGAAAGTATTCTTTTTGTGGCAGCAATTACGATAGCAGGGAGATTACGATTAAATTATTTATATGAATCTTTTGTGGCTATTCCCTTTTTTGCTTTTGTGATTTTACAGGTATCTCTTATGGAAAATAAACAATTTGGAATATTTAACAGCAGCCTTACGACATATTTAAGCAATATATCTTATTGTTTTTTTCTGGCTCAATTTTTTGTCTGGGATATGGTAAAAAAAGTTAGAGAAGTAATACCATTGAGTAATTATATAAGTCTTCTGGTTGCCTTTGGCGTTTGTGCGGCAATATCGGTGCTTCTATATGAGCTGGTACAAAAACCAATTAAAAGCCTGATGGTGCAGAAACTATAAAAATATTTTGTGAATATGGAGATAAAAAGTTGAAAAAATTAATGATTTTGGGCGGAAGCCGTTACATACTACCTATTATAAAATCAGCACATTTATTAGGCGTTCATGTTATATCTGCTGACTATCTTCCAGATAATTTGGGGCATAAGTATTCAGATGAATATTGCAATGTAAGCATTGTTGATAAAGAGGCAGTTCTTAATGCTGCGCAAAAGATAAAGATAGATGGTATAATGTCTTTTGCCTGTGATCCAGGTGTTGTGACAGCCGCATATGTGGCAGAAAAAATGGCATTGCCATCATGTGGGCCTTACGAGTCTGTGTGTACTTTACAGAATAAGGGTAAGTTTCGGAAATTTATGAAAGAACATAAATTCAATGTGCCAATGGCAGGATGCTATAGAAATATGGACGAGGCGAAAAAGGAAATAGAATTATTTCATTGGCCAGTAATTGTTAAACCGGCAGACTCAGCCGGAAGTAAAGGTGTAACAAAAGTAGATAAATTAGTTGATTTGGAAAAGAGTATAAATAGTGCTCTTTTTTTTTCGCATTCTCAGGAATTTGTTATAGAAGATTTTTTGGAAAAGATTGGACACTCTTCTGATTCAGATTGTTTTTCTGTAAATGGGAAACTAAAAATTATCTCTTTCAATTCTCAAAGATTTGATAAGTATGCTCAAAATCCTTATACACCTGCCGCTTATAGTTGGCCTGCCTCTATGGCAAGTGAACATAAAAATGAATTAAGCAGAGAAATCCAAAGATTACTGGGATTACTCAACATGCAAACATCAATATATAATATTGAGACAAGAGAATGTGTGGATGGAAAGGCATATATTATGGAATGCTCTCCAAGAGGAGGAGGGAATCGTTTGGCTGAATGCCTAAGATATGCGACAGGTGTTGATATGATTGAGGCATCCGTCAAAGCCGCACTAGGCCTTCCCGTAGAGCTGGATCAGAAGCCTTATAGTGGGTATTGGGCAGAAGTAATCTTACATAGTAACGAGGAGGGAATATTTGATTCTCTATGGATTGCAGAGGAGATTCACAAAAATATAGTAGAAAAGGATATTTGGGTTACAAAAGGAGATATAATTCATGAATTTTCGGGTGCTAATGAAGCGATTGGAACATTAATAATGAAATACGAATCCGGGGATCAATTAAATGAAGTAATGAATAATATTAGTAAATATATTCAGGTGAGGGTGAAGTAAGGATTGAACGTGAAAAATGAAATAAAGGTGTTAGCAGTATATGATCGAGATGAGAAAGAGAATATTATGAGAAAATGTGATCATGCATTTTCAACAATTTTTTTTGGACAAAAAAGTTGGATAGATACATTTGAAAAAATAGACCAAAAAGCTGAATTTTATTGTGCATATAAATTTGACGAGAAAGCAGGTAAAATGCCTTTAGGATATATAGCTTTTTATGTGAATGATTGTGAAAAGAAAATAGCATATATTACTATGATAAGTATTTTGGGTAATGCGCAGAGACAGCATATTGGAAGTAAACTTATGAAACTCTGTTTAGAAAGGTCTAAAGAATGTGGAATGAAAGCTGTCCGACTTGAAGTAAAAAAAGAAAACAGAAATGCTATTTTATTTTATGAATATTGGGGATATGAGATTGAATGTGAAAAATCTTATGAGTCTGTATATATGATAAAAGAGATTTAGGAGGTACTGAGAGGTGGAACAATCTATTTTTGTGACTCGTTCATCGATGCCGGATTTTGAGGAATATTGTGAAGAGATTAAAGATATTTGGGAATCTCATTGGCTTACTAATATGGGGCCCAAACATACTATTTTTGCAGAGGATCTGAAAAATTATTTGGGAGTCGATAATTTGGATCTTTTGGTTAATGGGCATATGGCATTGGAGCTTACATTGCAGGCTATGAATTTGCGGGGAGAAGTAATAACTACTCCATTTACCTTTGCTTCGACAACTCACGCTATTGTCCGTAATGGGCTAAAGCCCGTATTTTGTGATATAGATGAAACGACTTATACATTAGATGTAAAAAAGCTTGAAGCACTAATAACAGATAAAACATGTGCAATATTACCAGTACATGTCTATGGTAATATTTGTAATATTGAAGAGATTGATAGAATTGCCAAAAAGTATGAATTGAAAGTGATTTATGACGCGGCGCATACATTTGGAGAGACATATAAGGGGCAAGGGATAGGGTGTTTTGGAGATGCTTCTTGTTTTAGCTTTCATGCAACGAAGGTCTTCAACAGTATAGAGGGAGGGGCGGTTTGTTTTACAGATACGAGGCTTGGCGAAGCCCTTTGGGACTTGAAGAATTTTGGGATACATGGACCAGAGGAAGTTAGGGCTGTGGGAGCAAATGCGAAAATGAATGAATTTTGTGCAGCAATGGGAATCTGTAATTTACGTCATGTTGATGAAGAAATCAAAAAAAGAAAACACATAGCAATGAGATATAGGGAGAGACTGGAAGGAATAGAAGGACTTTGTATCAATGATGAACAGAAAGATGTAAGATATAATTATGCATATTTTCCCGTTGTATTTGACGAAAGAATATATGGAACCAGTAGATCCGAGATCCATAATAAACTGAGTGAAAACGGAATCGGAAGCAGAAAATATTTTTATCCATTGACGAACACATTATCGGCATTTCATGGAAAATATGATGTGGAAAAAACACCAATAGCATTATATATTAGTAAAAGGGTGTTGACATTGCCAATTTATGCAGATTTGCAATTAGATACTGTAGATAGAATATGCGATATCATTATATCTTTAAAATCATAGATGGAGCATATTTTTATAGGAAGGATAGAGAAGGAGATGAAAGAAAATAAGATAAAGCTTAGGCGCTTAGAGCTTAAGGATGCTTCATTCATGCTGGAATGGATGCAAGATAAATTCGTTGTGTGTAATATGCAAAATAATTTTTTAAATAAAAGCTTAGATGATTGTGTTGAATTTATAAATAAATCAAACTTATGTTCAGACAGTGTACATTTAGCAATCGTGTCAACTGATGATGTATATCTTGGTACAGTCAGTTTAAAAAATATAACCGAAGATTCAGCAGAATTTGCAATAGCTATTTGTTCAAGGGCTATGGGAAAAGGTATATCTGCAGAAGCAATGAAGCAGATGATTAGTCTGGGTTTTAATAAATTAGGTTTAGAGTATATCTATTGGTGTGTATCACCAGAGAATATAAGGGCATTAAAATTTTATGATAAAAACGGATATCAGCGTGTAAATGTAGAAGAACTTTTAAGTACAAATGGGTATAATAAAGATCAACTACAGTTTTATATTTGGTATAAAATAGATCGTAATAGGTAATTCTGAAAGTCAAAGTTGAGAGAGTATTCGGGCAATGCTATCCATTCGGATAGCATTGTCAGAATGCATTCAAATCTAAATTCTAAATTTTTTGTAACATCCCCACAAAAATCCCCCCTAAAAACCATACAAATTGCCGAAAAAAAACAACCAAACATGTAAATATTTACATGTTTACCACGATATGATATAATCCACATAGAAAAGGTTAAAAAAATAACAGAATACTCCAAACAACACAATACCGGCAACCAACCGGAGGTATGGTATGGAACTTATTCACAAAACCATAGGGGACTGCCTGTCTCACAGAGCCCGCCAGTCCCCGGATAAAACGGCTATGGAATACTGGAATAAAAGCAGTAGCAGCAGCACTTTGGGCCAGGGGCTCCATGGCGGTTCTGCCCGGCCCTGTGGAGGTGACAATCCAGATTATGATGGAGCACATGCCATCGATTCCCATACAACAACCTACACCTGGTCAGACCTTGACCATCTGAGCGACTATATGGCAGTGCGCATGAGTACCCTGGGCATAGAGAAAGGAACTCATGCAGCCATCTGGAGCGTCAACACGCCCAACTGGCTTATTACATTCCTGGCTCTTCAGAAGCTTGGGGCCGTGGCGGTTCTGATCAACACCTGCTACCGGGAACAGGAGCTTAAGAGAGCTCTTGCTTACGGGGATGTGAGATATGTATATTACGGCGATGGCTATAAGACTCTTGCATATGATCCCATGGTGGAAACCCTAAAAGGGGATCATGCCTGTCAGGTCAGGCAGTGGATTCCCATGGGACGGGACGAGAATGGGAACTGGATGTGGGAAGACAGCTTTTCCGACTATGAAAGATCCCAAGAGGCCCGGGAAAGCTTGGCCCGTCTCAGAACCCTGGTTCAGCCCCAGGACACGGCGGCCATCTTATTTACATCAGGAACCACCAGTTTTTCCAAGGGAGTCATGTTAAGCCACTATAATCTGGTGAACAGCGCCCTTGGGACTTTGTCGTTTACCAGATGGAATGAGAACGACAGGCTCCTTCTGACCGTGCCCTTATTCCACTGCTTCGGCATTACGTCAGGTCTTATGACCTGCATTCACACAGGGGCGGCCATTGTCCTTATGAAATATTTTAAGACAGTGAAGGTGTTTGAGCACGTGGATCGATATCGGTGTACAGTGCTAAACGGGGTTCCCTCCATGTTCTTAGCCATGATTCACAATCAGGATTTTCACAAATATTCCTTGGAAAGCCTGCGCTCCGGGATTATTGCAGGCTCTCCCATATCCGAGAAGGAGTACTTAGCGGTTCATGAGAAGCTTCCTCACATGGCCCTGCTTCCTTCCTTCGGACAGACAGAGACATCTCCCTGCGTCACCTTGATGCTTGAGGAGGATCCCTTTGAAAAGCGGGTCACCACGGCGGGAAGGCTGATTTCCCACGTGGAGCTTCGCATCTGTCATGCCGGGACAGACAGGACGCTGCCTGAGGGCAAAGTGGGAGAGATCCAGGTCCGGGGCTATAATATTATGAAGGGATACTATGGCATGCCCGAGGAGACTAAGGCGGTGCTTTCGGAAGACGGGTGGTTAAAGACCGGTGATCTGGGCTTTCTGGATCCGGAAGGGTATCTGCACCTGGCAGGGCGATGTAAGGAAATGATTCTTCGATGCGGGGAGAATATTGCACCCAAGGAGATCGAGGATTGTATTCGGGAGCTTCCCTTTGTGGATGTGGTGAAGGTCATAGGGATTCCGGCGCCTGTGGTTCAGGAGATGGTGGTGGCCTGCATTGTGCCTGTGCCGGGAATGAGGGCGGACCCGGATAAGGTAATCGAATTTTTAAGGCCCAGGCTGGCCCACTATAAGCTTCCCAGCCATGTTCTGATATTGAAAGAACTGCCCATGAATGCCAGCGGAAAAGTCCTTCTGCAGGAACTGAAGAACCAGGCGATAGAAAGAATACAGGGGTAGGAAACTAAGGCGAAAGGCGGCCCAAAAGCAAACGATAACTGAATATTCCAAAAATGAAAATTAATAAAAGGAGGTAAATCATGATTCTTTCTGATAAGTATGAATTAATGAGAAAGAACTTCCGCAACTTTGCGGAGACGGAATTCACCACAGAACTCCAGGAACAGCTGGACCGGGAGGGAGGCTTTAACTGGGAGATCTGGAACAAGATGGCCAAATACGGCTTTGCCGGAATTAAGTTGCCGGTGGAGTACGGCGGACAGGGGGGCGACAGTCTGGCCTATGTGCTTATGAACGAGGAATTTTCCCGTGTGTGTCCCGTGCTGGCCATCTATGCCAACACGCCAAACTCCTTAGGCGGAGGCCCTCTTCTGGCCTGCGGAACTAAAGAGCAGTTAAAGAAATACATTACTCCCGTGGCAAAGGGGGAGAAGCAGATCGTATTTGCCCTGACGGAGCCGGGGGCAGGCTCTGACGGCGGAAGCATGACCACAAGGGCTCAGGAAGACGGAGATTACTACATATTAAACGGCCGCAAGTGCTTCATATCGGGAGCTCCCATTGCGGACTATGCAGTGGTATATGCAAGAACCAACCCTAACTTAAAAGGCGCCAAGGGCATTTCCATGTTTATTGTGGACATGAAGCTGCCGGGTGTTTCCTGCGGCAAGTCGGAGCTGAAGATGGGAATCAACGGATATCCCACCAGCGATATTGTATTTGAAAATGTGCGGGTTCACAAGAGCGATCTCTTAGGGCCTCTGGACAAGGGGTATGCCGTGGCTATGAAGACTTTAGACGGAGGACGTCTGGGTGTGGCAGCCCAGTCTCTGGGACTGGCCCAGGGATGCCTGGAGGAATCCATAAAATATGCAAAAGAGAGAAGGCAGTTTGGCAAGCCCATTTCCTATAATCAGGGTATCAGCTTTATGCTGGCGGACATGGCCACGGAGATCGAGGCAGCCCGCTGTCTCATCTACAATACGGCTATGGCCAAGGATGCAGGGGACAAGAATGCGTCCACCATGTGCTCTATGGCCAAATACTATGCTTCGGAGATGGCCAACCGCATTGCAGGTAAGGCCATTCAGATTCATGGCGGCTATGGATTTATTAAGGATTACAAGGTGGAGCGGCTTTACCGTGACGCAAGAGTCATGACTCTCTATGAGGGAACCAGCCAGGTACAGCAGATCGTTATTTCCAGAAGTCTGTTAAAGTAGGAGGATGTGAGGATGAGAATATTTGTATGTGTAAAACAGGTTCCGGATACATCCGGAAAAGTAGCGGTAAATGAAGACGGCACCTTAAACCGGGCTTCCATGCTGACCATTATCAATCCTGATGACTTAAGCGCCATGGAAGCGGCTCTGGAGCTGAAGGATACTTTGGGATGCCAGGTGACCGCAGTGACCATGGGGCCGCCGCCGGCAGAGGGCATGTTAAGAGAGCTGATTGCCATGGGAGCAGACGACGGAGTCCTGATCTCCGGCCGGGAATTTGGGGGGTCTGATACCTTTGCCACCTCTCAGATTATTGCAGGAGCCCTTCACAACCTGGGTGTGGGGCCGGAGGACATTATCTTCTGCGGACGCCAGGCCATCGATGGGGATACGGCCCAGGTGGGCCCCCAGATCGCGGAGAAGCTTGAGATTCCCCAGGTGACCTATGCCGCTAAAATCGAGAAAGAGGGCAATGTGTTAAAGATCAGGCGGATGCTGGAGGATGGCTACATGACGGTTCGGGTTCAGACGCCGTGCCTGATTACCTGCATCAAGGAGCTGAATGCTCCCCGGTATCTTACGGTTAAGGGGATTCTGGAGTGTTATGACAAGCCCATTAGAGTTTTGGATTACAATGCCTTAAAAGACGAGCCTCTGATTGATCCCACTACCATTGGATTAAAGGGTTCTCCTACCAACATTTTCCGTTCCTTTACCCCGCCCCAGAAGGGGGCAGGCCAGATGCTTGGCGGGACTGAGGAGGAAGCAGTGGGACAGTTAGTCAGTCAGTTAGCAAAGAGACACATGATCTAGGAGGGGAAGAATATGGCATTCAATAGTGCTGAGATTAATGAATTCAATGATATCTGGGTATTCTGTGAGCAGCGGGAAGGAAAGCTTATGGATACAGATTTTGAGTTGATCAGTGAAGGAAGAAAGCTGGCTGACGAGAGAGGGGCAAAGCTGGTAGGCCTTCTGCTGGGCGGCGAGGGAATAGAGAGCACGGCAAAGGAGCTGGGAGGATACGGCGCCGACAAGGTAATCGTATGTGAGGCCCCGGCTCTGGAGGTATATACCACAGATGCATATACCAAGGTGATCTGTGACATAGTCATGGAGAAAAAGCCTGAGGTGCTTCTTATTGGTGCTTCCAACATCGGCCGTGACCTTGGCCCCCGTGTGGCGGCCAGGCTTCACACCGGCCTTACTGCAGACTGTACTCACCTGGACATCGACATGGACAAATACGTTCAGTTTTTAAGGGAGTCTTCTACCATAGATGTGGACTCCGTAAAGTTTAAGATGGAGGACACTAATCTGAAGATGACCCGTCCTGCCTTCGGGGGACATCTCATGGCTACCATTATCTGTCCAAGGTTCCGCCCCTGTATGTCTACGGTCCGTCCCGGTGTTATGAAGAAGGCGGCTTTCGATGAGGCAAAGGCAGAGGCTTGTGAGATAGAGAAGGCGGCAGCAGTACTGTCTGAGGCAGATTTAAAGACAAAGGTTCTGGAAGTGGTGAAGGAGACCAGGAAGATGGTTGATCTCATCGGAGCCGAGATCGTGGTGGCCGTGGGCCGTGGCATCAGCAAGGATCCGGAGAAGGGCGTTAAGCTGGCCGAAGAGCTGGCAGAGGCCTTAGGCGGCGGTGTGGTAGGTGCATCTCGTGCCGTGACGGACGCAGGATGGTTGACAGCCGACCATCAGGTAGGCCAGACCGGCAAGACCGTACATCCCAGAATCTATGTGGCCCTGGGCATCTCCGGCGCTATTCAGCACAAAGCCGGCATGCAGGATTCCGAAGTAATTATTGCTGTGGACAGTAATGAGACGGCCCCGATTTTTGAGGTGGCGGATTATGGAATCACGGGAGATCTGTTTACGGTGGTTCCGCTGATGATTCAGCAGATTAAGGAGGCCAGAGGGGCCAGGTAAGTAAAGTTGATTTAGAATTTAAGAATCCGGCAGAATGTGTGAATTGACACATTCTGCCGGATTTGTATCATGTCTTCTTTTGAGACACTGGGGTTTTAAGAATTTTTCGGATCCTCCATAAACTTCAAAAGATCTTTCCGCTTGCCATCCAGGTAGATTCCCCATGCCGTATCATCAATAAACGGATTCTCTCCGGGATGTGCCATCATATATTCCCGTTTCTTCAAAAGATCCACGTTATTGGGATGATTGGACATAAAGATCTCCACCTTCTCATCCCGAACCTTATCCAGGGAAGCCAGGTATTGATTCCTCATGTCATAGGAAGTATCCCCGATCTCAAGAAGGAACGACTTCTGCAAGGTATTGAATCCGAAACCGCCGAAATACCCCACTCTCTTGGGAGTAACCCCATCCGTCACATCAAAGAAGCAGGAGATGCAGCCCTCCGTATGCCCGGGGGTAATGTAAAACTGAACCGTAGCATTTCCAAAGGTGATCACGTCCCCATCCTGGATCTCCACATCCGGCACAAAAAGAGTATCCTCATAATTGGGACTTTCCTGGAGCAGAGAAAGCCATGGACGGCTGCGGAACATCTCCGCGTCCGGAGCTCCCAGATAGAGCTTTGTCCCAAACATTTCCTTAAAGAAATTGGCGCTGCCGATATGATCTACGTGTCCGTGGGACAGAACCAGCCACTTTACATCCGCCGGGTTAAATCCCATTTCCCAGATGGCCTGAATCAGCATGGCCGTGGCGCCGTAGTTGCCTGAATCAAAGAGCAGAAGCCCTTCTCCCGTATCCACAATATGGGCACTGACCCAGGTATCTCCCACATAGTAAAGGTTGCCGTAGATCTGAAACGGCTTCATATAACGCCGCTCCTGATTGACCCAGGCATGAGCCATGGGGTGTTTCTCCAGAGCCTGACGTTTTCTTACATGCTCTTCATATCGTTCCTGCATAGACATAGTAATTCCCCTCCATTATCCTTGAAAAACTGCGTCCCAAGTACCGGGTTGCATCTGCTTGAAGCGAACCGAGACCGTGTACAGATTCAGAACCAAAGCCTCTGCCGCTTTTATATTACGCGTTTAATAAATCCGTGAATCAGTTCCATAGCATCTTCCCACTCTTCCCGGCGTCCTATGGTAAATCCATGGGAACTCTTTAAGAATCTTCGGGAGGTAACCGTGATGCCGGCCTCCACCAGCATCCCTGCAAACTGCTCACCTTCCTTACACAGATTGTCAAGCTGGCAGGTGATTATCAGGGTTTCGGGAAAGGCAGTGAGCATGGAGGTCTCTGCATAGATGGGGGAGGCATAGGGATCCTTTCCCTCCTTGTTGGGGCAGTAGCTGGCATTGAAGATAACGGCTCTCTCGGCGGCCATGGCTTCCTCAGCCTGCTCCTTTGCAAAGGGCTCTGTATCCACGTCTAAAGGCGGATAGTCCATAATCAGGCCTGCCGGACAGAATGCATGGGTTTCCGACAACTTCATGCAGACTGTGGCAGCCAGATTGGCTCCGGCGCTGTGTCCACCCAGAATAACCCGCTTCGGATCAATTCCAAGTTCTCCGGCATGGTCAAATGCATAGGCACATACATCATAGCTCTCATGAACCGCAGCCGGGAAAGGAGCCTCCGGGGCCACGCTGTAATCCACATCCCACACAATACATTCATGAGCCAGAGCAAGCTTGCTGCAGAAAAGTCCGCTCTTCTCGCTCCATCCAAAGATAAATCCGCCCCCGTGAAAGTTGATAATCAAAGGCGCCTGTGCAGGCAGATGATCCGGCGCATACCGGTAAACATGAATCTGATGTCCATCCCGGCCCGGAATATAAAACTCACCGGCATTAGCATCGTAAGCCTGAAGCTCCTCCTTGGTAGGCTCCCCCAAAGAAGGCTCTTCCCGAAGAATACGAACCTTCTCAAACAATTCTTCTCTTGTCATTTCTACACTCCTCCTCTTATATATACTTTTTCTATAGGCGTTTGCGAAACGCCGCAAGCCGTATAAATACGGCGTTTTTTTGTTGCAAAAAACAAATAACTCCTCACCGGATATGGTATAATAGAGTTGCCAGAAACCATTAACCATGCACCTAGGAAAGGAGTTATTCTGATATCTATGATACCATATAAACAGCTTTCTTTGGCAGATATTTTTTCAGATTGCCAAGAAAAATTTGAAATTGACAAACCTGCGTTTCTGTCTCTTTTAGAACAGCATATCGACCTTGATGAAATGATTCCGTTTTCCTTTCGTAATCATTTCTATGCAGCAACGGGCAGAACCCGTAAATACCCTCTACAGGCTTTCCTGTGGGCGCTGATCATCCAGCGTATCTTTTCCATTCCTACTGACCGGCTTCTTTTGACTTTTCTTTCCTATTCCAAACCACTTCGTGAATTCTGTGGTTTTACAAAAGTTCCGGATGCTTCCAAGATCACACGTTTCAAACAGGATTTTTTAGATGATCTGAAGCTCGTATTCGATAATCTTGTTGACTTAACAGAGTCCATCTGTCAGACCATTGATTCTGACAAAGCAGATATGACCATCTTTGACTCTTCCGGAATCGAGGCTTTCGTTACCGAAAATAACCCTAAGTATGCTAATCGTATTATCAAACAACTCAAAGCCTATGCAAAAGCTAACAACTTCGATATGAATTATGATCCCTATAAAGCTGCTTATGGCTCAATGCCTTCCCATGCCTGTGCTAATCCTCAAATTAAGCAGCTGTATATCAATGGGCATTTCTGCTATGTCTTTAAGTTCGGCATCGTCACCAACGGGCTGGGTATCATCCGTCATATTTCCTTTTATAACAAAGACTTCTTGGCATCACATCCCGATATCATTGTTGAAAAGAAATCGGATTCTCCTGACGAAGATAAATGTGTCCATGATTCAAAACTTCTGATTCCAACACTGAAAGACTTCTTTTCCAGGCATCCGCTAATCAATCCAAAAACTTTCCTTGGCGATGCTGCTTTTGATACGGCCTCCCTCTACAAAGCATTGCTTTCCGGCGATACTTTTGGCGCTAATAAACATTTTGCCACTGCATACATTCCGCTGAATGCACGCTCCGGGCTTAAAAATCCGGATTATACCATTAATAAAGATGGGATTCCCTGCTGTCCTAAAGATGCATCCCTTCCGATGAAGTACGAAGGAATTTCAAAGCTCCGCAGTGGTATGACAAGATATAAATTTGTATGTCCTAAAATCAAATGGCGTCATGATAAACAAACCGGCAAAAACTATCGGCTCTGCTGCTGTGACTGCCCCTGTACTTCTTCATCTTGCGGACGCATGGTTTATATATATCCCGAAAAAGACTTCAGGGCTTATCCCGGCGCACTCCGTGGAACACAGGAATGGGACGATACCTATAAGATCAGGACTGTTGTTGAAAGAGATATCCAGCATATCAAGGATAATCTCTGTCTCGCAGGACGCCGTACCCAAAATGAAAAGACCCTGCATGCCGACCTGATTCTTGCCGGCATTACCCAGTTGACAGCAGTGGTTCTTGCGGATAAAATCCACCATCTAGAATATATCCGCAGCTTAAAACCTCTCATAGCATAGGACTTACCAACTTAATAATACCTATGGCTTATTAAAGTGCGCCTAAAATGCTCCGTTATCTTCTTTTTATCCCAGAATTCGCATGATACGCGAATTCTTCCTTGTTTCTGTTCAGGCTTGCGGAACTCGGACACGAGTTTCGCAATTACCTAATACTTTTTCTAGGTGATTGCGAAATTCAAAACTTAGCTGAATATTCTGACCATATCTTACAGGAAAAGACATTTGCACCATGAAAATGAGACCATAGAACACAGGAGGGATGACCCCCGACTGGGTTCTGCTTTCCTGGGCTCATTGGAATGCCTGGTGCAGCAGGCTTTGGATGAAAGATATGGTCAGAATATTCTCCTGGCCCTGACTTTCGCAATCGCCTAATACTTTTTCAAATACGCTCTACAACACCATAAGCTCCTTGGGGAATTTCGTGAGATTCACGGTTCCCTCATCAGACAGCCACACCATATCCTCAATACGCACGCCGAAGCGTCCGGGCAGATAGATTCCCGGTTCCATAGTCACCACATTGCCTGTCTGGAACACGTCTCCACTGTCCTGTCCGGCCCGCATGCCGTCATGGCAGATCAGGCCCACAGAATGGCCCAGGCCATGGCCGAAGGTGCCTGCATACTTGGTGGAATCAATGATATCCCTTGCCGCCTTATCCGTCTCATGTCCCGTTTTTCCCGGGGCGATGGCAGCGATTCCCGCCAGCTGCGCCTGTTTTACCAGCTCATAGACCTCCCTCATCTCCTCGGTGACATGGCCAAGGGCAAAGGTCCTGGTCATGTCAGAACAGTATCCTCCCACCTTCACGCCGATATCCAGGGTCACAAAATCCCCGTTACACAGCGTTCTCTGTCCCGGGAATCCGTGGGGAAGAGAGGTGTTGGGGCCGCTTAGGATGATTACGGGAAATGCCAGTCCCTCTGCTCCGTTGCGGTAGAACTGGTAGATCAGCTCCGCCACCAGCTCCTGCTCCGCCACGCCGGGCTTCATAAGAGGCAGCAGCTCATGAAGGGACTTTTCCACAATCCTCTGAGCCCGGATGATGCACTGCACCTCGGCAGGCAGCTTCACATGACGAAGCCCTTCCACCATGTTCCCCAGATCCCTTAAAGGACAGGGAAGCTTCTTCTCCCAAGCCCGGTACTGGCTTACCGTCAAAGTCCTATCCTCCACAGCCAGAAACTCCGGCTTTAACTGATTCATCAGCTCCCCAACCATACTCTGAAAGCCTTGATCCGCCCTTATAAGATGAACACCGCTTCCTTCAAAATGAGATTGAGCCGCCTCAATAGTCCGAAAATCCGTAAAATACCAGGCCTCATCAGGAGTAACCACCATAGCCGTACTGGCAAAAAAGTCCGTCAAATAAAAGTGATTGGTTCCCGAAGTAATAAGCGCCGCCGGGATAGCCGCCTCCTTTAAAGCCCTCTGAAACCGTACTAACTTTTCCATGGCTACACCTGCTTTCCCGCAATTTCCTTAGCCTCAGCCACAAGGGAATACTCCCCATGGGTCTTCTCGTATTCCTCCTCTGTCACCATCCGAAGAGCTCCCGTAGGGCATACCCGGACGCAGGCCGGCTCCATGCCGTATTGAAGCCTGAGATAACACCCGTTGCATTTCTCCATCTTCCCCTCCCCGTTAAAGGAAGGCGCGCCGAAGGGACATGCCATGGAGCAGCTGTGACAGCCGATGCAGTCCGTGTTGTCAAAGATCGTCAGATCCGTCTCAGGGTCTTTTCTCAGACATCCCACAGGGCATGCGGTGATGCAGGGAGCCGAAGAGCAGTGCATACA
>Ga0137297_10868_pt1 | contig 19752 bp, 17 predicted proteins | sample RamsorincwithD2O_FD_97191 | JGI IMG/M metagenome (GOLD analysis project Ga0137297, IMG submission 97191) | Mouse cecal microbial communities from Vienna, Austria - Mucin amended with D2O | ecosystem: Host-associated > Mammals > Digestive system > Large intestine > Cecum | place: Austria: Vienna... | reverse complement strand
ATAATGGAACTAATATATGAATGATTGTTCATATGAGAGAATGAAAAGACAAAATTTTATAAATCAAGAAAGGAATCAATATTATGAAAAAGACTTACAAGATCGAAGTGGATTGTGCCAACTGCGCCAACAAGATGGAGGAAGCAGCCAGGAATACGGCGGGGGTGAAGGAGGCCACGGTGAATTTCATGGCGCTGAAGATGTCCGTGGAATTTGAAGAGGGGACGGATCCCAAGGCAGTGATGCAGGACGTATTAAAGAACTGCAAGAAGGTAGAGGATGATTGCGAGATCTTTTTCTAAAACAGACAAGGGCCGGGAGGAGGAAGAGCTTTTAGCGGCAGACTTCTGATGTAAGAGAAGAGGTGTAAGGAGATATGAATAAGAAACAGAAAAAGGTACTGGTCCGCATTCTGGCCGCGGCAGCCTGCATTGTGCTCCTGGAGCTGCTTCCGGTGGAGGGGTACCTGAAATTTGCGCTGTATATGGTGCCTTATCTGACCATTGGCTATGATATCCTCCGGAAGGCATGGAAGGGAATCTGTAACAGGCAGGTGTTTGATGAGAATTTCCTTATGGCTGTGGCCACAGTAGGCGCCATCGCACTGGGGGAGTACCAGGAAGGTGTCGCGGTCATGCTGTTCTACCAGATCGGAGAGCTGTTCCAGAGCTATGCAGTCGGAAAAAGCCGCAGGAATATCAGTGAGCTCATGGACATCCGTCCGGACTATGCCAATATAGAGACGTCAGACGGCAGTCTGGAGCAGATGGATCCGGATGAGGTAGCTGTCGGCACGGTGATCGTAGTGCAGCCGGGGGAGAAGATCCCCATTGACGGCGTGGTGGTGGAAGGACGGACTACGTTAAATACCAGCGCCCTGACCGGAGAGAGTGTCCCGCGGGATGTGGAAACCGGGGATGAGGTGGTCAGCGGCTGCATCAATCTGTCGGGCCTTTTGAAGATCCGCACCACCAGAGAATTCGGGGAGTCTACCGTTTCAAAGATTCTGGAGCTGGTGGAGAATGCCAGCTCCAGGAAGTCACGTTCGGAGAATTTTATTTCCAGATTTGCAAGGTATTATACCCCGGCAGTCTGCTATGGAGCGGTGGCTTTGGCATTTCTTCCGCCAGTTACGAGACTGCTTGTGCTGGGGATGGAGCCCCAGTGGGGGGCCTGGGTTATGAGGGCACTGACCTTCCTGGTCATCAGCTGTCCCTGCGCCCTGGTTATCAGCATTCCCTTAAGCTTTTTCGCGGGAATCGGCGGCGCCAGCAATGCAGGTGTACTGGTGAAGGGATCCAATTATCTGGAAACCCTTTCCCAGGCCAGATATGTGGTATTTGACAAGACAGGTACTATGACCCAGGGCGTCTTTGAGGTAAGTAAGGTCTGCCCGGTGGGTATGAGCGGGGAGCAGCTTTTGGAATATGCGGCTCTGGCGGAGAGTTATTCCACCCATCCTATCAGCAGAAGTCTTGGCAGGGCTTATGGAAAGGAGCTTGACAAGAACCGGGTACAGGATGTTCAGGAGATCAGCGGCAACGGGGTTATCGCCAGAGTGGATGGCCGGGAGGTGGCAGCAGGCAACGGTAAGCTTATGGCCAGACAGGGTGTCTCATGTGAAGCCTTTCCGGAATCAGGCACAGTGGTCTATCTGTCTGTGGCAGGTGTATATGCCGGTTATATCCTGATTGCCGATCAGATGAAGCCCACGGCGAAAAAGGCTGTGGAGGATTTGAAACGGGCCGGAGTCAGAAAGACCGTTATGCTGACCGGAGACCGGGAGGAGACGGCAAGGCAGGTGGCAGAGGAGCTGGGTATTGACCAGGTTTACAGTGAGCTGCTTCCGGCAGATAAGGTAGATAAGGTGGAGAGCCTTCTCAAAGACGCAGGCCCCAGGGAGAAGGTGGTCTTTGTGGGAGACGGGATTAATGATGCCCCGGTGCTGTCCCGGGCCGATATAGGTATCGCCATGGGGGCTCTGGGCGCGGATGCGGCCATTGAGGCAGCAGATGTGGTTCTTATGGACGATGACCCGGTGAAGATCGCCAAGGCGATCCGGATCTCCCGCAAATGCCTCCGTATTGTATATGAAAACATATACTTTGCTATTGGCATCAAACTGGTATGCCTGGTTCTGGGTGCCATTGGCATCGCCAATATGTGGATCGCTATCTTTGCAGATGTGGGAGTCATGGTGATCGCTGTGCTTAACGCGATTCGCGCCCTGAATGTGAAGCATCTGTAATTTCAGGTAACAGTTCAGACAGGTCTGGGTATTTCCCGGGGAATGGCTTGTCTGGACCGCTGCTCTATACCGTCCCCTCAGGGGGACATGAATGGTTATAACCTTTGGAAAGGAAGGTAAAATATTTGGCAGAATATGAGATCGAATGCTGTGAAACTACAGAAGTCCACGAAGAACTGCTGAAGGTGGTTCAGGAGAAGATGCCGGAGGAGGAGCGGCTGTATGATCTGGCAGAGCTGTTCAAGGTCTTTGGCGATTCCACCCGGATCCGTATCCTGTTTGTACTGTTTGAGGCGGAGGTGTGTGTCTGCGATCTGGCAGAGGCCCTGAATATGACCCAGTCGGCGATTTCCCATCAGCTGAAGATCCTCAAGCAGAACAAACTGGTGAAGAGCCGCAGGGAGGGCAAGTCCATCTTCTACTCCCTGGCAGACGGGCATGTACGGACCATCATAGACCAGGGGCTGGAGCATATTGAGGAAGAATAGGGAATGGTCTGCGTTATTTGTCTGCCTGATCTTGCAGCATCATAACAGATTGTTACTGTCTACGGTCAGGCTCTTTTTTCTTGGCCGGCGGATACCAGCTCTGAAAAAAGCTTTCCCCGGATTGCATCCGAAACCCGCAATCCGGGGAAAACTTTTTCCAGAGCGTACCTGCCGGAACATCACTCCCGTGAACAGTAATGATTGAAATATATGTCGAAATATGGTAAACTAAATAGGATTTTGTAAAAATTGTTAAACTATAAATCGGCTTAAATAAGGGGAGAAAGATGAAAAAAGCATTACTGACACTGATCGGTGCTCTGGCTGTAATCACTGCGGCGTTTTACTCGGTTGTACTGGCAACCGCGTGGTTATAAAAGTAATTCGTTTATAGTGAGGTATTCCAATGAAAAAGATTGCCAATATTGCATTAACTTTGCTGGTCATTATTCTGGCTTGCTGTGCTGTGTTTTTTGGGACAAAATATTATTACAGCAGGCAGGTGAAAACAGTTATCAGGGAGATTCCTGTTGAGAAGGTGGTCGAGAAGGTAGTTGAGAAGCAGGTGGAGATTTCCGGTGAAACCATCCGGGCCAGCATGACCAATATCGGGAAATTATGTACAGCAGAATACAGCTATACTCATGTGGAAAGGGCAGACAGTTCAAGAAGCATCAAAGGATTCAAGATTCCCTTCACAACATCGACCTTTATCTATAGCTATGATGGCACGGTTATGGCTGGAATTGATTTTACCAGGATCCAGATTGATAAAGATGATGCGGCGAAGAAGATAACCGTTACCCTTCCCGAAGCGGAAATTATCAGTTCCGATGTTGACCAGAACAGCTTTGAGCTTTACGATGAGAAAAATAATATTTTTAACCCTATTAGCGTGACAGATGTTGCGGATTCATTTGCCGAGCTGAAAAACAGCGAGGAGCAGGCGGCCATAGACAGGGGATTGCTTGACAAAGCGAAAGCCAATGCAATAACACTGGTAGAGAACTTTATGCTGGGTTCTTATGATGTCAGAGACTATGATATTGAAGTGTTATTTGACGCGGGAGTGTCTGGCCGGTGAAGTATTATGGGGCGGGAAAAACTGGCCAAAAACAGATATCAAGCTCGCTTGTAAGACTGTTTTTGGCCAGTTTTTCATGGATAAATGGTGAAATAGTAACAAGTGATCAAGGCTCTCGTGTAAAAATTTTGTCAAGATAAGGAAAAAACAGAATACATGGTTACCTAAAACAGACTTTCGTGGTATAATGGAAGCTTAGTATGGCATTCTGTACCCATACAAGAATATTTTTAATTTTAGGAGTGTGTTCTTTTGAAGATAGGATTGGATGTAGGTTCTACAACCATAAAAAGTATTGTGCTGGACGGATTGGGGAATATTGTATACTCTGCTTATGAGCGTCATTTTTCCCAGATTACGGCTAAGACCGTGGAGGCCCTGGAAAAGATCCGTGCCAGATTCCCGGGGAAGGAGGAGACCAGTCTGGTGATCTCCGGTTCTGCCGGGATGGGGATGGCAGAAAACTGTGCCATCGATTTCGTCCAGGAAGTGTATGCCACCAAGGTGGCGGCCCAGGAGAAGGCTCCTGGCACCGATGTGATCATCGAGCTGGGAGGGGAGGATGCCAAGATCATCTACCTCCAGGGGGCTATGGAGGCCCGGATGAATGGTTCCTGTGCAGGCGGTACCGGTGCGTTCATTGACCAGATGGCCACTCTTCTGGGGATCACCCCGGATGAGATGAATGACTTTGCCAGGGAAAGCACCAAGCAGTACACCATCGCGTCCCGCTGCGGTGTATTTACCAAAAGTGATATCCAGCCCCTGATCAACCAGGGGGCGGACAAGCGGGATATCTCGGCAAGTATTTTCAGCGCCGTGGTGAACCAGACCATCGGCGGTCTGGCCCAGGGCAGGGCCATTGAGGGGAATGTGCTGTATCTGGGCGGCCCCCTGACCTTCATGCCGGAGCTTCGCAAAAGCTTTGACAAGGCTTTACATTTAAAGGGAACCTGCCCTGACAATTCCTTGTATTATGTGGCTCTGGGGGCTGCTCTGTGCGCAAGGAATTCCGTGGATCTGGATCAGGTGATTGTCAGGCTCTCAGCCTACGAGTCGGTCAATGATTTCGACACCCTGCCTCCGCTGTTTGCGGATGAGGCGGATTACCAGGAATTCCGTGCCCGCCATGCCCGGGCGGATGTTACATATGGAAAGCTGGAGGGCTATATGGGTAAAGCCTGGCTGGGGATCGATGCCGGTTCCACCACGGTGAAGGCTGTGGTCATCGGAGAGGACAAGGAGATTCTGGACAGCACCTATCTCTCCAACAGCGGCAATCCGGTGCCCATTGTGCGGGATTATCTGACCCGCATGTACGAGAAGAATCCCCAGGTTCATCTCCTGGGCGCCTGTGTGACCGGCTACGGGGAGGATATTATCCGCAATGCCTTTTCCATGGACTATGGGCTGGTGGAAACCATGGCTCATTTAAAGGCGGCCCAGGAATTCATGCCGGATGTGGAGTTTATTATCGATATCGGCGGTCAGGATATGAAATGCTTCAAGATCCATAATTCTGCCATTGATAATATTTACCTTAATGAGGCCTGCTCCTCCGGCTGTGGTTCCTTCCTCCAGACCTTCGCGGGGGCCTTGAACTACTCGGCAGAGGAGTTCTCCAGACAGGGGCTTTTTTCAAAAAATGCCGTGGATCTGGGGTCACGGTGCACGGTGTTTATGAATTCATCTGTGAAACAGGCGCAAAAGGATGGGGTCAGCACAGAGGATATCTCCGCGGGCCTTTCCATCAGCGTGGTGAAGAATGCTATCTACAAGGTGATCCGTCCTGCCAGCGTGGATGAGCTGGGCAGACGGATCGTGGTTCAGGGGGGAACCTTTTTAAATGATGCCGTTTTGCGGGCCTTCGAACGGGAGCTGGGACTCTTTGTGGTGCGGCCGGTGATCGCCGGACTCATGGGCGCTTACGGCTGTGCTCTCCATGCCATGGAGCACAAGAAAGAGAAGAGTAAAATCGTGACCTATGAGGAGCTGCAGAGCTTTGTCCATGAGGTGAAGAATACCAACTGCGGTCTCTGCAGCAACCATTGTCTCTTAAGCATCAACACCTTCTCCGGCGGACGCAAATACATCGCCGGCAATAAATGTGAGCGTCCGGTGACGAAACGCACCTCCGACGCAGAGCATAATATCTACAAATACAAGCAGGAGCTGCTGGCTGCCTACGCACCGGTGGACGGGAAACGCAAGGAGACCATCGGCATTCCCATGGGATTAAACATGTATGAGCTGGTGCCTTTCTGGCATAAGTTTTTCTCGGAGCTGGGGTTCGGGGTGGTGGTGTCGCCGTTTTCCACCAGGGAGCTGTACCTGGAGGGGCAGTATTCTATTCCCAGTGACACGGTGTGCTTTCCGGCCAAGATGCTCCATGGCCATGTGGAATACCTGAAGGAGAAGCAGGTGGACGCGGTATTCTACCCCTGCATGAGTTTTAACTTCGACGAGGGCCTGGGAGACAACAATTACAACTGTCCCGTGGTAGCCTACTATCCGGAGGTCATTGCCGCAAACATGAAATTCCCAGGCAGAACCCGGCTGATCAGTGACTATGTGGGACCTCACAAGAGAAAATTCTTCCCGGAAAAGATGACAGAGCTTCTGGGCAGGTACTTTGACGGAGTAGAACTAAAGGCGGTAAAGCGGGCCAGTGATCTGGCCTTTAAAGAACGGGATCTGTTCCTTGGCCGGGTGCGCAAAAAGGCAGAGGAGATTGTGGCTCTGGCCAGGAAGGAAGGAAGGCGGATCATCGTGCTGGCCGGAAGACCCTATCATGTGGACCCGGAGATCAACCATGGGATAGACATGCTGATCAATGGATTTGGCGTCAGCGTCATTTCCGAGGATTCGGTGAGCCATAAGGTATCCCGGTTCCCGGTGAAGGTCTTGAACCAGTGGATGTACCATTCCCGTCTGTATGCGGCGGCCCGGTATGTGTGCACCCAGGCGGACATGGACATCGTGCAGCTGGTCAGCTTCGGCTGCGGGCTGGATGCCATTACCACTGATGAGGTGCGCCGGATCGTGGAGGACGCCGGGAAGATCTACACCCAGATCAAGATCGATGAGATCACCAATCTGGGGGCCGTGCGGGTGAGGCTGCGAAGTCTTCTGGCTGCACTGGAGCAGCAGGAGGCAAGGAAGGCAGAATAGATGTTACAGTTCACGGGGCGGGGAAAACTGGACGAAAACAGACGCGGGGCTCGCTTGTAAGACTGTTTTCGTCCAGTTTTCCACATCAGGCGGACGCCCGATGCTTCTTGCCCGGCGGAGCCGGACCCGTGAATAGTAAAGAATAGATAATAAACTGGAAGGGGAAGAAGGGCGGGGCAGGAAGAGTGTACGGACTGTCAGCGGTAACATTCCCTCAACAGAATGTGTCTGAGAAAGGCGAAAAAATGGAGACGAATACGAGAAAATTCAAGCGGGCAAGGAACGGGCGGATCATTTTTACCAAAGAAATGAAAAAAGATTATACGATTCTGGTCCCGGATATGCTTCCGATTCATTTTGAGATACTGAAATATGTGTTTGTAAACGAGGGCTACAAAATGGAGCTTCTGCGGACCGCGAAGCCGGAGATCAAGCAGTTGGGACTGCGCTACGTCCACAACGATACCTGCTATCCGGCGCTGCTGGTCATCGGACAGTTCCTGGATGCCCTGGAGAGCGGTAAATACGATGTAGACAAGACTGCCCTGATGATCATGCAGTCCGGCGGCGGATGCCGTGCGTCCAACTATATCCATCTGCTGCGGCGTGCCCTGGAGAAGGCGGGCTATTCCCAGGTACCGGTGATTTCCTTCAATCTCTCCGGAATGGAGTACAACGGCGGCTTTGTGATGACAATCCCCATTATACGCCGGTGCGCGGCGGGGGTTATCTATGGGGACCTTCTGATGCTTCTCAGCAACCAGACAAGGGCTTACGAGATCAATAAAGGGGATACCGCGGCACAGATCAGCCGCTGGGTTCATGAGATCACGGACCAGTTCCAGGCAGGGAAGGGATTTAGCTTTAAGGAAATGACAGAGAATTTCGACAGGATCCTGGCGTCCTTTGCCTCTATTCCCATGAACAAGGTGGCCAAGGTCAAGGTGGGGATTGTGGGTGAGATCTATGTCAAGTATGCAAGCTTTGCCAATAATAATCTGGAAGAATTCCTGGCGGAGCAGGGCTGTGAGGTCATGGTTCCGGGACTTCTGGGCTTTCTTATGTTCAAGGTGGATGCCAGAATCCAGGATGTGAAGATCTACGGCGGCAGCAAGGTGAAGAAGTTTGTCGCCACCACACTGCTGAATTATTTCAAGAAGGTAGAGAAGGCTTTCATGGAGTGTGTCGACCGGTACCCGGTATTTACCCAGCTCTCTGCCTATGAGGACACCAAGCCCCTGGTGGAGGGACTGATCAGTGTGGGAAACCGTATGGGGGAGGGATGGTTCCTGCCTGCGGAGATGATCGAGCTGGTGAAGCACGGCTATTCCAATATCGTGTGTACCCAGCCCTTTGGCTGTCTGCCCACCCACGTCTGCGGAAAGGGTATGGTGCATAAGATTAAAGAGATGTACCCCAAGGCCAATATCGTTCCCATTGACTACGACCCCGGAGCCACCCGGGTCAACCAGGAGAACCGGATCAAGCTGATGCTTTCTGTGGCCAGGGAGGCCATGGAGGGAGTGTAAGGGTTGTGGGGCATTATTGAAAGAGCAGGAGAGGGCATATGGAAAGAAGACAGCAGATAGAAAAAGAGGTGCGTGAGCGCCTCTTTGCCATGCAGGATCTGGAGTACCGGGATTTTCAAAGCCGTCTGATGCCCACCATTGATAAGGAACGGGTAATCGGAGTGCGGACTCCCCAGCTGCGGGGGTACGCCAAAGAGTTTGGGAGGACACCGGATGCGGAGATATTTCTGGAAGATCTCCCTCACCACTATTATGAGGAGAACAATCTGCATGGGTTTCTGATCAGTGCCATGAAGGATCATGGGCAGTGCCTGGAGGCGCTGGAGAAGTTTCTTCCTTTCGTGGACAACTGGGCCACCTGCGATCTTATGTCTCCCAAGGTGTTTAAGAAGCATCTGCCAGAGCTTCTGGATGCGGTCCGCCGCTGGATCCGGTCGGAACATCCTTATACGGTCCGGTTTGCCATAGGGATGCTGATGTCCTTCTATCTGGATGAGGCCTTTGAGGAGGAATATTCCCGGATGGTGGCGGCAGTGCGCTCAGAGGAATATTATGTGAAAATGATGGTGGCCTGGTATTTCGCCACGGCTCTGGCAAAGCAGTATGAGACGGTGCTTCCATATATAGAAGAGCGGCGTCTGGAACGGTGGTGCCACAACAAGGCCATCCAGAAGGCGGTGGAGAGCTACCGGATCACAAAGGAGCAGAAGGAATATCTCAGGTCATTGCGGTGGAAGGAACGTTGAGCAGGCAGTCAGGGTATTATGAACTGTGGGAGATTTAAATCCGTATAGAAGGGAAGGCATGGAGTATGGGAATTATTGATGCTCACCTGCATTTTGTAGAAGAGGATTTATATTTTAACCAGATTTCCGTCAGGGCAGGACATATTAACAGTCTGAAGCATCTGCGGTCTGAATATGACCGTCTGGGAATCGTCGGCGGTGTGGTTATGGGAAACCGGGGACTGGAGCCGGAGCGGCATCAGTATCCCCGGTGGCTGAGATACTGTATCGGTCTGGACCGTTCTTATCTGAGCAGCCACGATATTCAGGGTTCTCTAAAGCTTCTGGAGTATCATCTGAAGCAGGAACAATGTGCCGGGATCAAGCTGTATCCGGGTTACAATCCGGTCTATGTATCCGACCAGATCTATGATCCGGTCTATGAGCTGGCGGCTCACTATGACAAGCCGGTGGCTATCCATATGGGGGAGACAGCAGGCCCTGACGCGTATCTGAAATACGCCCATCCCCTGACTCTGGATGAGGCGGCCGTGAAGCATCCCCGTGTCCGGTTCGTCATGTGCCATTTCGGAAACCCCTGGCTGAATGACGCGGCGGCAGTCATCAGCAAGAATCCCAATGTATGGGCGGATCTGTCAGGACTTTTGGAGGGACAGATCCATGTGGAGACATTTGTGGAGGAGAAGCGGGGATATGTGGAGGCCCTTAAGACATGGCTTGGCTATCTGGATTACAGCCGGATCATGTTCGGGACTGACTGGCCTCTGGTGAATCTGGAGCAGTACATTGACTTCATCTCCCACGTGGTGCCGGAGAAATACCGGGAAGCAGTCTTTTACGGAAATGCGGCAAAACTATATGGCTTTTTGTAGTATAGCTTACGGGAACATGGTTTCGCGCCGCCCGACTGAAATGTCACGGTTTTCATGGTACAGCCTGCCAGAGCATGGTTTTGTTCCGGCAGCAGAAAGAGGAGCAGACAGATATGATAACGATAAACAGGAATGATCCCTGCTGGTGCGGCAGCGGTCAGAAATATAAAAAATGTCATTATGAATTTGACAGGAAGCTGGCCGCATACCGGCTCCGCGGATGCAAGATCCCGTCCAGGAATCTGATCAAGACTCCATACCAGATGGAGAAGATCCGTGAAAGCGCGAAAATCAATGTGGCGGTGCTGGATTATGTGGCGGAGCATATCAAAGCAGGTGTGCCCACAGAAGAGATTGACCGGTGGGTCTATGAGGAGACCACCAGGCGGCATGGGATTCCGGCCCCCCCTGAATTTTGAAGGATTTCCGAAAAGTGTCTGCACCTCTGTTAATGATCAGGTGTGCCATGGAATCCCTTCCCCGGATATTGTTCTTCAGGAGGGGGATATTATCAATGTGGATGTGTCCACGATCTTGGACGGCTACTATTCTGATTCCTCCCGGATGTTTATTATCGGCACCACGACCCCGGAAAAGCAGAAGCTGGTGGAGGTCACAAAGGAGTGCATGGAGCTGGGCCTTAAGCAGGTAAAGCCCTGGGGATTTCTGGGGGATGTGGGTCAGGCGGTCAATGACCATGCTAGGACCCATGGCTATCAGGTAGTGCAGAATATCGGCGGTCACGGGGTGGGGCTGGCTTTTCATGAGGATCCTTTTGTCAGCTATGTGGCCCGGAAAGGCACCGGGATGATCATGGCACCAGGGCTGTGCTTTACCATCGAACCTATGGTCAACATGGGTACCTGTGAGAACTGGGTGGATGGGCAGAATGGCTGGACGGTGCGGACAAGGGACGGACTCCCCTCTGCCCAGTGGGAGATCCAGGTGCTGGTGACGGAGACTGGGTATGAGGTGATCGCGTGGTGACGGGCCGGGGGCAATTCTGAGGGTATGCCAGAGCAGTGGAGGAAATGAATTTTCAGACACGCTCTGGAGCATGATGGTGGGCTAAAAAGGATCGTGACCGTAATTCCGGTACAGAGTAGAAAGGGATGCATATGGAACGTTGGGATATCTATGATAAGAATAAAGAGAGGACCGGGCGCACCATGGCGCGGAATGACTGGTGTCTGGCGGATGATGAGTATCATCTGACGGTACTGGGGGTGGTGGCCCGCCCGGATGGGAGATTCCTGATCACGAAGCGGGTCATGACCAAGCACTGGGCGCCAGGCTGGTGGGAGGTGTCCGGGGGCGCGGTGCTGGCCGGGGAGGATTCAAAGGACGCAGTGATCCGGGAAGTCCGGGAGGAGACCGGGATCGATGTGTCCGGGGCCGCTGGAGGATATCTTTTCACCTATCACCGGGAGAATCCGGGAACCGGAGACAATTACTTTGTGGATGTCTATAGGTTCATCCTTGACTTTGACGAAGCCGATGTCCGTCCCCAGGAGGCGGAGACTGACGGTTTTATGCTGGCTACTTTGGAGGAGATCCAAAAGCTGGCGGGACAGGGGATATTTCTGCATTATGACAGTATACGGGAGGCGTTTGAGCTGCCGTAAGGGTTGGAGCGTGTTTGAAAATTGCTTTCTGGTGTCCCTTGTGGAGATGCCAGAAATGAATTTTCAGACACGCTTTAGTAATATATTTTTGCATTGTATTGGAATAGCGGTTCCTGCAAATACTAACCACAGTGGGCAGTTGGCAGAAAGATTTTTCAGATTTGCCCCGGAAAAAGTATAAATCATGTACGGATCAGCCCCTTTCGCGGGCATCGGTACATGGGAAGGGACGGCTATGGATTATTTAGAAATTGAAAAGGTAATTGGGCGGGAAATTATTGATTCCAGAGGGAATCCTACGGTGGAGGCAGAGGTAGCTCTGGCGGATGGCACAGTAGCGCGGGGAGCGGCGCCCAGTGGGGCATCTACCGGAGAGTTCGAGGCTCTGGAGCTGCGGGACGGGGACAAGGACCGGTTTGGCGGAAAGGGTGTGCTGCGGGCGGTGGAAAATATCAATACTACCATCCGCAATGCCGTTACCGGGCTGGATGCATCGGATCTGTATGGTGTGGACCGGGCTATGATCTGGGCGGACAAGACGCCGGACAAGTCATGTCTGGGAGCGAATGCGATCCTGGCCGTGTCCATCGCCTGCGCCAGGGCAGCGGCAGCTGCCCTGGGGATTCCCTTGTACCGCTTCCTGGGCGGTGTCAATGCAAACCGTATGCCGGTTCCCATGATGAACATTTTAAATGGCGGCGCCCATGCGGCAAACAATGTAGATGTCCAGGAGTTCATGATCATGCCGGTGGGGGCAGAAAGCTTCCGGGAAGGGCTGCGCTGGTGCACGGAGGTATTCCACTCACTTGCGGGGATTTTGAAGGAGCGGGGACTGGCTACGGCGGTGGGAGATGAAGGCGGTTTCGCACCGGATCTGTCCGGGGACGAGGAGGCCATCATCTGCATCCTGGAAGCGGTGGAGCGGGCCGGATATGAGCCCGGAAGGGACTTTGTCCTGGCTATGGACGCGGCTTCCAGCGAATGGAAAAGCGGGAAAAAGGGAGAGTATGTGCTGCCCAAATGCGGGAAGCATTACACCTCCGCGGAGCTGGTTGCCCACTGGAAGGATCTGTGTGACCGGTATCCGGTCCGCTCTATTGAGGATGGCCTGGATGAGGAGGACTGGGAAGGCTGGCAGCTGATGACCAGGGAGCTGGGCGGAAAGATCCAGCTGGTGGGGGATGATCTGTTCGTGACCAATACAGAACGTCTGAACAAGGGTATCTCCCGGCACTGCGGTAATTCCATCCTGATCAAGCTGAATCAGATCGGCTCTGTATCGGAGACCCTGGAGGCCATCAAGCTGGCCCACCGGGCCGGGTATACAGCTGTAGTTTCCCACCGTTCCGGGGAGACAGAGGATACCACCATTGCAGATCTGGCTGTAGCACTCAATGCCGGACAGATCAAGACAGGAGCCCCCAGCCGGAGCGAGCGTGTCGCAAAATATAATCAGCTTCTCAGGATTGAGGAGGATCTGGGTGCAGGAGCCATGTACCCAGGGATGGAGGCATTTCACAGATGACATCATAGATGAGGAGAAAAGGTGTGCGGCAGATTCGTACGCCTTTTTCTAACTATGCAGAACATGCGCCGATAAGAGCTTTCGGCGCGTATTTCAGGCCACACCGTCAGGGCGCCTAGAAAGTCAGTTGCTGTTCATGGGGGCATCTTCTTGTCCGGCTACGCCAGACAAGAAGGATTAGGCGTCCGCCCGATGTGGAAAACCGGATAAAAACAGTCTTACAAGCGAGCCTGACGTCTGTTTTTGTCCGGTTTTCCCCGCCCTGTGAACTGTAACCTTGTCATAAAAAGTAATGTATATTTAAGAAAAATAGGTTGCAATACCCTAAAAATCAGTGCATAATAGGGCTTATTGGAATCATGCTTTTGATTCCAATAAAAGGCGCATGCTCCTGCGCCGTCCATCAGACGATTGGAAGCAGTATTTGCGTCCAATCGTAGGGCTTATTGGAATCATGCTTTTGATTCCAATAAAAGGCGCATGCTCCTGCGCCGTCCATCAGACGATTGGAAGCAGTATTTGCGTCCAATCGTAGGGCTTATTGGAATCATGCTTTTGATTCCAATAAAAGGCGCATATATCTAAGAGAGAGAAGGAATCAGATATCTTCCAGTATTTTTTCACCGGCAACGGCCATTTTGCCCGCATCCATTCATGACCGTCTGGATTTAAATAAATCCTGCCGTCCAAGGCATGAATCCGTTTTACATATGATCCTATCATAGGACCAATCCTGCAAGCCAGGATATACACTATCGAATTTACCAGACAATTTTGTTCAATATAGTTACAACACATTCCCAATGCAGCCAGATCGTAATAGAGCGCCTGCGCAGCTCCTATTATTTCCGGCACTCTAACAAGAAAACAGTCTGCATTGCAATAACAAAAGCTTCCTTCATCTATTCTAAAAGCTCCTTCTAACTTTGCGACATCTGTATGTCCATCGCCATTTGCCTTGCAGGCTATGTGATACTGTATTTCTTTTTTATCTTTCTGGTATTGCAGAAGCTTATACAAAAACTGTTCATATCCTCCATAAAACGAAAGACCTTTTGCTCCAATTATAAATACATGCTGCATATTTCTACCCCTGCTCCTTCACCACTTCCTCCGCATACCTCCCCAGACTGTTCTTCAGATCCTTAGGCTTACACACCTTCTCAATTCCCGCCAGTCCCCGGTACTTATCAAAGATATTAATCACCATCTTCATAGAAAGTGGCTTCCCAAGTTTCGAGAGAAACATCCGGTTATGATAAATCCCCCCATGCTCAAAATACACATGCTCCGACAGCCATTCCTCCATCTGCCTTTGCAGTGCCCGGGAGAAAATGTATTCCGTCCTATCCTTCTCCCGCTTCCGCCGAATGGTCAGAGTCGCCGTCTTCTGGTTATAGTCCGACACCTCCAGCCGTAGCAGCTCACTGATCTCCAGTCCATGGTAGAATAGCAATTTCATCATCACCTGGTCCCGAAGACAGACCCGCCTGCGAAAATCACTGTCCAGCTCCTCATATTCATGATCAATGGCACGGAAGAATGCTTCCACCTCCCCCTTGGTCAGCAGGGTATCCACCGAAGCCTCCCTGGGGCGGTTCACCGGCCCTAAAGGCCGGCTCCTTTCGAGAATTCCCTGGGACACCAGGTGGGTCAGGTAGTAGCCAAATACCCGCTGCTTCCGGTAAAGGGTAGAATAGCGGAGACCCTTTTCATCGGACAGATACTCAAGATAAGCTTCCATCCGGTCCTCAAGGTCCGGCTGCACCCCTATTTCGCTCTTTGTTCCGGCCACATCCCCTATCCACCCATAAAGCTTCTCCAGATCCATCCGGTACGCCCTGGCAGTCCGCTCATCCAGTCCCCGACTGACCACCTGGTTCGCAATGAAATCTTCGATTCGATTTGGATATACCCGACTGGATTCCATACATGGACCACCTCCGTTTCCCATTTTGTTTAAATAAGAATTCGTATATTTATATAAAAGGAAATGTTTTGAAAGCTTTCACCCCACTGGTTTCCCTGATTTCCATTTTCGCAGATTTCCGTAATCTGCGAAAATCCGCCCTGATTCCTCATAAAACGGTGCTTTCTCTATCCGGCCTGACCATAAATCTGACCATAAAATACTGACAGCTTATCCTGGTACTTCCGCCTGGTGTGCATCAACGGATACTAAAGTATTCTGCACATCTAAATACCCCCGCAGCAGCCCTCCCCAGCGCCCATCTTTCCTTTTCCGCACGTTTTCTCCACTTCCTTCCATAACAGTACAGTACCCTCTCTTCTTCCTCGAAATTTGACCACAAATCTGACCATGAATTTCAGGATATTATCCATTTTTATACCGTACTGCCCTGGATTTCCAAAAAATCATAAAAATTTAAGTAGCATTTTCCTTCAACATGTGGTAGAATTACGACGATATATAAGAAATGACAGAGAAAAAGATGGTATTTACTGGTCAAATGCGCTTATTTGACCGTTTCGCAGATTACGGAAATCCACGAAAAAAGTGTCTGGTTTTTAATCAGACACTTTTTATAATCTCAATATGTGCCAATAACGCCCTTTTCTGCCTTTGCCTATAGCCCAAAAAAGCCATCCGGCACGCAAAATGCATATCCGAATGGCTTTTTCTTAATATTAGTTGTTATCCAGAATCAACTCCCCAATGTACTGGATCCGTTTGAAACATACACGCAAAACAAAACACATTGTTAACAAATGCATCTTCAACCATGCCCTGGCATTACATCCCTGCTTATATTCTCACTACCCCAACGCCACATCCAGACACATCATGATAATGAACCCGATGGTAAATCCGATAGTTCCCAGATCAGAGTGTTCGCCTTCGGCGGACTCCGGGATCAGCTCCTCCACGACCACGAAGAGCATGGCGCCGGCTGCAAAGGCCAGCATGTAGGGAAGGATCGGCGTGACGATCCGCGCAAGCAGGATGGTCATCACAGCTCCGATCGGCTCTACGACACCAGACAGCGTCCCCATAAGAAAGGCGTGCCCCCTGGTGTCTCCCTCACTTCGCAGCGGAAGGGAGATGATAGCTCCCTCCGGGATATTCTGGATGGCAATCCCGATAGCCAGGGCAAATGCGCCAGCCACGGACACAGTAGGCTCTCCCATAAGGATTCCGGCGAATACCACCCCCACCGCCATGCCCTCGGGGAAATTGTGAAGGGTTACCGCAAGCACCAGCATGGCAGTGCGGGTAAGCCGGATCTTCATACCCTCCGGCTTATCACTGCCTATATGCAGATGCGGGATTATCTTATCCAGCAGAAGCAGAAATGCCACACCCATTGCCAGTCCGGCAGCTGCCGGGATAAAGGCCAGCCGCCCCAGATGCTCCGACATCTCCATGGCCGGGATCAGCAGCGACCAGACCGATGCCGCTACCATCACGCCCGAAGCAAACCCCAGCAAAGCCTTCTGTACTCCTGGTCTTATCGCATGTTTTACAAAGAAAACACATGCCGCCCCCAGGGTGGTCCCCGCGAACGGTATCAGGACCCCTGCAATAATATGAATCAGCTCCTCACTCAACGATTTTGTCACTCTCCTTTGCATACAGAGACACCCAGACGCAGCAGCTTCAGATATGAGAACTACTGCACTCCGCCTCTATTTTCTATCATATGACTCCGGGGCCTGACCCGTTACTGATTCATATTCCATTCCTAGTACTCCGTACTGAAAACCCTTGTGTAAATATTTCGGTCTATTTTCCCGATTGCACAAGTCCAGAATACTCAGCGTAGCCCGCTACGCCTCCGTTTCTGAACTTGCACACTCGAAAAAATATCCTCGAAAATTTACACAGGAACTTCAAGTACGGAGTACTAGAGTGTGTCTGAAAATTGCTTTCTGGCAGATGTGCGTCACAGTTTGTGGGAGATTTGGGCCAAATGAAGGGCGCATAGTGGGCTATGTAACCTGAATTTGGCCCAAATATGCCGCGAAGTGGGACGTGCACACCGAAGGCGTCCCTTGTGGAGATGCCGGGAATGAATTTTCAGACACGCTCTAATTCGCCATCTGAAACCCCCGGTCTTTTTTCAGTTCCATATCCTTCACGTCCATATCTTCGATGACAATGTAGGGCTGCTTGTGAAGGGCGCTGATCAGATCCCATACCAGCTTCTCTTCGCCCTGGGCTTCCATCTCCACCCGCCCATCCCACAGATTCTGCACATACCCGGTAAGTCCCAGGGAACGTGCCAGCATACATGCCTGAAAACGGAACCCAACCCCCTGGACTCTGCCGGAGAAATAAAAATGCTTTCGAACTACCATAGCTTCCCTCTCTGCCCATGACTCTTGTATGGAATTCTCTGTTTCCAGGGTGTCCTGCATCCGGGCCAGCTGGATACCTCCATCCTCACGGCTTGCCCGGTCCAGATTCTTATCCGAAGATACATCTATGGCATCTTGACACCCTACTTGTAAAAAAAATCCGGCTCTTTCCTCCCACTGCAATCCTTCTTAAGCTTCTGCTTCACCACCAGCAGCAGCAGGCGGCTGATACTCCGCCCATGAACCGGACAGACATGGATACAGCGCATACAGCTGATACAGCGCTCCTCATCCATCACCCTGGAATCCGTCCGGGAAATAGCCTGGACCGGGCATTTGCGGATGCAGGTTCCACAGTTGTCGCAGGAGCTGCTCACCTTGATTTTCAGAGGCACGCCGTGGTATTCCTTGTAGGGGCGTTTACCATTCACCGCCAGATCCTTCAGGGCATAATTGCAGGAAACCAGTTTCATCTTCCTGGCAGTCTTGTCCGCAAAATGCTGAAGCCGCTTGACATCCGCTCCGTCCGGACGGGCACTGGCAAAGGACGGGATCACATTGTGCTCTGCCACCACAGCAGCCGCTGTTAAAGGACGGAATCCCTGCTCCACCAGGACATCTTTCAGTTCCAGCAATGCATCATCATAATCACGGTTGCCGTATGTAACCACCAGAACTGCCGGAGTCTGGTTCCCATGAAGCTTTCTGAAACGCTCTACCGCGGTCTGGGGCAGCCTCCCTCCATAGACCGGCGCGCCCACCACAACCACCTCATTTTCGTGAAAATGATAGTCGGGACGTTTTCCCGCATCTGTAAGATCCAGATACTCCGTATTTCCTCCCAGACGGGATACGATCACTCTCACTACCTTCTTAGAATGTCCTGTCGGACTGAAATAAATACCTGTCACCTGCTTCATGTTCATCACATTTATCCTCCTGTCGGTTCACAACTAATAATGTCCTGCCTGATGTTCCTCATTCAGCCACTGGACAGCCTGCCAGATTCCCTCGGTTTTAAATGGAAAATCCATGCTGTGCTTCTTCTCCTCGGGCGTATGGTCATAGGCCAGAGGCTCCGGCCAGATAATGGCACGAAGTACGGTCTCTGTCTCTTCCGGTTCCTCCCCCTGGGCCTCCCGGATCACCCTCTCCTGCTTCTGAAGCAGGTAGCGCATTCCCTGGTAACTCCCGGTAAAACGGCTTTTTTTCAAAAAAGGAATGGAGATATCTCCATGAAGATCGATCATAACTGACTCCTTTTGTTCCCTGGTTGCCTTACAGTGCAGCCCGATTCCGCCGCGCTCCATCTACTTTGTACGCTTTATGTACATTATAGCACCAATGATACCACTCCGACAATACAGCAAATGCTGATTATGATTGATACGGAATTCACTGCGCTGGCCAGTCCGGTGTCACTCTTTAGATCCGCTGTAAATGCCGGCGCTGCTGAGGATATGGGCGCGAAGGCCAGGATTGCCAGGGTCTGGCGGTATTCCAGCGGCATGGGGAGCAGGAAATACATTACCATCGAAAAGACAACAGCGATACCATACCGCACTGCCAGGATCCTCCCGATGGTTCCAATCTGCGCCCTGTCCCCCGACAGTTTAAAACCTACCCCGATCATCAGCATAGCCATAAATGCATTGCCCCCGGCGATGATCTCGGAAAATGTGACCACTGGCTGCGGCAGCCGCATTCCCAGAAGACAAAGCACGGTCATAACCAGATAGGCATCAAACGGAACTGATTTTAAAAGAGTACGGAGGATCTGAGCCACCGGTATCCCTTTCCCCTCTCCTTTGACGATCGTCGCAACACTGTAAGCACCGCCAAGACAGATGATCGCATTCCCGGAATCGAAAAGGCTTGAGACCACGACACCCGCTGGCCCCAGAAAACTCTGCACAAAGGGCAAAGTAAAATTTCCTATGTTATATCCCGACGTATTCAGGATTCCAAAAGCATTCTGCTCCTTCGGCCTCCTGATCCCCATCAGAAATGCCACACCAATATATACCACCCCTGCCGCCAGCCCCAGAAGACTTATGACCAGCATGGAGGGATCGATCTCCTTGTCAGCAAAGCTGAACACAATGGCTGCTGGAAGAGTGATCTTCAGAACGATCTTCGATAAT
>Ga0137297_10864_pt1 | contig 19798 bp, 29 predicted proteins | sample RamsorincwithD2O_FD_97191 | JGI IMG/M metagenome (GOLD analysis project Ga0137297, IMG submission 97191) | Mouse cecal microbial communities from Vienna, Austria - Mucin amended with D2O | ecosystem: Host-associated > Mammals > Digestive system > Large intestine > Cecum | place: Austria: Vienna... | reverse complement strand
CAGATACAGAAAACGGGCAGGAAAAATTAGCCGAACAATGGAGGGTTGCTATGCGGAAAGTCAGTTACTTACCTCTGTGGCATTTGCTCTTAGAGAGGGGAATGACTAAGAGCCAAATGCGTATTGAAGCAGGGCTTACCACAAATGTACTTGCCAACATGAACAAGGGGCAGCACATCTCTATGGACTCACTAATACGGATTTGTGATGCGCTGGATTGCAATTTGAATGATGTGGTGGAGCTGGTTAAGACAGAGGAATAATAAAATATGGTTACAGTAACAGGGAATTGCGGATAGATGCAGTTCCTTTTGTTTTGCAGTTATTTAGTCCTTAGACTGTTTCCTTTTCGTACTGTTCCGGCGTTTTTTTGCATCAGGTTCTAAGATTTCAGACTGTCCAAGCATATCTGCCATATCATCAATATTCTTTTCGGTTGGTTTAATCTTTAGAAATTGGGTGAATATGTAAGCAAGTTTCTGTTTGGAAGTGCCTGCAAAGTTTTCAGCTTTTTCAAGAATTTCTTCCCAATGTTCGGTTATGGTCTTAGGAGGGGCAGAATCAATATCGCCTTTATGGGCATTCCTGATGTCTTTGATAATGGCGTGCATATCGTCATCAATCACATGGGAAAAGTATTCATTCAGTTCAAGGTGCTGTGCTTTCAGCGTGTTTAATTGCAGGTTGTATTCATCAGGATTGTGCCGCTTCATCAGTGCCTTTCTGCTTGTGTCCACCACAAAATTAAGTGATTTGATCTGCATATCAGCAAGACCGTCAACATATATCTCCAAGTCAAGCATGAGTTTTCGGAACTGTTCATGAGTGATAAGCTCTGACAGGAGCAGTGTGTTGATTTTGCGGTCTTTGAGAAGTGTCAGGGCAGCGTCACTCAGGTGCAGATTGGACAGGGCAATGTTGTCAAGCTGTCTGTTTTCAGTCATACCAAGCAGATAATCCGTTGATACTTCATAGAATTTTGCTAATTCGATGATGTTCCTATGGGGTATTTCTTTATAATCATCAGATTCATAAGAGCCAAGCGTGGAAGCAGGAATTTTTGTCTGCTGTGACAGTTGTTCTAAAGTCATTCCCTTTTCTACACGCAGGTCTTTCAGGCGTTCCTGTATGCTTAATTGCGTTTTCATAGATAAATCTCTCCTTTACGAAAACAGAATATCACACAAACAGGCGGATTCCTACCGAAAATTTCCAGCATGATAGAAAAAATCTGTTTTTTGGAAGATTTCTGACATGGTGGATATACGGGAAAGCAGGGCGTTTTGTTGGATAATGACAGTACAACTGAATGACTGTCCAAGCTGATATAAACCGCCAAGACCAATTTTAAGAAAATTTGAGCGCCAATATTGGACGACACAGTGCCGACAAGGGTTGCCTGTCAGGAAACAGCAAGGGGAAAACAGCAATGATAGAAAACCGCCCAAGATTGAGTATATTTATTTGGTACCGGAAGGGTACCGTTAAATTGGATTGGTGCCAGTTTCGGTACTGGAGAAAGGAGCATGGAATGAAATTATCAAGATATGAGCAGGAGGTTGTTATCAACTTTAATGCAGATGAAAGCGAAGCAACAATTTACACAGCTAATCTGGCATGGATACGGAAAATGGATAAGCTATGTAAAGAGTTTCCAGAGGTAATAAGGTTAAAGTCATGGACGGAAGTAAGAAAGACCTATGTTTTACCCAAAAATCTTGTCAGGATTGGGAAACCGAGAACATTAAGCGAAGCTCAGCTTAGACATTTACGGGAGTTGCAGAACAGGGGATAAGAATTTCGGATTGAGTGAAATGGGTAAAGTCAATAAAAGCAGTCACGTAACAGAAATCCATAAAATTCCGGAGTGTGGCGGATATTTAATGTATATATTGGTGCTTGTATACATAAATCTTGACGAAAACCTGCTCCCTGTATATAATTATTTCATTATAGATGAATTGAATTAACTGAAAGGCATGATGAAAATGGGCAAGCAAGTATTGTTGATAAATGATCTGGCAGGATATGGAAAGGTGGCATTATCGGTCATGCTTCCATTGATGTCATATATGGGGTACCAAATATATAATCTTCCCACTGCGTTAGTATCAAATACGTTGGATTATGGCAAATTCGATATTCTTGAAACAACAGATTATATGAAGAACACTATTAAAGTATGGGAGGAATTGGGATTCTGCTTTGATGTGATAGCGACAGGCTTTATTGTTTCAGAGGAGCAGGTAAAAATCATAGAAGAATTTTGTCGAAAGGAAAGCATGAAAGGAACCCTGATATTTGTTGATCCAATTATGGGAGATGAAGGAACCCTGTACAATGGAGTTACAGAGCAAACGGTTGCACATATGAAGAAACTGGTAGGAGTAGCCGATTATATTGTACCAAATTATACTGAAGCGGCCAGACTTACAGGAGTGGAGTATCATGAATCTGCAACAATCTCGGAGGTAGATGAAATGATTCAAAGGCTTGGTAATATGGGCGCAAAATCGGTAATCATCACAAGCATTCAGCAGGATGGCAAAGATGTGGTTGCAGGCTTCGATCATAAAACGAAACAAAGATTTACAATTCCTTTTTATAACATTCCGGTCAGGTTTCCGGGTACGGGCGATATTTTTTCTTCCGTTTTATTGGGAAAACTGATGGAGGGAAACAGCCTGTATGACAGTACAAAAAAAGCCATGGACACTGTGAGCAGCCTGATTGAAAACAATAGAAACAATACAGATATATATAAGGGAATACCGATTGAGAAGGAGTTGGAGGTGCTTAAAATATGAAAAAACCTGGAATCCAGATCACATTGATTGATCAAAAAGGCACGAAAGGATGTCATAGGGGTCACAAAATAGGTGATAGTTTTGATTTTGATACAGAGCGTGGAAAACTCTGTCCTATGGCTATGCATGTTGCATTTCCATATATTGATATTTTAAGATACGGCGGCGAAATACCCGGACAGGAGAAGGGGACAGCGGTTTTTGCCTGCCCTGATGTGGACACATTAAATGTCTTTAAAATAGAACGGATTGATGTTTTGGATGACGATTCGCCATAAGGTTGGCTTTTAATTGTACGATGTGACTGGTAAGTTTGTGGACTATTGGTTATAGACGATGTATAGATAACAGGAGGAAATGATATGACTGTTTCAGAAATCATGGTTAAAATGGTAAAGTATTCAAAAGGAAATCTTCATGATATCAATCATTTTATGAAAGTGTATGCCTATGCAAAAACGATTGCAGAGTGTGAGAAAGTAGCGGATGATGAACAGAGAATAATAGAAATTGCGGCTATTATACATGATATTGCGTGTCCTTTGTGCCGGGAAAAATACGGAAATACAAATGGAAAACTTCAGGAAAAAGAAGGCGCTGTATTAGCTGAAGAATTCCTGAAGGGTACAGGGCTGTCGAACGAGATGGTGAACCGTATCATCTTTTTGGTCGCACATCATCATACTTTTCAGGAGGTTGACGGGATTGATTACCAGATTTTGCTGGAAGCTGATTATTTGGTTAATGCTGACGAATCCGGATATCAGGAAGCCAATATCAGAAATGTTATAGATTGTGTTTTTAAGACATCATCAGGAAAAATGCTTCTGCAATCCGTTTATGGGATTGCAGAAGGCAACCGCTGATTTGATAACAAATATGTATTTTGTAAACAGGTCAATCTGCTATGTATAGATTGACCTGTTTTAATTTGTGGCATTTGGACTTAATTCAAAATGAGAATGAAAGGTTTTCAGAAGCCCTTCTTTTTGCAGCTTTGATAATTCTACAGACATTGCTGCACGTTCTACACAGAGGAAGTCGGCAAGCTGCTGGCGGTCAAAGGGAATGTCAAAAGAAAGTGATCCTTGTCTGGCTGCTTCAGCAGATAAATAGGAAAGCAGCTTATCACGTGTTTTTCGCTTGCTCATGTGCGTTATCTTCTCGTTAAACAACAGTGTCTTTTGGGCAAAAGCTGTAATCAGGTTTTTAATCAGGCGGTTATGATGGCTGCAGGCAGCGGAACACATGGTAATCAGGCGGTTCATATTTATTTCCACAATTTCACAATTTTCTGTCGCAACAACACTGACGCTGAGAACTGCATCAGGAATGGCGGCAAAGGGTTCGGCAAAGTAGTCGCCCGGCATAAGATTTGTCATAACGTTCCGGTTTCCCCATAAATCTTCCTGAATGACTAAAGCAGTCCCAGACGCAAGCAGGCTGATACAGTCCGTACAATCTCCTGCCTGAAGGATGTATTGATTTTTGGCGTTTTTTCTGACTTTTGCTCCGATACACTTTAGCGAGGTTAAAATCTCGTCATCGGATAATCCTGCAAACAGCGGGCATTTTTTTAATATGTTTAAAAATTTTTCCAAAATCTCACCTCTTTGTTTGAATTCAAACATACTTGCTCTGCTTATTTTACTATAATGTAATCACCAAAGCAAGAAAATAAATAAAGGAGGATATCATGATAAAGTACGAGGAATGGAAGGATAAAAAGAAAGACTTCTTCAAAGTGGATGTACGCCATGTGCAGGGAAATTTCTTTCCCGGCTTACAAAGACGTGCCATGACGCTAAAAGCCGGGGAGGGAATTGAGGTTATACAGACTTTTGAACCTTACCCGCTATATAAGGAGATGGATATGCTGGGGTATATACATCATACAGAGAAGCTGGCAGAAAATGAGTTTCATGTCTGGTTTTACCGGACAGAGGAAAAAGAGCCGGAAGACTCTGCACCATACCGTCCGCTTGCATTGCTGAATTATCCTATGATTGATGAGGACTTAGGGCGTATCGCGGCGGATTTTTGGCAGGCAACATGGCAGAGTGAGAAGCGCACTCTCCCCTATGAAATGCGTCTGCTCCTTTCCCTGACAAATGCAGTTGGCGCAGGAAGAATGAGGCAGGCTGTGCGGGAACTGGTAAAGGCATATATCTATGGTCTTGAATCCGCAGCGCTGGATGATGTGTTTGAACTTTTGGCATGGAATCAGGGGATCGGATTTTTCAGCTCGGAAATTGGACCTTCACCGCTTTTTCAAGCGTATAAGATGATTAAGACGCAGGAACAAAGAGGCATAAGCAGGGAAGAAATCTGCACCGAGATAAAAGAAAAGTTTGGCGAAAAAAATCAGGAAGTGCAAGTGTTGTAACAGGAAAGAAAGATAGGAGGAAAATAATATGGCAATCACAAAGGAAATGTTACTTGGAGAAATTTTAAGAACCAAACCGGAGGCGGCAGAGGTGTTGATGCAGATGGGGATGCACTGTTTAGGGTGCCCGTCCTCATAGATGGAGAGCCTTGCGGATGCCTGCATGGTGCATGGGCTGGATGCCGATGAACTCTTGAAAAAGCTGAATTCATAGGAGGAGTGCAATGAGCGCATTTTTAGGTTCGATTCACCACTGGCTATACGGAAAAATAGAGTTCCAAAACGGGCTAGTTGAAAGATTATCAGATATGATAAGCAAAAACGGGTATGATGATGGCATTCTTTCCGAAATGGAACAAAAGTATGGGGCGGTGGAGAAAGGCAGTCTTGAAAATATGATTGATAACAGTAATATACATGGTTGGTTACAGGATAAAATCGCTGCCGCTGAAAACCGCCTTGCTTTTCTGGTCATCTCAACGATGGATGCCCATTCTGAATGTATGCCGGATATTGCGAATACTGCATATGAGTATGGACGGAGCAGGAAACTGTCGGGGAAAACAAGCGCAGAAGAAGTTTATAGGCATTTGGATAATCTGCTATTGAACGGAATGCCTTGTGACAGGGTTAATACTGTGGTTTCCATAAGTCAGGAGGCAGTAGTATGGAAACAGACTGTGGATATACATTTGCCATATTGGGAAGCATTACAAGGAGATGTCAGTCATTATTATGACCTGAAGGAGAGGCTGGTCGCAGGTATTTTGGAGGGCAGCGGTTTTTCCTACAAATATTTAGGAAATCAGACATTCACATTGATTAAGGAGGGATAAATAATGTATGGAATTGATTTACTGATGAAAGAACATGAGAATATCGTAGCACTGACTAAGCATTTAAGGAGAACCTGCTGTGCTGTGATTGAGGGGGCAGACATTGATGTTCAGGAGTTCCTGGAGTGTATTGATTTTGCAAGAACTTATGCAGACAAGCATCATCATGGAAAGGAAGAACAGATATTGTTTCGGTTTATGCTTAATAATTCCGATCCTGTTGCAGAAAAACTGGTGCGCAATGGAATGCTGGTGGAACATGACTTCGGAAGATTCCATATCGGGGAATTGGAGAACGCAGTTAAGCAGTATGCCAGTGTTCCGACTACAGAAGGAAAGCTGGATATCGTCACCCATGCATCGGGTTATGTGGATTTATTGCAGCGTCACATTGAGAAAGAAGATACCGTCTGCTACACTTATGCATTACGAACACTGTCAGAGGAATGCAAAGCGCAGATTGATGAACAGACAAGAGCGTTTGAGAAAAAAGCGGAACAGGACGGCATACAGGAGAAATATATTACATGGTTAGAAAAAAGGAGATAGGCGAATGGGTAAAGTTGTTGATTTCACAAAAACAGTTTCAGAGCTGGTAAGTGAAAATCCTGAAATAAAAGAGGTATTGGCAGAAGCAGGGTTTAAGGAAATTATAAAGCCTATGTCTTTAGCTGTAATGGGTAAGGTAATGACGATACCAAATGGAGCTGCCATAAAAAATATTCCTATGGACAAAGTTTTTGAAACTTTTGAGAAACATGGGTTTGAGGTGAAAACAGAAACATCTTGAACGGGTGGTTAAAAATCAGGCTGAGGGAGGGAGCAAACGAACAGTATGGAAAAAATAAAAAATATAGACAAGGCAGAAATTTTAGTTTTAAAAGAGCAGGTTGCTTACCAAAGCAATCAGGTTGTAAGCAGGACTTTAGCACAAAATAATGCGCTGAGTGTCACATTGTTTTCTTTTGACAAGGGAGAAGAAATCAGCAGCCATGAGTCCAGTGGTGATGCCTTTGTGATTTGTTTGGATGGCGTTGGCGAGATTACGATTGATGACAAAAAGTATGAACTGCATGAGGGAGAATCTATCGTAATGCCCGCAAAACACCCTCATGCGGTCTTGGGTAAAGAGCAGTTTAAAATGTTGCTGGTTGTTGTATTTTAGCGAAAGGGGGATGCGGCATGAGGGTGAATGTAGATCAGAATGCTTGTATTGGATGCGGGCTGTGTGTTGGGATGGCACCTGATGTATTCCGTATGAATGACGATGATAAGGCGGAGGGGTATCAGGACTCTGCACCGGAAAACGAAAGCATGGTACAGGATGCCGTTCGTTCCTGTCCTGTTTCCGCTATTGAATGGGAGGAATAGAGATGATAAAAACAATTAACCCAAGAAAAGCAGCAGTCATCGGCTGTGGATTTGTAGGCGCTGCAACAGCATTTACACTGATGCAGAGCAGGCTGTTCACTGAAATGGTGCTTCTTGATGCAAATTATGATAAAGCAGACGGAGAAGCAAAGGACATTTCGCATGGCGTTCCGTTTGCCGGACAGATGAAGATTTATGCAGGAGGCTATGATGACCTGATGGATGCTTCTATTGTCATTGTGACTGCCGGGGCAAACCAGAAGCCGAATGAAACAAGGCTCGATTTAGTACATAAAAATGTTGCTATCTACAAAAGCATCATTCCTGAAATTGCAAAGCGCAATTTTAAAGGAATATTGCTGATTGTATCAAATCCGGTTGATATTCTTACTTATGCTGCTGTAAAGCTGAGCGGGTTTCCTGAAAAAAGAGTAATTGGTTCCGGAACGGTTCTTGATACCGCAAGGCTAAAATATGCGCTTAGTAAACATTTAGGGGTAGACAGCCGTAGCATTCATTCCTTTATCATTGGCGAACATGGGGATAGTGAGATTGCAGCATGGAGCAGCACGAATATATCTGGTATTCCATTGAATGATTTTTGTGAGATGCGTGGACATTTCAACCATGAGGAAGCAATGCGGGAGATTGCGGAAGATGTAAAAAACAGCGCTTATGATATTATTTCTAAAAAGCAGGCTACTTATTATGGAATTGCTATGTCGGTTAAGCGTATCTGTGAATGCGTTGTAAGGGATGAAAAATCTATTCTTCCGGTATCTTCTATCATGCATGGAAATTATGGGATTAAAGAAATTGCCCTTAGTATGCCCGCTATTATAGGGGCAGACGGAATCGAAACCCATGTTCCTATTTCTTTGAATGAAAAGGAAATGGAGAAACTTCACAATTCGGCAAAAACTATAAGAAAAATTGCAGAAGAGCTTGATTTGGAAGTTGTCCCAAATTAGGAAAAAGGAATATTTACACTGAAACTTAGGCGGGAAAGCGTTTGTTGGAAGAAAACCAATGAGCGCTTTTCTGTTTCTAAAAGCAACAATACACTGCCGTTCCCCGCCAGTCCTAACTTCGTTTCAGATAAATCAATTTTTCAGAAATAGAGGACAGGACATTGATAAACAAAGATAAAAAAGACAGGGTGGTGCGCCAGTTTGTGACATACTGCCGCATGGCATTGAGATACGAAAAAATTAACTATTACAACGAACGCAAGCGCATGGCGGAACGGGAATCGCACATGGAGATGTTTTCCGAAAAGCAGTTGGAAACGGTTGATAAAATCTTTGATAAATACACTTGCCTTTTCCAGTTCATCTAAAATCATTAATATATCATTGTTAATCCTATTTGAATAATTTATGTAAATAGCTAATATATCTATATCATTATGAACCATCTCCGGTTTTAATATTGACCCAAATAAATATACATTTTCAAAGGAGTCAAATAAATCTATATGTTCACTTACCAGTTTGGGAATATCCCTATCTAAATTTGTTAATGTATCCATAAAACGCCTTCATTGTTAAAAGTTCTACTTTCATAGCAGCCGCCATCTCATATGCTTGCTTGGATATACAACTATTGCCATTCCAATTATGCAAATTAATAATCACAGTATTTTCTTCTGGAGATAATCGTATAATATCCGATTGGCTTAAGCAGTATTCATAGACAAAAATCAGTTTTTTATCATATATCATAATTTCTCTTAAATTAGTTTCATCCAAAAACCTAAAACTTATTTTTCTGTTATTAGATAATATGGCAGCCTCAAGCTTGTCCCAAAGCACTTTATTTTCTTTCAAATAATAACTCGTGAAAATTGTTTGGTTCTCCAAGAGTAGTGGAACTACCTCCTTTTTGAGTTCCTCAAAAGAAGCATATTTTTTACTAAGCATTTTTTCAAGTTCTTCTCTTCGGGTTCTTTTCCACCCCAAAACTTCTTTTGGAGTAAAAGCATTATTTTTATCGAAATCAGTATGACAACTTGGGCATAACAATATTAAGTTCTCAAACGAATTATCTGCGGTTTTGCAATATGGATCAATATGTGCTTTTTCAATTATATCACCATTTTTACAAAACAACTCCCGCTGACAATTTGGGTTCATACACCGTCCCATAGATTCTGCATATAATTTTCTTTTAGCAGATTCATCTATATATCTACTATTCATCATATAGCCTCTCTATATTTCTATGAATACTCAACTTTATCATGCTTATATAACCTCAAAAAATCAAACAACAAAATTAGCGATACCATATATTAAATGACAAATTAGAAAAATGGAAATTGGCACAACTGCTATCATATTTTTTCTATCAATAGCAAAAAACATAAATGCCAAACACGGGGAAATTGTCAACCCCAATATAACACCTGTATTCACAACGCCTACATAATAGCTTACCCAACTTGCAAAATATATTAAGCAACAAATTATCACAAAAATAATCAGAGGAGTAATATGGAATTTATGGTTCTTTATGTTTGCAAAAATACACAAAGCTATAATATTCTTTTAGCACCAAATTCACTCCTTTATTTCCGCTTTTAACAAAGAGTACATTTCCATATCAATCACCTTGCCATTCTTCACAGCATTGCTTCTCAATGTACCCTCATACTGAAACCCTGCTTTTTCAAGCACCCTGCAAGACGCTATATTATTAGCAAAGGGCTCTGCATAAATACGGATAATATCGCTTTTAGCAAAAACATATTCGCAAATTTGCTTAACAGCTTCGGTCATAATGCCTTTGCCCCAATATTCTTCGGCAATATAATATCCAAACTCGGCGGTTTGTCTATGAATATTGCCCTGTCGAAAAATGCCGATACTGCCAATCACCATATTATCTACGGTAATAGCAAAAGCAAAGGTTTCGCTTTCATCTGCGGAAAGCATAGCAGAAATAAACTCTTTTCCATCCTGCTCCGTGTAAGGATAGGGCAAACCATCACGAAGATTATCTTGTACTTTTTTATTTGAAAGCGAAGCCGGCAAATCTTTTGCATCTGATAGTTCCCATTTTCTTATTCTGCATATCATTTTTCAAGTCCTCTCAATCCACATTTTCAATTATCTTTCAGTTTTTTCTCCATGATTTCATAAACCAACTTCACATCATTTTCCAATTCGTATATCCCATGCCCCACCGTTTTATAGCCTCTATGCTCATATAAACACGCTGCCGAAAGCGAAGCGTCCAAAATAACCGTATCATATGTTTTGGAAATTTCCTTTTCCAAACAATTCATAATATACGAGCCGCAGCCTTGATTTTGATAAGCGGGCAGCACATATACTCCTGTAATATGATTGCCATCAAAACAACCTGTTCCGACAACCACATCATTGTACACTAACACTCCCATATTTCCCGATGCTATTCCGTTTAGAATGTGTTCTTTACTATGATGTCTGCAAAAGAAGTCCACTACTTCCTTTGGATAACATTTCGGATATATGGTTTCAATAGCCGTATGTAAAACATTTTGTATATCATCTGCCATATCAAAAGTTGCACTTGTATATTTCATATCGTTCCTCCGACAAGCTATCTCTCATTCTGACTTTTTTATCAATTATACACGAAAGCATAGGCTTTTTCAATTCCCCAAACTGCTTTTGTTTAGGCTTCTGCGGCACTCCCATATACCATAGAAGCGCCGCCCACCTCCTATAAATAATTATCTCACGCTCTACAACTTCTCTCACGCAAGCCTGAATATTATTCATTTTTTGAAAAATCCCAACTTTAAAGAAATCCAAACTTTCACACAGATATGCTGATAAATACGGCATTGTGCGAAAGAAAAGTTTGGATTTCTTTTTAACGTTTTCTATTTTTTCAGTCCGCAGAAATCTGTCAGTGTGCTGTTCTTGTTCTTCCATTTTTTAGGGACTGTTTTTTGTGTTTCATCCTCCAAAGTAGCCAATGCTTTTATCTTGTCTTCCGTTGTGATGTCCAGATACCGCATCGTTGTTTCAAGCTGTTCATGCCCCAGAAGAAAACTTACCTGTACAACATTAATTCCATCCTCCAGCCAGTGTGATGCTTTCGCATGGCGAAATTGATGTGCATGGGCATCAAGGGGTACATCCGTACACTTTTCGTGTGCTGCTTTTGCACATATTTTTATCCGCTTTGCCAATGCCGGCTCTGTGAGCTTCGTGTATTTGCCGCCTACCCGTGAATAGAACAGGTATGCATCAGGGTCAGGCGTGCCATCGTGAAAAGCACTCAGATATACTTTGATGTAAGCGACCACCTTGGGAAGAAGATATGCAGTTCTGATTTTATCCCGTTTCCCTATCAGATTCACATAGGGCTTTTTCCCGTCAAGGTGCAGATGACGGATTTTTATGGAGCGGATTTCATCCAGCCGTCCAGCTGTTGCATACAACAGGGTCAGGAATACAAGATCCCTTTTTCCTGTTTTTGTAGATACATCCGGTACTGCGAGCATGGCTGCTACCGCATCACGCGTAAAACCGGATACTTTCTTTTTGGTACATTTCTGACGTTTTATTTTCTGCGCTTCCTGATATAGATACAGGTATTCCATATCTTTGCTGCCGAGGAATTCCAGAAAGACCCGCAGGGAAGCAAGCCGTACATTGCATGTTTCAGGACTGCAGTTTCTGGATTCTTTTAACCATACAGTCCATTTTTCTATTTTCTCCCGTTCAAAACAGTGTCTGGAAAAGCTTCCCGGCGTAACCGACTCTGTTTCCAGGAAATTTATGTATAATCCAAGTGCATCCCGATAGGATTTCAGTGTATGTCCGCTGGTAGTAAGAAAATTTGGGGCATAAACGTCAAAAAACTCCGAGATATACCGTGCGATTTTAACTGCGTCATCAGATTTCTTCATGTTCCACCTCCGGCAACAGTTCATTGAAACTGCGTTCTGTTTTTTTCAGAAGGATATCGGCGAGACAGGGGGTGATTGAATAATAGTACAAAGTGGATTCGATGCCCCTGTGCCCCATGGACTTGGAAAGGTAATGAAGCTTCTGGTCGAATTCAAATGTATCATCCGCCCACCGGTTGATGTTTGTGGCGGCATAATTATGTCTGAGATCATAGGCAACCGCTTTATCCTGCTTTCCATTCGCTTTTTCCCATAAACACTGGAAAGCCTGCGTAACCCACTGTCTGGAATAATACTTCCCATTAGGGGTCTCAAAAAAGTAAGTACGATCCGGGCGGATGGATTCTGCCGCTTTGTCGTATTGTTTCAAAAGTTCTGTCATGCTTTTATGGAGAGCTACATAGTGCTGGTCATATCCTTTTGATTTTCGGATGTTCAGCACCCCGTGTTCAAGGTCAACATCTTCCCGTTTCAGGTATCTGGCTTCCGTAGTGCGGATTCCGCTGCTGTATAAAAGCCGGAAAAAGACAGGACATGTGATTTTTTTCATCTTATACTTTAATTCCGGCCGCAATGGGACGATCCGGTCGCATTCATTAAAAAAACGGCAAAGTTCCCCATCTGTAAATGCATGGGGGATATATGTCCTTCCTTCCGGTTTCGGCGGCAGTGCCGGTTCTACGGTTGTCAGTCCTCTTTCCCGCAGATAGCGTATAAAAGAACGGATACCGCCAGTTCTTGTAAAACAGGAAGTATTGGTTTCTGTCTCACGTTTCCTGCACCATTCATCTACCATTTCCTGACAGAGTGGCTGTCCGGGATAGTGCAGGGCACAGTAGCGGTCAAAATATCTGATGTTCAGTCCGTGTGCATGTTCACTCCAGGAATCTGAAGCTTTTTGATATTTCTCATACTGTTCGATCAGGCCGGAGAATCCTGATATATAAGAATTCATATCGAAAAAACCTCCTTCCCGACAGGATAGCATTCAATGCTTATGGCACAGTCACGGAGATGTGTGATATCTGCAAAAAGATAATGGTCAAGTGAATCAGGGTCCGCATGTCCGAGAGTAGCACTGATCACAGGACGGGGGATATTGTTTCGGGAAAACGAAACTGCGAGGTTATGTCTGAAAAGATGGGCGCCTTTTCTATCATGCTCCCCTTGCCGTACAGCTGCTGCTTTATACACCTTGCCTGCAGCATTGCCCACTGTCCCGGCACTGATCGGCCCATGTGGTGTCTGTTCGCATAAAAAAATCCTTTTAGAATCACTTTTCGGACGTTCCATGGTTATATAATCATAGATAGCATTTCCGATGCTTGCAGTTAGCGGAAGCACAAGCTCATTTCCAGTTTTCTTCTGAAATATCCTGATCTCTTCTTTTTCCCAATCTATATCAGAGAAGGCCAGCCCGGCTATATCACTGGAACGCATGCCGGTAAAAAACAGGAGCATACCGATTGCCCGGTTTCGCAACGTAATGCTGCTTTTTTCTGACACCAGGACATCCTTGACGGATGACATTTCTTCTTCCGTAAGATACTGGATATTTTTCCGTCTTCTGTTCAATGCCGGAAGATAAGCAAGGATTGTCCTTGCCGCATTGGTATACATCCCGAGATCTGCATGGAAAACAGATGCGATATTTACCTTTGTGCTCGGACTCAGGGCTGGTTTTCCTGATTCATCGCAAAAATAAGACAGAACAATATCCTCCGTGATATCTTCCAGCATTCCGCATCCTTCTTTCTGGCAGTGCAGGAAAAGGCCGCTGCAGGCAGAAATGCTGGATTTGTATGTACCGGGTTTTAAGCCACGCCTCACACTGTCTTCCTTATAAAGGTCCAGTATATTTTGGAAATATGGGGCAAGCTGTGAATATGTATCCTGGCGGAAGAAGGGTTCACGGGTCGGGGTGGAAAGTGTTCCATAGAATGCATAACGCCGAAACAGGCTATATATAGACCGGAACTGTTCTTTCATCTCAGCAGATTCCGTTTCTAAAGAGCGTAAACGGCAGGCTTCTTCATAAGAAGAAATCCCATATGCATCCTGACTTGCGGAAAGCCATTTCATTTCCCTTTTTACATGTTGGATATGGCAGGAGCTGTAGCCATACTCCTCCATATGTTGGATAAGTTCCTCATATGTACTGTTTGATTCGAATAAATTCATATTTGTTCACCTCCAGTTTTATCATAAACGATTGGAGTGTAAACAAAAAGAAATCCAAACTTTCTTTTCGTACAATGCCGTATTTATCAGCATATCTGTGTGAAAGTTTGGATTTCTTTAAAGTTGGGATTTTGGGGAAAATCCAAACTTTTGGATTTTTTGAACCCATAAAATCTGATTTTCTGCCTTTAACTGCTCCGTCACTTCCTGCCTGTCGGCATATTCCTTTACCAGCCGAGAAAACATATCCTCTGCCTGTTCATCCACGCTTGACAAATATTCATTCAATCTGCCGTTTGTCAGCAGATTGAGATATACAAGCTGCTTATGCTCTTTTAGATACTGCAAATGACGTTGCCCCCAAATTCCAATCGGTTTTTCTTCTTCGGAAGGTAATGCAAGCTCTGGGAGGTAATACTCGCCTTGCTTTGCATACCAAAGACCGTTTTTTTCGTCATAAATCCTGTTTTCCATAGTGTTTTTCCTGCCTTTCCTCTTGATTATTTCTAAAGCGTTTCCCACGCTGCTTAGACTGCTGTATCGCTTTTTCCTGCTCCAAAAGGTTGTCCATCATCCACAATATAGCGATTTTAATATTTTTGAACTTGAATTTGCACGTGAATTGGATAGCAGAAATGTATTATGGATGCGGAATCCGGCCAATGGTTTTTTAAAGATCCCATTATTAGATGGAAAAGGAACCGATACTTTCAATCCAGATTTTATTGTATGGACAGAAAATGAAATATTGGCTTTAGACACAAAAGGCAGCCATTTGATTGCAGAAGATAGCAATAGAAAACTTTTTTATATTGAAAAGGTATGTGAGGGTAAAGAATTAACCATTAGATTAGTTAGTGAAAAAAAGTATAATGAGCGTCAGGAAGTGATAGACACATCGGGATTCACATCTAACGCAGGCATCAGACGCCTATTCACCGTTATTTACGCAACGCAGTACTAGGAATATCCTGATTAAAATAATTATTTTGCTACTTGTAAAACATACAAGTTTTGTTTATAATGAGAATTGAGATAGAATATTGATAAAATTATGATAAGGAGAAAAGCCATGATACAGATAAAGCCAGTTTCCGATCTTAGAAATAAATTCCTTGATATAGAAAAAATTGTAAATTCCGGCGAACCAGTGTATTTAACAAAAAATGGGTATGGTGTTATGGTGGTACTAAGCCTTGAAGAATATTCCAAACTGACAGATGGGGCAGAGAATGCCATGGATGAAGCGGAGCTGGCAGCAGAAAGTGACAGCAGGCGTTATACGCATAATGAGGTTTTTGAGGGACTTAGAAGGAGAGTAAATGGCTGATACAAAATATATTTTGCGGTATTTGCCATTATTCTATGAGGAATTAGAAGAAAAAGTGGTTTATATTGCCGAAACATTAAAAAATCCGTAGGCTGCAAATAATCTTCTGGATTTAGTTGAATCGGCTATCTTAGAGCGTTTGCCAAATGCAGAGTCTTTTGAGCCGTACCATTCATTGAAAGAGAGGAGATATCCATATTATCGCATCCATATAAAGAACTTTGTGATTTATTATGTCGTGATAGATGATGAAGGCTCGGAGAAAATTATGGAAGTTAGGCACTTTCTATACGATAGGCAGAACCGTGATGCCAATATATAGTGGGATGAAATGTGTATGGTTATAGAAAACAAGGGGGATTTTCAAAATATTATGTAAGAATGTGTTGATTTTGACTGAGCGTTGGGGAAAAATAACAGATGTGCAATTCCTGCTATATTTTATTGAGTACGTTGTATATTAACGAAGAAATGAGAAAAATAGTATGATAAAACGCAAAAATCGGGAGTGTCAAAATTTTCTTATAAGTATCCGCAAAATGTTCAATTTATGGGATTCATGAAAAAAATACACAGAAATTCTGACACTCCCTCCCTCCGGATAGCTGGTCTGGCTCCCGCAGTAAAATTGTCCGGGAAAGGCTGGGACTTTTGCAAAGGTTAACATCCGATGCCCGTTTAGGGGAAGCAGCCAGGAAGGAACTGGAAGGGCTCGAAAGGGAACTGGCAGATATGGAAGGCGATGAACGGCGGATGGAACAAGAAAGGGAAGAGTGGCATAGGCGGTTTGCGTATTAGAAATGCGGGCATTGCCTGGCAAGCTTTTATTGATCAAGTATCTTGCCATTTCCAATCCTTTTCTCTATAATGGTAGATAGCACAGAATAAATCGGGTTAAAGTGAAAAATTAAAGCTGGCAGGATTATCATTGAGGAAGAAAGCTGCATAAGAATGGTGAGGAAAGAAGGAGTATGTGGTAATTTGCGAAAATCCTGCCAGCAAGCTTGCAATTTCTGTAAATATATGGTACACTACCTAAAATAGAACGTATGTTCTTTCCCGCAAAAACCAATACGCAAAATTGTAGTCGAATCCTAAAACTGTTCAGCTACAATAACAGATATGCAGCATAAATCAATACCAAACAAAACAAGAAAGGATAAGGAAAATGAATGATGCAACCAGGAATATGATTAATTCATTGACAGAGGATATTTTGCATTCCTTTGATATCCAGGTTCCCATTCAGGATATCGATGGGCTTGTGCGTTTGATGGGCGGATCCATACAGGAGGACTATAGCCATTTGGATGGGGCAGTGGAGAAGGATGGGGAGTCCTTTCGCATATTGGTGTCGCCGTTTCAGGATGAAAAGCGGAGAAGGTTTACCGTTGCCCACGAGCTGGGTCATTTATTTTTGCATATGGGATATTTGACGAATAAGGAGCTGTGGAAGCGCCAGGGGGAGAAAGTGTACCACAGAGCGGGCAGCGTCAGCTCGGAGAAGGAATACCAGGCGAATGAATTTGCGGCAGCATTTTTGATGCCCCGGGATGAATATTTAAAAAAGATGAACGAATATACGGTTGGGAATAAGGTAAATACATCCAAAATAGCCGAGTATTTTAATGTATCGGTGGAGGCGGCATCCAATAGGGGAAAGTTTTTGGGGTATTTAAAATGGTAGATAGGAAAGTCGAAGCAAAGCTGCAGGAATATGGCGAGCAAATTTTAAATCTTAATGAGGAAAGAGAAGAATTACTTAAGCGTCGGAGTGTTGAGGTATTCTTCTCTTTTGACATTGTGAATTCCTCTTCCTATAAGACGCTGAATTTTACAGGATGGGCACAGGTAATTATTGCGTTATTTAGCAAAATCCAGCAAATGGTCGCGAAGAAAATGCCCAGTGCGGAGCTATGGAAGATATTAGGGGATGAAGTGATTTTTATTGTGCCGATCCGGGAAAAACAGGATATTTTTGTATATGCAAGCTATATTTTTGAGATTTTAAACAACGTGGTGTTTCAGCTAAAGACCGGGACTTTTTTTGACGATTTGGAATTGTCTGACTTGGAACATGATTTGATGAAGATGCAGAATATTATTTCCTTGAAGGCTGCTGCCTGGATAGGGATTGTTGGGGAAAAAGTGAATAAGCTGGAGCAGTATGATAATTTGATTAAACGGTTTAAGCTTCAGGAGGGATACAGCATTTTTGAGTTTTTGGGGAATGATATCGATGCAGGATTTCGGCTTAAGGAGCATACGCAGGAGAGAAGGCTTGTAATCAGCTATGAACTGGCATATATTTTATCAAAAAATACGGATTACTTGAAGAATATACATATTATTACGTATAAGCGGTTAAAGGGGATTTGGAAAAATCGGTTATATCCGATTATCTGGTATTACGATCAGAAATTTGTTGAAGGAATATCCTTTGAGGACAGCTTTTATTATGATGAGAAAGAAAATAATGAATTAGTAAGGGATTATTTTGTGAATAAAACGGATCCTGTGCTGAAAAGCGAGATGTATTCGGATATACCCTTTGCGTTAAATAAGATTTTAAAGGAATGCTGGGTATTCAGGTAGCATCCATAATCCCGGTATAATTCCTCCAGCCTTTCCGCCAGGCCTATTCCCCGGGCCTTATAGTAAGCGAACATTTCACAAACCAGGAAGGCGGCATTTACCGCGTCTTTATCCCGGACGTAAGTTCCGCTTAAACAGCCGTAGCTTTCTTCAAAGCCGAAAATATAAGAATCCGCTTTCCCTTCCTGCTCTAAAAGGCCGATCTGCTCTCCGATATATTTAAAGCCGGTAAGCACATTGACGGTGCGCACCTGGTAGCGGTCGGCAATCCGCTCCCCCAGGTCTGTGGTGACAATGGTTTTCATCATTACCGGATCCTTTGGCATGGTTTTCCTTTCCTTCCGCCTGGCGCAAAGGTAATCCAGCAGCAGGCAGCCGGTTTCATTGCCGGACAGCAGCACATATTCCCCCTTCTGGCTTTTTACGGCTACCCCTATGCGGTCACAGTCCGGATCCGTAGCCAGAAGCAGATCGGCATGGTTTTTCCTGGCGCAGGCTATCCCCAGAGCCATGGCCTCCCGGTTCTCCGGGTTAGGGCGCGGGCAGGTGGGGAAATGGCCGTCCGGAAGCTCCTGCTCCTTTACCACCGTAACCTGGGCGTAGCCGCTTTCCTGCAGCACCCTGAGCACCGGCTCCCGGCCTGCGCCGTTTAAGGGGCTGTACACAATGGCGGCATTTTTATCCAATTCCCAATCAGCGGATACCGATTCCGCCTTCACCTTTTGAATAAAAGCAGCGTAAACCTCATCCGGAATGTATGCAATGCGGCCCTCCTTAAGGAAGGCCGCAAAATCCGCCGTCTTTACCTGGGAAAAGGGATCCAGGCTTTCGATTTCCGCCAGTATCCCGGCGGCGGCCTTGGAGGTGATCTGGCCGCCGTCCGCCCCGTATACTTTATAGCCATTATACTTGGCGGGATTATGGGAGGCGGTGATCATAACGCCTGCATCGCATCCCAGCTCCCTTACCGCAAAAGACAGGCAAGGGGTGGGCATCAGCCGGGAGTACAGATAAACCCGGATGCCGTTAGCGGCAAATACGCCGGAAGAAACCTTGGCAAAAAGCTCTGACTTTATGCGGGAATCGTAGCTTACCGCAATTTTTGCCCCGCCTTCCTGCCATCTCAAGCCAGACTGCCCCTTCAGATAATTTGCCAGTCCCTGGGAGGCCCTGGCGACGGTATGCACATTCATCCGGTTTGTCCCGGCGCCGATAATCCCCCGCAGGCCGCCTGTGCCAAAGGTTAATCTGCGGTAAAAGGCATCCTGGATTTTCTGGCTGTCCCCTGCCATCTCCTTTAATTCTTTTATCACATCCTCATCGGCAATCTGAGATTTTCCTGCCTCAGATACCCAATACTGGTATAAGCGTTCTATCTCCGCC
>Ga0137297_10862_pt1 | contig 19826 bp, 15 predicted proteins | sample RamsorincwithD2O_FD_97191 | JGI IMG/M metagenome (GOLD analysis project Ga0137297, IMG submission 97191) | Mouse cecal microbial communities from Vienna, Austria - Mucin amended with D2O | ecosystem: Host-associated > Mammals > Digestive system > Large intestine > Cecum | place: Austria: Vienna... | reverse complement strand
TGAAATGGATAAGATTATGGAAATTGCCCATAAATATAATTTATTCGTAATCGAGGATGCAGCCCAAGGTGTGATGAGTTCTTATAAAGGAAAGGCATTGGGGACAATTGGTGATTTTGGATGCTATTCCTTTCATGAAACGAAAAACTATTCTATGGGTGAAGGTGGTGCGATTGTTATCAATCATGTTGAATATAATGAAAAGGCAGAAGTACTTAGGGAAAAGGGTACAAATCGAGCTAAATTTTTCCGAGGACAAGTTGCGAAATACAACTGGGTGGATTATGGAAGCAGTTATTTGCCAAGCGATTTAAATGCAGCTTATTTATGGGCTCAATTACAGATAGCTGAGGCAATCAACGAAAATCGCTTGAAAACTTGGAAACGTTATCGAGAATCCTTTAAAGAGTTATCAGATAAACGAATGATTGAACTTCCTGTTGTTCCATATGGATGTATTCACAATGCACATATGTTTTACATCAAATGTAAGAATTTGAATGAAAGACAAGCTTATATTCAATTTATGAAGGAAAATAATATTCTTTGTGTTTTTCATTATGTCCCATTACATAGTGCACCAGCAGGATATAAGTTTGGTCGTTTTAACGGCAGTGATCAATTTACTACTCAGGAGAGTGAACGTCTTGTAAGGATTCCTCTGTATTACAATATTGATAAATACGATCAAGAATTGGTAATTGATAAAACGTTAGAATTTTTTGCAAAGTAAACGTAATGTGAAAGGAATAGGAAGAATGCGCATTGCAGTGATTATGGGAAAGATGGATTCAGGAGGGAAAAAGAATCTTGTTATGGAATACTATCGCCACATTGATCGAGAAAAAATTCAATTTGATTTTATTTGTGATGCTGATTCTCAGGCTATTCCAGATGAAGAAATAGAAGAGTTAGGAGGAAAAGTATATCGAATTACCCCTTACCAAAATATTTTTAGGAATATGTATGATATTTATAAGTTATGCAAAAAGAATAGGTATCCAATTATGCACGCTTATAATAGTACAATGAATTTATTCCCTATGTTTGTTGCAAAGATTTCTGGAGTTCCAGTTCGAATTAATGAAAGTTTATCTATGGCACATGATAAAGATAGGAAAACAATATTAAAAAAATTTCTTCGCTTATTTTCCAAATGTTTTGCTAATTATTATATATCATGCGGCGAAGCTTGCGGAAGATGGCAATTTGGAAATAAATTGTTTGATAGAAATAAGGTAGATGTATTTAAAACGGTAATTAATACAGAGTATAATGCATACAATCTGGATTTGCGTACAAAAACACGTAAAAAGTATGGATGGGAAGATAAAATAGTCATTGGACATATTGGAAGATTTACTGTACAAAAAAATTCCGTTCGCCTTATTGAGATTTTTTCCGCAGTTGTAGAAAAAGAACCGAAAGCAATTCTTTGCTTGATTGGAGACGGTGAATTAAAAAAAGAGATAATGGATAAAATTAAAAAATTAGGAATAGAAAAGCAAGTTAATTATTTAGGAAGGCGAGAAGACATTCAAAAATTTTATAATGCAATGGATGCATTTTTGCTTCCGAGTTTATATGAAGGGCTTCCTGTTGTTGGGCTTGAAGCAGAGAGTTGTGGATTACCCGTATTTTTTTCAACAGAGGTTACATTAGAAGCAAATGCTTGCGGTATGGGGTATTTTATCGATTTAAATTTGACTGAAGAAGTATGGGCAGATACAATCTTAAAAATTGTCAAAAAAAGTATTCCAATACGGAAAAATCATGCTAAAGAAGTAGCTGCAGCTGGATTTGATTCAGTGATTGAGGCATTAAGAATACAAGAATACTATTTAAATGCGGTAGAAAAGTCAAAAAGAAAGAACAAGAGTTGAATGATATGGTTAGTGTAATTGTTCCTGTATATAAAGTTGAAGAATATATTCATCAGTGTGTAGACAGCATTCTTAATCAATCTTATAAAGATTTTGAAATAATTTTAGTTGATGACGGTTCGCCGGATAATTGTCCGAATATTTGTGAACAATACAAAAAATCTTACTCAAATATAACTGTTTTACATAAGAGCAATGGAGGTTTGTCAGATGCCAGGAATGCAGGAACAAAGATTGCGAAAGGCGAATATATAACCTATATTGATAGTGATGATTTTATAGATACAAATTATCTTTTAACACTTGTTAATTTAATTAAAAAGTATGACGCAGATATAGCTGTAACGGGAATGCGGACATTTTGGAAAGAAGAATGGATAGCTAAATATAAAGGCACAGTAAAAGAGTATTGTTTTTCAGGTAAAGAAGCTTTAAAAAATATGTTGCGGCAAAATGCCTTAGATACAAGTGCTTGTGCAATGTTGCTACCTAACAAAATTGCAAGAAATTATCCTTTTCCATATGGAAAATTCCATGAAGATGACTTTACAACTTACAAATATTATGCATCAGCAAACAAAGTAGCTGTTTCTACAAAATTTCAATATTTTTATCGGCAAAGAAAAGGAAGTATAATGCATATTTTGGGACAATCGGCTTTAGATGAGCTGGATGCAGCAGATAATTTAGTTGAAATGTGCAAAAAGGAATACCCGGATTTAGTAATCGATGCCAAGTGTAAACAGTTTAGTGATTATTGTCAAGTTTTTTTGAATTCAGACAATTTAATCGATACTGATTGTAATATGTATGCACGAATAGAATCTTGCTTAAATAATATAAAAAAAGAAATTTTGCTATATGAAGGAGCAAGGAAAAAGAATAGGTTAGCAGCATTTTTCCTTTTGTTTGGAATGAATTCATTAAAAAGAATTAATTTCATACGAAGGATGGTAGAAAGTATTTGAGCATACATTCCGAAACAAGATAAGAGAAAGATAAGGGATATGAAAAAAATTGCAATAATTACATTACACGCTGTGAAAAATTATGGGTCAGTTCTTCAAACATATGCTACACAAAAAATATTTGAAGATATGGGATATGAAGTTTCAGTGATTGATTATCGAAGACCCTGGGAAACAACTTGGGGGTATTGGTTTTATTTACCGGAAAGGAATATAAAAAATTTTTTTAGGCAGTTAGTTTATTTTCCATCTAAGATAAAACAAAAAATAGTATTTGAGCATTTCTTGCATTGTTACATTCATTTAACGAATGAAACATACTGTTCAAATAAGGATTTTATTAAAAATCCCGTTATTGCAGATTTATACTGTACGGGCAGTGATCAAGTATGGAATAGTGGTTGGAATCGGGGACTAATAACACCTTATTTTTTGTCATTTGTTCCTCCAGGTAAGAAATTTAAAAAAATTTCATATGCTTCGAGCTTTGGTAATGAAAATGTTCAACAAGAAGAAGTAAAACAGATAAAAGCATTTCTTGATGATTATCATTACATTACCCTAAGAGAAAAAAGTTCGGTTAAGTTATTAAAAGAAAAGTTTAATTTAAAAAGTTATGAGGTTTTTGATCCAACACTACAGTTGACAGGAGATTTTTGGAGGAAATTCTCGGGTAAAAAAATAATCAGTAAAGAAAATTACATATTAGTCATACAGTTAAACCGAAATTCTGATTTTGATTCTTTCAGCATAAATTTTGCTAAAAGTAAAAATGCCAGATTAGTACGTTTGTGTTTGCGGTTTGATCAAATAATACAACCGGGAAAGCATATTTTTATCCCTAATGTTCAGGAATATGTCAAATTAATTGACCAAGCAAAATTTGTATTAACTGATTCCTTTCATGCAATATCGTTTTGCTTGAATTTGAATAAGCAGTTTTATTGTTATTATCCTCAAAAAAATTCGATGCGATTAAAAAATATTTTAAAATTAGTTGATTTAGAACATAGGGTTATTACTAATAACACTTTAAATAAGAAGCAATTAGAAAATATTGATTATGCAAGGGTAATGCATATTATTGAGCATAAAAGAGAAGAGTATTTTAAAGTTATCAGAAAAATATTAGATGACTAGAGTTGCCACAAATTATTTATAAATCGTATATAAAGGGTGTTTAAATGAAAGCACGAGTTATTGCATATTATTTGCCACAATATTATCCGATTCGTGAAAATGATCAAATGTGGGGGAAAGGTTTTACGGAATGGACAAATGTAGCTAAGGCTAAACCGCTTTTTCGAGGCCATTATCAGCCACAAATTCCAGCAGATTTAGGGTTCTATGATTTACGGTTGAAGGAAGTAAGGAATGAGCAAGTTAAATTGGCTAAAAAAGCAGGCATAGAAGGGTTTTGTTATTGGCATTATTGGTTTGGAAATGGAAAGAGGATTTTAGAACGTCCATTTGAAGAAGTATTGCAAAGCGGAAGTCCGGATTTCCCATTTTGCCTTGGATGGGCTAATCATTCTTGGTCAAATAAAACATGGAAAAAAACGAAAGCTTTTCAAAAAGATATTGTTTTTGTTAAGCAAGAATATCTTGGAAATGAGGATTATATTCAACATTTTTATTCAGTGCTTCCTGCATTTATGGATAAGCGGTATATTACTGTAGAAAATAAACCGTTATTTTTAATATATGCACCAGGTGATTTTTCAGATGTGTCAAACTTTATGAAGATATGGGATGCGCTTGCTAAGCAAAATGGATTGAAAGGAATCCATTTCGTTGCACGTTTGACATCAGTAGGAACAATGAACCCTAAAATTTCAAAAAAAGAATTGTTAAATGGCATTAGTAAACGATATGATCATTACATTGACAAAGGATTTGATGCCATAGCTTCATCGACGTTAAAGCAAGCTGAATTGTTAAGCAAAGGTTATTACAGAAAAATGTTTTATTTGTTTCTAGAAAAATATAATTTAAAATTGTCGAATGAACGGTACAATTATAAACATATCATTAAGAATTTATATACTCCAGAAGATAGGAGAATTGACGTATATCCTCAACTAGTACCTAGATGGGATAAAACCCCAAGACAAGGAAAAAATGCCGAGGTTTTTTGTAATAGCACACCGGAATTGTTTAAGAAATCCGTTGAACTGGCATTAAATATGGTTATAGAAAAGCCAAAAGAAAAACGGATTTTATTTCTTTTTGCCTGGAATGAATGGGGGGAAGGAGCTTATATGGAGCCGGATATTAAATTTGGACATGGATATATTAATGCGCTTAGAGAAGCATTGAATGAATCGTAGAGGAAAAGAGATGTACATTGATAGTGTTAATTGCGATGAGTATATAAAGCAAATGAATCAGTTAAAGCAGATGAGCCGGATGTTACATTTGCTTCAACATGGTGAGATATACAAAAATGGATTAAGAGTAAAAAGATATAAGGATTTATTTAATGGTTTTTCATTTAAAAAGTTTAAAAATTTCATAAAAGGAAAAATAGATCATAAAGTGCTTGAGAAAAAGATATCTTCTTTTAAACGAATAGAAATTGGCACTATGGAATCTAACTATTTTTCAACAGAAAAAATAGCCGTATACACTTGTATATTTGGAAATTACGACAAAATATATGAGCCTATAGTATGCCCTGATAATATTGACTATTATATCATAACAGATCAGAGCAATATAAGATCAACTAAATGGAAAAAAGTAAATATAAAGTGTTTTCATGAAATAATTAAAGATTTTAGTAATATTGAAAAAAATCGATGGTTTAAAATGCATCCGGCAGAAGTTTTTGGCAATCATTATCGTTATTCTATATATATTGATGGAAACATTCTCCCAATTACTGATTTCACTGAATTCACTAATAGAATTGGAAGTACGGGTATTGCGATGTTTTGGCATAAATATAATAATTGTGTTTATCAAGAAGCATTATATAATATTTACGATATTAAGAAAACGAAAAAAGAAGAAATTAGGAATCAGATTAAATATTTACGACATTGTGGTATGCCTGAAAATTACGGTATGACGACGTGCAATGTAATTGCACGGGATCATAAAAATCCTATATGTATAGAAATAATGGATTCATGGTGGAAAGAATATATTTCACATTGCAGGCGCGATCAACTTTCTTTTCCATTTGTGGTTTGGAAAAAGGGGTTTTCTATGTCAGATATTGCTTCTTTAGGAAATGACGTTTGGAATGAAGATTCCTTGTTAGTAATGGAACATAGGTAAGCTTATGCTGCGGAATGTAATAGATTGGATTTGTGGCTTAAATGAAAATTTACTTAAGTTTAAACAAAAATAAACATATTATACAAGCTGTAACATTTATATTTTTAATATTGATTTGTATTCCTCAGAATGAAGTGTATGCTTTTATGGATCCATTATTGCGGCTGTTCAGGTATATTGGATTATTATGGGCATTATTGCTTTTTTTTACTGCTAGAATATATTCTGAACATAAGTTATGGCCCTTATTTGTATTCATATTTTGGATTGTTGTTTCTTCTGCGTTTAATGAAGTAAATGCTATCGATGCAGTCAAGCTTGTATACCCTATTTTTACTTGTAGCATACTTGTACAATATTATATTAGATGTAAAGGTAAAAAAGGTCTTTCTAGTATGGCGGTGTTGTATGCTGTTATTATGATTATACAAGTTTTTTCAGCATTAACACATTGCTTTGGGGAGATTTATAGCGGTGCATGGCAAGGAAATTATTTTTTAGGCATCCGAGTAAATATTAGCTTTATATTGCCATATGCGATGGGGTTAAACTTAATTAATTCAAAAATAGAAAAGCGTTCAGGAAGGATTTTTTTATATTTAACGTTCATAAGCGGTGTTTATTTTTCTATATATGAAGAAGTTTCCACAGCTATTGTGACTATTGCTGTTTTAATGTTAAGTTTATTGGTTTTAGATAGTTATCGGTATAATCGAAGGTTTTTAAAATTTGTTTTAATTTTGGTTATTATTTTTAGCGCTGGATTTGCGTTTATTGGCCTGAAAACAGACTTATTTACCTGGTTTTTTGTAAATGTTTTGAATGAAGACGCAACATTAGATGGAAGAACTATTCTTTGGGAGCAGGTATTTGATTATTTAAAAGGAGCACATTGGATATATGGTTACGGATATAAGCATAATTTTAAATTTACCATTAGCTGGTGGTTTAAAGGTGATCATCCGCATAATGAATATCTTGAAATGTTATTTTGTTATGGGATTATAGGTTTGATTTTATATATTAATATGTATATGGTACAGATCAGACAGATATTGAAGAATAATTATAAAAAAATTGTTAATATTGCATTGTCAACGATGATTTCTAGTATTGCAATGCATATATCTTCCCATAATTATATGTCGATCTATCCATATATTTGTTTTGTTATATTCATGAATATTAACCAATTAGTTGTAAATTCTGACAAGGACTAAGTATGGAAACAAATAAAGATTATATTGATGAAGTAGATAACTGTAGATTTGTTAAAATTATTTTAATGTTTTTTGTTTTGATATATCACAGTTGTGTTTTTTGGACGGGAAATTGGTTTACCTCAAATCCAATCAAAAATTCACTTGCCTTAAAGTACCTTTCTTTGTGGCTTAATTCATTCCATGTTTATGGTTTTTTCCTGGTTTCTGGTTATTTGTTTTACTATGCTAAATACGAAAGAGATAAGTACAAACGGTTTAAGAATATGCTCTTAGTAAAAATAAAAAGATTATTAGTTCCATATGTGTTTGTGCTATTGTGCTGGGTTTTGCCATTTGCAAATATGTTTATGCATTATAATGAAGAAATGATAGTAAAAAAGTATTTATTGGGTGGATCGCCAGACCAATTATGGTTTTTGCTAACGTTATTTTGGATATTTATATTTGCATATTTATGTTCTGATTTTTGGAAAACAAAAAGCATGGTTACTGCTGGTGTAATGGTTATTTCTTACTTTTTAGGAGAGCTTTTAGAATCAAAATTTTTGAATTATTTTCAAATTTGGTCAGCGTCAAGATGTATGGTATTTTTTTGGATTGGATTTATGATTAGAAAGGCATGGAAGAAGAAAATTTTTCAAGTGCCAGGATATATATACTTAATTTTAAATATGGTTTTATTTGGTTTTATTTATGGTTTGCAAGGGATAACTGGCAGATTTTTGAAAATAGGATTACATATCTGTGAATTTCTATTAAGGATGGAAGGAGCAGTTATGTCTTTTGCCATCCTTCAAAAAATTGCATTTGCTGTAAATTGGAAGAAATATAGCGGCTTTTTGAAATTGGGTAAATGTTCTATGCCAATTTATTTATTACATCAGCAAATAATATATGGATTAATTTTTCTGTTTAATGGAAAAATGGATCCATTAGCAAATGCATTGATTAATTTTATCATATCGTTTTCAATTTCGTTGATATTATCTAGAAAATTATTAAAGAAAAGGATTACTAGATTTTTAATTGGAGAAAAATAATATATAGGAAAGATAAAAGGGTGAAAGAAAACGGAAGAAAGGGTAAAACGCAAACACACATCTTTCACCCTTTGTGTTTGCGCCTCAAATGAAAATGCAAGCATTTTCGCTTGAGGCTTGGTGCAAAATATGAAAGTAGTTTGTCAAAAAAATCAATGTAATGGCTGTATGGCTTGTGTAGATATTTGTCCTCGAAAAGCAATTACTGTAATAGATTCCATAGAATATTTTAATGCTCAAATTGATATAAGCAGATGTATTAATTGTGGTCTTTGTTATGATGTATGCCCCAATAGGTCAATGCCGGATTTGATTTCTCCGCTTAAATGGTATCAAGGATGGACTATGAGCGATAAAAATAGAAAGATATCATCTTCTGGTGGAATAGCTTCTGAATTGATAGAACATTTTATTAAAAAAGGAGGATATGTTTGTTCCTGTGTTTTTGAGAAGGGAGAATTTATTTTTAAAATTACAAATAAATTAGAAGAAAGGGGGCAGTTTTCCGGTTCGAAATATGTAAAAAGCAATCCTAAAGGGATTTATCCAAATATATTGAATTTGTTGAAAAACAATAAAAAAGTTTTATTTATCGGTTTACCGTGTCAATCTGCAGGATTGGTTAATTTTATTTCTGACCAATTACAAGAAAATCTTTATCGTGTTGACTTGATCTGCCATGGTACTCCATCGCAAAAAATATTAAAATTGTATTTAGAGCAAATAAAATATAAGATAGAGACGATAAGTGATTTAACATTTCGTGTAAAAGGATCTTTTGGACTAATTGTAGATAAGAAAAGAAAATTAGCTGCTCAAGATGCATACACAATAGCATTTCTTGATGGTCTTGACTATACGAGAAATTGTTATAATTGTTTATTTGCTCAAAAAAAAAGAGTCTCCGATATAACTATAGGAGATTCATGGGGCACGGAATTTCGTTCAGAATTACATAAAGGTGTATCCTTGATTTTGTGTCAAACAGAAAAAGGTGAATTACTGTTGAAGGATACAAACCTTTGTCTTAGAAATGTTGATGTTGATCGTGCTGTTGCAAATAACCATCAGCTTATGCATCCATCGATAAGGACTCAAAAAGTCGATTTGTTTTTTCATTACCTTAAAAGTGGTATGAGTGTTCGGAAAACGATATTGTTAATAGAACCAAAACGAATATTAAAACAATGTGTCAAAAAAATTTTTATTGAATTAGGGATTATAAGGGAAAAAGATGGATGATTTTGCTACAAAAACAAAAAATGCATTCAAATGGTCTTCTATAACAGAAATCATAACTCGTTTAATTGCGCCAATTACTAATATGATTTTGGCTAGGATTTTGCTTCCGGAAGCATTTGGTATGTTAACAGCAATTTTAATGATTATTGCTTTTGCCGAAGTATTTGTAGAATCGGGATTTCAAAAATTCCTTATCCAACATGAATTTCTTAATCATGAAGAAGAAAATAATTATTTATGCGTTGCATTTTGGGCAAACTTATTTTTTTCTTTATTTATTTGGATTTTAATTATATTGTTTCGAAATCAATTTGCATCTTTAATCGGAAATGACTCATTAGGTATTCCTCTTTCAATAACAGGCATTGTTATTCCTATATATGGAATAATCGGAATTCAAAATTGCCGATTGCGTAAATCCTTAAAATTTAAAAAGTTGTTTTATGTAAGAATAGCGGCAGCATTAGTCCCAATTTTTGTTACAATTCCCTGCGCTCTATTGGGTTTTGATTATTGGTCGTTAATTTTTGGTAATATTGTTGGTACAATAGTAAGAGCGATAATGCTTTTTATTGTTGATCGATTTAAACCTATATGGATTTTTTCTAAAAAAATATTTATACATATGATTAGTTACGGAATATGGACTTTGGTGGATGGAATTGCTGTATGGGCTACAACATGGATTGATACATTATTGATTTCCAGAAATTTAACAAATTATTATTTAGGCATATATAAGAATTCAATTGCTACAATTACAGAGTTTGTCGCGATTGTTACATCTGCTGTAACCCCGGTTTTATTTGCATCACTATCAAAAATCCAAGATGATTCCTTAGAATTTAATCGATTTTTTTTGAGTGTACAAAGAACATTATGCATTTTTTTGATGCCAATGGGGGCAGGATTATTTTTTTACCGCAGATTAGCGACATACATTCTTTTTGGCAATGGGTGGGATGAGGCAGCAGATGTAGTTGGAATTATGGCAATAACAATTATTATGAGGACTATTTTTGTCAGCTTTTACAGTGATGCATATCGAGCAAAAGGAAAGTTTCAAGTTCCATTTTTTTTGCAAATGGCGGATCTGTTGTTCCTAATTCCAACCTGTATGATTGCGCTTAAATATGGCTTTTGGGCTTTAGTTTATGCCAGAGCATTTGCTCGTTTGGATCTTATCTTTCCAGAAATAATTATCGTATGGAAAATATGTGGAATTACATTGAAGGATACGGGAAAAATTGTTTTTCACCCAATGATATCAACTGCTGTAATGGTTTTCGTAATTATTATTTTGCAGAATATTAATGATAATATCATTTGGCAGTTTTTTTCAATTATCATATGCGCAATTGTATATTTTAGTGTATTATTTTTGTTTAAAGAAGAGCGGGAGAGATATCTTGTTCCGATATTAAGTAAAAATAAAATAGATAAGAAAGGAAGCTTATGAGACCTATATTGTATATTATAATTCCATGTTATAATGAGGAGAGGGTTTTACCGATTACAAGTAAAATTTTCTTAATTTGTCAATGATGGAAGCAGTAATACTACACGAGATATTATTTGTGACCTTGCGAAATCAAATTGTATTTTTGAAGGAATTTCCCAAAGCAGAAACAGAGGGCATCAAAATGCGGTTTTAGCAGGATTAATGGAAGCTCATTTTCGGCAGTTTTATCCATGGCTTCCTGCCGCACAGCCGATGATTCTTAAGGCCGCTGCAGCGTGCCGTCCGGCAGCCGCATCTCAATCCATGGCGTTTCGATATTTTTCGCCGGGAATTCTTTTGCCAGCTTTTCATCAAAGCCCACGCCAATGCCTGGCGCATTGCCAATCGTGGCATAGTTCCCCTTTACTTTTGCGGGCCGTGGGGGATAACGAAACCTTAGTAACCTCCTTGGCAAAAGACAAGGGAAGCGTGAAAATCCTGGGGCTTGCCATCGCCAACGGCTTTGCCGCCCTCTCCGGCTCCATCTACTGCCAGCAGAAAGGATTCTTTGAGATTTCCATGGGAACCGGAACCATCGTGATCGGGCTGGCAAACGTGATTATCGGAACCCAGCTGTTTAAGCGCATTCCTTTTGTCAAAGCCACCTCGGCAGTAATCATCGGCTCCATCCTTTATAAGGCCTGTGTTTCCCTTGCCCTAAGCGTGGATCGGTTTCAGATTAAGGTCAAGCATTTCGTCATCTCTTTCCCGGTGCTTGCCTCCGACTTAAAGCTGATTACCGCCATCTTGTTTTTGGTTATCCTGGTAGCGGGGAATTACCGGGAAAGAAAGGGGAAGGACTCATGCTCGAATTAAAGCACGTGGAAAAGCACTATAATGCGGGCACGGTAAACGAAATGTGCCTGTTTGAAGATTTTAACTTAATCATCAAGGATCACCAGTTTTTATCTGTGGTAGGAAGCAACGGATCCGGGAAAACCTCCATGCTGAACATCATCTGCGGCAGCATTCCCCTTGACCGGGGGCGTATCCTGATGAACGGCAGGGATATCACCCATCTGCCGGAATACAAGCGGCAGCGCTTAATCGGCAGGGTCTATCAGAACCCGGCCATGGGAACCTGCCCGAATATGACCATCCTGGAAAATATGTCTCTGGCAGACAATAAAGGGAAGGCCTTTAATCTACTTCCCGGCATCAGCAGGCAGCGGAAGGATTACTACCGGGAAAGCTTAAAAACCCTGGGGCTTGGATTAGAGGACAAGCTGGAAGTCAAAACCGGCGTCCTTTCCGGAGGGCAGCGCCAGGCCATGGCTCTTTTGATGGCGACCATGACGCCCATCGAGTTCCTGATCCTGGACGAGCACACTGCCGCCCTGGATCCGAAGACCGCCGAAACCATTATGGCGCTTACCGGCAAGATCGTAAAGGAAAAGAACCTGACTACCATCATGGTTACGCATAACCTGCGCTACGCGGTGGAATACGGCGACCGGCTTCTGATGATGCATCAAGGCCAAGGCGTAATCGATCAGGAAGGGGAGGAAAAGCAGAAAATGGGGATCGAGGATATCCTAACGAAATTCAATGAAATCAGCATCGAATGCGGGAATTAAACCTCACTGTCTTTAACCAAAAGGGATGCTGCAAGACGCCAGTCCGTACAGCATATGGCAAATAACCTATATGCCATATGCTGTACGGACAAGCAGTCCTGCAGCATCCCCATTCCTTCCCGGGAGCTCTTTACGGCCCTTTGTCCTTAATCACCTTATTGAGCATCTGATACAGCTTATCCACCTCCACCGGCTTGGATAAATGCCCGTTCATGCCGCACTCCACTGACTTTTTCAAATCATCATCAAAGGCATTGGCCGACATGGCTACTATGGGAATGGTATGGCAGTCCTCCCGCTCCATGCCCCGGATGGCCCGCGTAGCTTCCAAGCCATCCATCACCGGCATCATAATATCCATCAAAATCACGTCATACGTCCCCGGCTGGGTATTTTGGATGCGTTCCACCGCCTGCGCCCCGTCATACACGCAGTCTACCTGGAAATCGCGGTCTTCCAACAGGCTTTGGGCAATCTCGGCATTCAGCTCATTATCCTCCACCACCAGCACGCGGCAGCCTGCAAAGGATATCTCCTCCTCCTGCTTTGTACATTCCGCACTTTCCCCAAGGGCAAGAAGAAGGGAAAAGCTGAAGGAGCTCCCCTCCCCGGGCGTGCTTTCCAGCTGGATATTGCTTCCCATCATCTGGATCAGCCTGCTGCTGATGGAAAGCCCAAGGCCCGTCCCCTGCTGCTTGGAGGGACTCGGGCCGGATGCCTGCTCAAATGAGCGGAATACCCGGTTCTGATCTTCCTGGGCAATGCCTATTCCCGTATCCCTTACCGAAAAGCAAATGGAAATCTTCTCCCCCGCGGCAGCCTGTTCCTCCACAGCCAGGGTTATCCTTCCCTTTACCGGAGTGAATTTTACCGCATTGCCAAGCAGATTAATCAGCACTTGGCTGATCCGCATCCGATCGGCCACGAACCAGCAGTGATCCAGCTTAATCCTCCGCTCAAATTCAATTCCTTTCGCCGCAACCTGCGGCGCTATCAGTTCCCCAATGGTATCCAGCATCTCTTGGATATTGAAATTCACTTCTTCCAGCTTCATCTTCCCGCTTTCGATCTTGGACATATCCAAAACATCATTAATCAGGCCTAAAAGATAATCGGAAGAAGATCGGATTTTCTGCAGGCAGTCCATAATCCTTTCCTGGCTTTGCTCCTGCTGCAGGGCAATGGCCGTCATGCCGATGATCCCATTCATGGGGGTTCGGATCTCGTGGCTCATGCGGGATAAAAATTCCGATTTTGCCTTGCTGGCGATATCGTGCTGCTGCTGGTTCAGCTGGCTTTGGATCACCCTGCCCAGCTCGGCTAAATTCTGGTACTCCTCTGGATTTTCTAAAAGCTGAGGTCCAATGCCTAATATGGTGATATTCCCCATATAGCTTCCGCTGTCATACATGGGCAGCACCACGCCCTGCTGACCGCCGGAAATATTTAAAAAGCATTGGATGATCTGCCCTTTGCTGTCTTCTTTCGTAAAATACCGGACTTCACTTTGGCCCAGCCACAAAAAAAAGCTTTCCTTTTCTTTTTCGCTGTATCTCCTTACATTTTCCTCCGCAAGTTTTTGGTCCCTTTGCCACTGATATTCCAGATAGTTGGAATTAAAATCTGCTCGGAGCACGGATACCAGCACCCCGCTGGCCTCATAAAACCTGCCGATCTTTCGGAGCATCAGCGTCATCTGTGCCGGGAAATCCGCCCCTTTGCCAAACAAATTAAGGGCTATGGATACTAAGCTTACCTCTTCACCATATCCAAAGGTATTAATCTCCCTTGCCGAAAGGACAGGAAGCTGTGCCTGGCTTATCTTAGGGATATCCTCATAGAAGCAATACGGACGGGAGATATCGGATACCCTGACTGTCAGGGCCAGTTTCGCCATGCGGATTAATTTCTCCCCGTCATTGGCCTTTGACCCGCAGGCCATGCCGATGCGCATATGGACACCAAACAACTCCCCGTCAAAGTTTGCCCCTGCCCTCTCCCACAGCTTCCGCCCGAATCTTTCGGCTTCCTTCCTGGACAGGCCTTCCAGCCACAAGGCAAACTCATCCTGATTCAGGCGCAGCGCTGCCGTCCTTTTCCCCGTCCGCTCTTCCAGCTCCTGGCACTGCCTGCGGATCAGGATCCCGGCTTCCTCCAAGATCATATCGCCGAACACAATGCCGTTCTTCTCATTCGTCTCCCGCAAATGTTCAAAAAACAGGCAGACCATGATGCCGTCCTGGCAGGCCTTCCGCATCTTCCGCAGGCGCTCCATCCCGGCGCTGAACGCCCAAAAGCCGGTTACTTCGTCTGTCGTATTCCGTTTCAGCTGCTTTGCTTCCCGTTCCTTTTGCTCCTGGATGTCCCGGATGCTCCCTATTAACTTCCATCTTTTTCCATCCGTATCATAAACCACATTGCCGGAAAATGCCACCCATATGTAATCTATGTCTGTCGGCCATTTCAGACGGAACTCCGCATATAATTTATCTTCTTTGCTTCCGAAAACCTTGACAGCGGTTTCCCGGTCTGCCTCATAAATATAGCCAGGATCAATAAAGCCGGTAGCAAACCCATTGCACTGCCATTTTCCGCTCATGGTTTTATGGTTTACAATATCCAGCATATGGTTTTGCAGATCATAGGAAAAAAAGATATCCTTAGAGGACTCTAATGCTACCCGGTAGCGCTCCTTCTCCTCCAAAAGGACATTCTCCGCTTTTTTCTGCTGATCCGTCAAATCCTGCACCACGTCATACAGGCTGTCAACCTCCAGGATATTGGAGGGCTTAAATTCCCTAAGCCCTGCGCTCCCCCCGCTGATGCACCGCATCAGATGCTGGACCGGCCGGGTCAAGTGCCTTACCAAAAAGTAAATGCCGAAAACGCCGAATACCAAACCAATCAGCACGGCAATCACCATCCACACATAGAGCTGGCGGCTCATCCCAAAAAGCTCATTTTCCGTATTTAAGCCTAAAAGCACCCATTCCGTATGATGGTAAGGCACATTATTGCTGTACAGCTTTAACGGGCAGGCCGCGGCGTAGATCCCCTGCCGATCCAGATGGGCATCCTGCACCAGGGAAAGATTATTATATCCTGTCTCCTTAAGGGCAAAGGTGCTGCCCACGGAGCAAACCTGATTGTAAAGGATGCCCTTTCCTACCAGGTGGATGTACCGCTCCCCCTCATCCTTAACCGCCAGCATATAACCAGACTGCTGGGAGCCGTTTAATTCCTCTATGGGAAAATAATCATTTAAATATCTGCCGGATATCTCTATCCCCAGCACCCCGTATACCTGCTCCCCCCAGCGAAGGGGAAAAGAATAGGTGATCATCTCATAGGAATCAGCCATCCCCTTTTCCAGGGAAAAGGGCAAGGCCCAGTAGCCTAAGTCCTCCGTATCCGCATCCGGGTACGCCCTTCCTGCCTGCCAAGGCTCATAAATAAACCCATCAGACTCATTCTGCCCATGGCCGTCCAAATGGAAATGGGTCGTCCAATTCGTGTCTAAGGGAATGCCCCATTCCCTGGAAAGCAGCTTGCTTCCCCTTTCCAGCAGTAAATCCGTATAATTTGCCGGGTTTGTGTTGGGATCGGAATCCCGGATGAAGAAGCCGTCATAATCGCCCCCTTCTTCCATGCCTTCCTCAGTTAAGACCAGGAAAATGCCGGTAGTGGAGCTGCTTTGCAGGAAATCCAGGCAGCCGGGAAAAAGCTGCCCCAAAAGGCCTTCTCTCAGTTTAGGCGAGGCGAGAACCTCCTCAAGCCCTGCGCCATTGCTGTTTAAAAACCGCTTTAGCGTTTCATCAATGGACGCCTCCTGCCCGCGCACGGATGCCCAGCGCTGATTCATGTCATTCTGTAAGATTACCCCCCTGTTTTCCACCAGCCGGTTCATCATCCTGCCGGAATACGCCTCCAGTGTCTCTCCCGTCCGCCTGACGATTAATGTACCGATGGTGATCATGCTCTGGATCAGCATAATCGCAATCAGAGGAATCAAGAAAATTTTAAATATGGTTGATTTATTTCCTTTTTGATTTTTGCCTTTCATCTCATCCCTACTTGTCAGCCGCATTTGCCAGTGCATCACAAAAAGAATTATACCATTCCTCAAAGGCTTCTTCCGTCACATAAGGTGCGGACGCTTCCTCAAGGCTCTTGCCCTCTTCCAGGGCCGCCACCACGGCAGCCCTATCCTCAGCTATCTTGTCTGCAAGATGGTACTCCAGCACCTTTCTCGCCTTGGAGCCATTTTTAAAGCTTTTATTGGTGTAAAGGGTCATGCTGTCCATCTCATCAAAAATCGTGGTCAGGCAGTCATACGTTTTCGGCGCTACGGAAAGGCTTTGCCCGGCAATCACCTGATCCAGCTTGGCCTGGCTGTTTGCTTCCTTGAGCACCGGCAGATAGCCGGATACGCAGCCAAAGCGCAGATTATTCTCTGCCTCTGTAAACCATTTTAAAAATTCCACGGCAGCATATTCGTGCCGTTCATCGGACTTGCTGACCACCATGCCCGCCCCCTGCTGCACGGCGTAGCTTTTCCCGCCTTCAAAAACAGGAGTCGCCATCACCAGGTAATCGATGGGATAGCTGCCATCGTCAAGTTCAACCTGATCCGGGAAATACATCGCCGATGAGGTTGAACCGGTATAGGCCAAGAGATCGCCAGTTTTCACGTCATCTGAGCGGAAGGAGCCGTAAGCCCCAAAATACCCTTTTACCATGGGAACGTAATAATTCGCCCAAAGGCGGCGCAGCTCATCCTTCGGCACATTTAAGGTCATCTGGCCATTTTCCACCTGGAAGATCTCCACTCCCAGCTGCTGCATCCCGATAATAAAATAATTGGCCAGGGCATCCCTGCCGTAAAATGCCTTCCCGTCCCCAAGGATATCCGGCGTTGCATCATCCGTCCACTGGTAATAAGCCTCCGCCGTGGCCGTCACCCCTTCAATCGTCTTTAAATCCTCCAGGGAAGCGCCAGTGGCCTGGGCAAAAGCCTCCCAGTCCGTCTTATTCATCATCATAATTTCCGTAGACTTTGCCGTGGGGAAAATCCTAAGTGTGCCGTCCTTTGCAATGCACCCTTCCGCAATGTAGGAATCTACATATTTTTCCAATTCTTCCTTGCCAAGGTAATCGGACAGGTTTGCCAAAGCCCCCGCCTGCTCCACCTCGTAAGCCGTATCGGCATAGGAGGAAAAGATATCCGGCATCGCGTCCGCCCCCACCTTGCCGCTGATGGCGTTCCTCACCGCCTCCTCCAGGTCAGGCACGGAGCCATGGCTGTAGCTTTGGACGTAAATCCCCTTCTCCTTGCCCACGGTATTATTAAATTCCTCCACCAGCGTATCAAAGGCCGCCTGCTGGGAGCCGTTATAATAATGCCATACCGTTAACGATACCGGGTTTCCCGGATCCAAAGGGCCTTTTTTCCCGCAGCCTGACAGGCCAACGGCCAAAACCGCCGCCAAACACACACCCCTGGTTAATTTTCCTGCATTTTTCATATGCCGTCCCTCTCTTTCCCCCATTCATTTTGTCCCATCGACATACTGGATCTGCGCATCCGGCAGAACCTGCTTATACTTTACTCCATTTTCCCGCAAGGCGCAAGCGCAATGATGTTCCCCGATTATTTTTTCCATCCAGATCATGTGATACCAGCGGCCGAATTTATAGCCGCACTGGCGGAACTCTCCCACCTTTTTAAACCCCATGTGCTCATGGAAGCCGGCACTGTTTCGGTTTAAGTATTCATCCTCCTCTTCCGGATAACCGATGCAGGCATATAAATTCAATATCCCCATCTTTCTAAGCTTCTCCTCAAGGGCTTCATAAAGCTTCCTTCCCAGGCCGCGCTTCTGCGCGGACTTATCCAGATATATAGTCAGCTCACAGGACCAGCCGTAAGCTGCCCGCCCCACAAATGGCCCGGCATAGGCAAAGCCCTGGATGGTTCCCTTCTGCTCAACCACAAGATACGGGTATCGCTCCGCCGTCTTCCTTATGCGGGCCTGAAATTCTGCCAGCGTTGGCACGTCATATTCAAAAGATATCGCGGTGCGTTCCACGTAATACCGATAGATTTCCAAAAGCCGCCTGGCATCTTCAATCCCTGCATCCCTGACAACCGTCAAATCCATAAGCTTGTCCTCCTCCGTCTTTTGTCCATTATTGTATTATTGCTGCGCCCTATGGGGATCATTAAATTCATTATACAAGAAAGCCCTTCCACATACAAGAGGGAAGGGCCTTTTCCTGATTTAAGCGAGAAGAATCATTGCTATATCGGTTTACAGCGGGAAGGCGGCATAATCCCTTCCCTAAGGAGCTTATGGTAATCCTCCCAGGAGACAAATCTGCCGCCCATGCTTTCCAAGTGTTCCGTATGGAACTGGCAGTCAATGAAGGAAATATTTTGCCGGGCAAATATCTGGGAAAAGGCAATCAGCGCTGCTTTGGATCCGTTCTCTTTTTCCGAAAACATACTCTCCCCAAAAAAACACCGCCCGATGGAAACGCCATAGAAGCCCCCCGCCAGCTCCTTATCCTCATAAGCCTCCACGCTTACGGCAAAGCCCCGTTTATGGAGGGCAAGGTAAGCCTCTTCCATCTCATCCCCGATCCAGGTTCCCTCTTTTTCCCGCAGCATACGGCATCGGTGCATGGTGTCCTTAAAATCCCGGTTTAACATCACCGTAATTTCATGCTTCCGAAGATATTTTCCCATGGAGCGGGAAATATGGACTTCCTCCGGGAAAATCAAAAATCGCTCTTTGGGACACCACCACAAGATTTCTTCCCCCGGATTAAACCAGGGAAAAATCCCATTAGTGTAGGCTAAGAGAAGGCGCTCCACGCTTAAGTCGCCGCCGAAAGCCAAAAGCCCGTCCGCTTCCCCAAGCTTCGGATCCGGGAAACTGATCTCATCCTTCCTTAACTGAAATACTGGCATTCTGTTTTCCCCTTCCCCATTGCTTACCTCCAGCTGCTGCGTTCACCGGCATAGGCCGACAGCACCATAACGGAACGCGCCCCAAGCTTTGCCCGGTTTCCTTTCAGCAAAACCGCCTGGCCCGGCTTGGGGAT
>Ga0137297_10860_pt1 | contig 19874 bp, 23 predicted proteins | sample RamsorincwithD2O_FD_97191 | JGI IMG/M metagenome (GOLD analysis project Ga0137297, IMG submission 97191) | Mouse cecal microbial communities from Vienna, Austria - Mucin amended with D2O | ecosystem: Host-associated > Mammals > Digestive system > Large intestine > Cecum | place: Austria: Vienna... | reverse complement strand
TAGGGGCAGAAATTTCAGAAAGGATCAAGAGAACAAAATATTTTCAGCAAACATAGTTACAAAACCGCTTTTTCCTTTTGAGGTGCTTTTACTATGGAAAAAAGGTGTCTATATGCATACGAAAAAATTTTATGTTAGAGAAAATGATGGATTATTAGAGGACGATCAAGAAATTCTCCTGTCAGGTGCTTTAGCGTATGCAGAACAAGAAATGAACAGGTATATTGAATTGGCAATAAAGAGCTTGAAATCTATGAAATTTATACCAGAGGAAAAAGAAACGATATTGTTCGGGTTGATATGGTATCTGAAGCTGAGAAAATTTTAACCTTTTATCAGACTTATTTTGATGTAGCAGTCTGACATTTCCATAGGAAGGCCAGGTATCAGTGTAGTACAGATGAAAAACGGATGATTACGGAAGCCAGATAATCAGTATGTCCTAAAGATGCATTGTACATTATAAAAAAGCTGGACCGATTGTTAATATAGAGAACCAGGGAGTTGTAGGGATAAAGAATGAAGAAATTTCTGAATAATATAAGAAGTGCAGAAAATCTATGCAATGATCTGGGTTACTTTTACAGTTATTTCTCCCATATTGGCATTTATCTGTTGGTATGCAAGGGGAAAAAGCAAACTGGCGTTTATGCTATCAGCGACAATACTCGCCGTTTTGTTTAATACGACATTCGTTCATGTTGGCAGTTACTTTGAAATGCGTTCAATCTTAGAATTGATAACATTCCTTTTTGCAGTAGTGTTTTTGAAACGAAAGGCTATAAAGGATACAATGATTATGTTGGCATTAAGTGTTGGCATAGCGTTTGCTCTTGATTTTGTAGTACCATTTCATTTTGGATAAGTAACTTTCCGTTTGTCAGACAGTTGTTTAAAGAAAAATTGAAGTTTATAGGGGAAACGTAATGACTAATCCATGGGAAGAAATATCATTATCTGATTATGAAAATCATATGAAATTAGATTCAGTTATGCAATTACAGAACCTGAACCAAATGATGAAAGATCAGTTCAGTACTTATCCAGTAAGTTCTGTTATGGTTTTGGGGATTGCGGGTGGGAATGGCTTGGAACACATTGATAATAATAAATTTGAAAAAGTATATGGTGTTGATATTAACAGAGAATATCTGGCAGCGGTTACAAGAAGATATTCAGATATTTCAAATATATTGGAATGTATACAATTAAATCTCATTGAAGAAGCAGATAAGCTTCCAAAAGCAGAATTATTGATTGCCAATTTGTTAATTGAATATATCGGATATGATTGTTTCCAAAAAGCAGTCAAACAAGTGCAGCCCCAATATATCTCCTGTATTATTCAGATAAATATAAATGACAAATGGGTGTCCGATTCACCATATATTCATGTATTTGATGGTCTTGATGAAGTTCATCATCAAGTGGAGGAAGATTTATTGATTCAGACTTTGGACAATATTGGATATAAAAAAATTGCACAAATAGAAAGTTCGTTACCAAACGGAAAGAAGCTATTCCAAATAGATTTTGCAGGGATGTAATGGAGCAGGAAATTGAAAGGGATAAAACAAAAATTTACTGATCAGATAACAGCACCTGTGTCGCTTATACATGGGTGCTGTTTGCTATGATGCAGAACCGATGACTGGATATGCAGGGGAGATAGGAAAAAGTCACAACTTTGACACATCTATTTGCTATAATAAATATATTGGAGGTTTTGGGATGAATGTTTTGATTGTAGAAGACGATGAGGCAATCGCCAATCTGTTATATATGGATCTGAGTGATGAAGGGTATCAGTGCGTATGTGCCTATGACGGAAAGACTGCGGCAGATTTGCTTGAAGAAAAGCAAGACTTTGATCTCATATTGTTGGATATCATGCTTCCGGAAATAGACGGTTATGAACTACTGGAATATATCAAACCCATGGATATCCCTGTTATCTTCCTGACAGCGAAAGGCTCGGTAGGTGACCGCATACACGGGTTGAAAATGGGGGCGGATGATTATATTGTGAAGCCTTTCCAGAGTGGGGAAGTGCTTGCCCGTATGGAAGCTGTGCTACGGCGGTATGGGAAAAAACGAAAAGAGCTTTCCTTTGCGGATGTCACAGTAAATCTGGAGTGCAGAAAGGTATTCCAGAATGGGAAAGAAGTGGAACTGACAGTAAAGGAATATGATCTGCTGGTGGAGCTGATGCAGAATAAGAATGTGGCACAGCACAGGGACAGGCTGTATGAGAAGGTGTGGAAAGAGCCTTTCCTGGGGGATACCAGGACGCTGGATACACACATCCAGAGGCTGAGGAAAAAGCTGGGATGGGAGGAGCATATAAAGACCATATTCAGGATAGGGTACCGTCTGGAGGACTGATTTTATGAAATTAGGCGCAAAGATCATAGTTTCCATTATGATATTTTTCAGTGTCATATTTCTTTTTGGCGGATATGGCCTGATCTCCTACTTTTATGAAGTTACCATGGAAAGGGAAGTTGAGGGAGCCATAGAGCAGTACCAGTATAATAAATTTGTGGTGCAGGCCAACCTGATCACCAGGGGGGAGAATTGGTTTGCCGGCGCAGCGGACGGACAGTATGACATCAGCAGCATGGCTTCGGATATGAATGGCACAGTGGCTTTTTTGGCAGCGGACGGCTCCGTACTGTTTTCCGGTTTTCCGTCTAAGACAGAGTTTTCCGGACTGTTTGCAGATGTAGAACAGGATATGGTAAACTACCGGTTTATGAAGATAAATAACAGGACATTCCTTTTGACCATGGGAATAGTTGTCCATGGAGAGACAAGCGTATATCTCATAACAGGAGTAGACGTGGAAAAAATCCAGGAGCAGCAGGCACAGATCATAAGGAAATTTGGAGTTGTATATGCGATGGCAGTGGGTATAGGTATCTTCCTGATTTTTGGCATTTCTTTTTTCATAACCAGACCGATCAAGCAGCTGACGGCGGCTACTAAAAAAATAGCAGGGGGGAATTACGGGGAACGTGTCACAGAGGGCGGCAGTGATGAGGTAAGCCAGCTTGCGAGGAACTTTAACCGTATGGCACAGGCTGTCGATGAAAAGGTACAGGAGCTTTCGGATAGTGCAAGGCAGAAAGAAGATTTCGTTGCGAATTTTGCACATGAGTTAAAGACACCCCTTACATCCATTATCGGCTATGCAGACCGGATATACAAAAAGGAGCTTTCCAGGGAGGAACAGAAGAAAGCGGCATTGTATATCTGGAATGAGGGGATGCGTTTGGAGGCCCTGTCGCTGAAGCTGATGGATTTGACCATATTGAACCATAAGGAGTTCTGTCTGCAGGAAGTAAAGACAGACATTTTGTTTCAGGAGCTTACAGCTGATGTGGAGTATCTTATGGATGCAAAAGGGACCTCGCTGGATTGCACTGTTGAGCCTGCTTATATCGAGGTGGAATATGACCTGTTCAAAACACTGTTCCTGAATCTTTTGGATAATGCCATAAAAGCAGGCGCAAAACATATTCAGGTAACAGGGGTTGTGGAAAAAATGGCAGAAGGAACTTATTTTACCATGCTGGTGAAAGATGATGGAAACGGCATACCGAAGCAGGAGATAAAGAGAATCACGGAAGCGTTTTACATGGTGGACAAGTCACGTTCCAGAAAGCAGCATGGTGCAGGAATCGGTCTTGCCTTATCGGATAAAATAGCTCAGATACATAGAAGCAGACTGGAATTTGAAAGTGACGGTAGGAACGGGACGAGTGTGAGGCTTTGCCTGAAATGCAGAGGAGATTAAATTTTGTTTAGTATGCGTATTCCAGGTATGCAAAGAGGTATAAACATGAATAAAAGCAAACTATATGCCGTGGTTGTATTTCTGCTGTCGTTTGGAGTCGTGATTGGCGGATGGTTTCTGACAGGAACGCTGCTTCGTCAGAAACAGGAAGAATTTCTTGACAGAACCGGGCGGATTGCCTTACAGCCAGCGGAAAACTCACTTTTTTCATCGAATCAGCCGGGGGACACGGAAGGGGATTTGGCGGATGACACCTTATTTGAAGGGCAGCTGCTATCCGAAGGGATGATGGCGGAAGTGCTGGCCGTCTGGGAAAGCGGAGGAAATGAACTGCCTCATGAACCACAAAAAGGACAGATGAATATGGAACAGGCGATTGAAACGGGGAAAGAGTGGATCGCAGACATGGCGGGATGCGGCATTGTCCCGGAGGAATTGGCAGAGTGTGACTTTGACAAAGTTACTGCAAGGCTGTGTGGTCTGGATGCTCAGGTTGATTTTGCCGACAGCCTGCTCAGTTACTGGCTGGTTCAGTTCACGGAAAACGATGTGGTGGTCAGCCTTACGGTTCATGCTTCAAGCGGAAAAGTGTGGAAGGCCGGTCTTTCAATGAAGGCAAGTGACAGATTATCAAATGAATACAGCCATGAAGAAATGCTGGAGATCGCATTTCCATTCATTAACAGAGGCAGCACGGAAACCGCAAATCTGATAGATAATACCACTTGTGAAATCATGCCAGGAGGGCTTGTCTACGCAGCGGTAAAAGAACGGCAGATTGCCGTAAATAATCAGGAGACGGTTATAATGATTGATTTTTGGCTGGGTACGGTATAAAGGATAGAGATAAGTTTGGCAGTTTTGACACATCTCAGACGAATGTACGAGACATCTCCCTGCTATGATTGTTTTACAAACATTTGCAAAGCAATCATGGCAAGGAGGTTTTTATTTTATGAGAAAAGAAAGAAGTCTGCTGGCGGTTCTGCTCATTGTGGTGTCTGTTTTGTGTGGATGCGCTAATGGAACTGTACCGGAAGACAATGGGGGACAAAGTAATGCTCCAATGCAGGAATCAAGCGGAGCATCAGGAACAGAGGAGCATCCAGAAACCGAAGTGAAAACACCGGATGTACAGGAAGCAGTACCGTATGTGCAGCCGGAAATGAAGGGGGAGATAACCATATCCTGCCTGTATGCGGAAGAATTTCTGAATACTGCTGCAGAGCAGTTTATGAAGCTGTATCCGGATGTAAAGGTGACCGTTAACAGTTATAAGGAATCCGCCAGCGAGAGCACCGTGGAAGATTACCGGACATACCTAAATACAAAGATTATGACGGGAAAGGCAGAAGACATTTTGTTTACCAGCTTCCTTCCCATTACAAAATACAGTGAAATGGGCGTGTTTGAAGATCTGAGCGGATATATCCAAAAAACACCGGAACTGAATGATGAAAATTATTTCATGAACGTACTGCAGGCAGCGAAAGAGGATAGTGGGGAAATTTATATCGTTCCTTATATGGCAAGATTTGACACCTTTGCGTTTTCGGCAGAGCTCTTACAAAGGCATGGCGGCAATGAAAGTGATTTACAGGGCATCCATTTTGGGAAAGCAATGGATCTGGCAAAACAGTTGGTGGATGAAATGGATAAAAACAATGTGTTCCTGATACAGATGAACGAGGTGTCCTACGCACATTATCTGATTAAAGATTCCATTGGACAGTTTATAGATGGAAGCACCAAAAAAGTGAGCCTGGATTCACCAGAATATATTGCACTTTTGGAGTCGGTGAGGGCTCTTTCTGAAAATGGTTATTTTGGTTCGGATGTTGACTTTTATAATATGGAATATTATTTTGCCGCAGAATGTGATTATGATGTGCAGGCCGCTTATTACAGCATGGATACGAAAAACGGAGCGAACCATTGCATGCCTCTTACAGATGCGGAAGGCAGAACGCTCATTAAATCAAATTCCTGTGTGGCCATAAACAGTGCATCGGCCAGTAAGGATCTGGCATGGGAATTTATCAGATACCTGCTGTCTGATGAAGTGCAGATATTTCCTTCCTTTCATGGCCCCACAGTGAGCCGGAAAGGACTGGAAGCAGTGGCAGAGCGTTACTATGCTTTTTACAAAGAAGGCAATGGCGGAGCCGGGTTTGGAAGCGAGGCGGAATACAAGGCAATACTGGAAAGCTGGATGGAACAGATCAATGGCTGTGACACTCTGGATGGGGCTATCATGGATTTAGTAGATGAGGAAAACAGTAAATATTTTTCGGGCCAGCAGACAGCGGAGGACACGGCCAAGAGGCTTAAACGGCAGCTGGAACAATATTTTAATGAATAAGGAGAAGAGTCAGTATGAAGAAAAAAATGGTGACCGGATTTATCGGTTTAAACATATGTATGTTGTTAATGGCTTGTGGTGATAAGGAGACTCCCAAAACATTGGAAGTAAGCCCGATTCAGCTTGAAACGCAGCAGGTACCGCCGGCTAATGAAAGCGAGGGGACACAGTCTGAAGGAAACAGCAGTGGCGAAAAGCCTGAAATGACACAATTGAACGAGGACATTCCAGAGGAAAACGACTCGGTATTAGATGAAAGGCCGAAAGGGGATGACAATTATAATGAGAACATCAGTGATGATAAGAAGCTGGATAATACTGCACTACCAGAGACGAAAGAAAACATTGACAATGTACAGGATAATCCGGCTGAGAAAGTGGAAGAAGGGACTCAGGACAATAGCGTCAATCCTGAATCGGAACAGTCTATGCCGACAGTTACATTGTCAGGAACAATCAAGTCTGTAGAAAGTGGGAGTTTTACCATATCCAGAGCGGACGTGAATGGTAACGTGATGGTCAGCACAGATGAGGCAGTCAATATTATATATACGGATAATACGGAATTTGTATTATGCACTTCCTCAGACGGAGGCATAACGGCGAACTATGCAGATGGAACGCTTGCAGATTTATGCAGTGGTAAAATTGCTAATATTATAGGGGCGTATGAAGGATCTGACTTTGTGGCACAGAGTGTCAAGATCAGTAGTTTTAACTGATTAGGAGTCTGTATATGAGAAGAAAAAACGAATGGAAACTAAATAAAATGCTGCCATGCATTATGCTGCTTATCAGTCTGGCAGGGTTTTGTTTCTTTTACCTGATTCCGTTTCTGCTGTCCTTTTTCTATTCTGTCGTGGATAATCCGGTGAACGGAAAGTTTTGCGGGCTGCAGAACTATAAGGCATTGTTCCAAAACATCTATTTCTTGAGAGGGCTGAAGAATACAGTATGGTTTATGGCAGTCAGCATTCCGTTGAATGTGGTTCTTTCCCTGTGTGTTGCTTTTGTTGTCAGGAAAATGAAGGCATATTCCAATTATTTCAGTCTGTTTTTTCTGATACCTCTGGCGATTCCCTCTGCCACATCCGCGTTTTTCTGGGAAAATTTCTTTGGGCTTCATGGAACGCTGAACAGATTTCTGTCAGTTTTCCATGTGAAGGGTATAGACTGGCTGGAGGGCAGTTATGGAATGATGGTAATGGTCATCATATTCATCTGGAAAAATATTGGATATAACATGGCGCTGTTCATAAGCGGATTAAGCAGCATCCCGGAAGAATATTATGAGTGCGCTGATGTGGAAGGGGCGGGGAGGTTCTGGAAGTTCAGAAATATCACTTATGTATACCTGGCGCCGACTACGTTTCTGGTGCTGATCATGACATTTGTGAATTCATTTAAGGTTTTTAAGGAGATTTATATTATTACAGGAGAGTACCCTCCGGACAGCCTGTATGTCCTGCAGCATTATATGAATAATATGTTCCTCTCCCTGAATTACTCAAAGCTGGTCAGTGCGACTTATATCCTTACGATAGTCATTGTATTGTTTGTGGTTTGCATATTCCGGGCAGAGAGGAAGTTTTCGGAGAATCTGCATTATTAGTGTGAGAAAGTTTTCTTCGTCTGGCACAGCAGAAAGGAAATAACATGAAAAAAATCGGGACAATGAAAAGAAAAATTTTATATGTATTATTTATTGTAATTGTAGTATTTTACATGATGCCGCTGGTCATCACTTTTACTAATTCTCTCATGGGAAGCAGAGAAGTAGAAAACAATTACTTTACAGGCAGCCTGGCAGCAGATGAATATGTTGATATGGATGTCGTGCCCAAAAAGGCAACGTTGTCACAATATGCCGCCCTGTTATTTGACAGCCCGGTGTATCTGCATATGCTCTGGAATTCTGTGAAGATTGTGGTGCCGATTGTACTTGGACAGATATTGGTGTCGGCTCCTGCAGCATATGCATTCACTGTTTTGAAGTTCCGGGGGAAGGAGGGCCTGTTCTTTCTGTACATTATCGTTATGCTTTTGCCGCTGCAGGTAACTTTGATGCCTAATTATATGGTAGCGGACTGGATGGGCATTACGGACAGCTACCTTGCCGTTATCCTGCCCGGTATCTTCAATCCGCTGGGGGTATTCCTTTTACGGCAGTTTATGAAAAGTATGCCGGATGCTTATATTGAGGCGGCAAAGGTGGATGGGGCAGGGCATGGAAAAATATTTTTATGGGTGGTGCTGCCAATGGTAAAGCATGGGATTGCGGCAGTGGCAATGCTTACCCTTTTAGACTACTGGAATCTGGTGGATCAGGCAGTCATATTCATACAGAACTCAGAAGCCCAGCCGTTATCCATTTTTCTTGCAAAGATTAACAGCGGCGAATTAGGAATTGCATTTGCCGGCTCTTGTTTCTATGCGCTGCCGGTACTTTTGGTGTTGCTTTATGGGCAGGAGTATCTAAAAAACGGAATTGCCATTACGGGGCTGAAAGGGTGATAAGAATTTTAAGGCATCACCGGAATCTTTGCGCCGTGGGAATATGATAGAAAGACGAAAGGAATGGAAAATGGATAAGGCAGAAAATGAAAAAAGAGCATATCAAAAGAAAAAAAGATTTAAGAAAATATTTGTAGTTTTAGCCGTTGTTTTATTGGCACTGACGTTTTTTTCAAAATCCTTTTATAACTACCGGCTTCCAGTGGTAACGGCAGCATTGCCCAGACAGGGCAGGCTTAGCTTTACGGTGGAAGGAACTTCGGAATTTACCTATGCGTACACAGAATCTATCTATGCAGACATCGATGGCAAGATAAGGGAGATACTGGTGGATGTGGGGGATGAGGTAAAGGCGGGCCAGACCCTGATGAGGGTTGAACGGAGCGGGACAGGGGAAATGTATGATGTCAGGTCGGATAAAGACGGGATTATCTCATGGATTGGCGTAAGCAAAGGGATATATGTGTCCTCCATGCAGAATACGGTTTTGTATGAGATTGCTGAAAAGTCGGAAGAATGGGTATGCAGCCTGATCATCAGCGAGGAACAGTTTGAACATATTAGCATGGAAAGCGTGCCGGTGCTGGAACTTGCGGATCAGAACGAATCGGTGGAGGGGGAAATCAGCTCCATCTTTGGCTATGACAGCCAGAATCTGCAAGGTTATAAAGTAAATATCACAGTGAGGAGTGCTGATGCATCTCTGGCAGGGGAGCGGGTGAAAATAGCCATCAGGGAAGACGGCGAGCTGTATGATACGCTTATTCCGGCAACGGCACTGTGCAAAGATGCAACAGGCTATTATGTCCTGGTGGTACAGGAGAATAACAGTGTACTGGGGGAAGGATACAAGGCCCACAGGATGTCCGTGGATTTACTGGGTTCAGATGAAGCCTACTGTGCAGTAAGGGGGCTGCCGACAGATGAGCTTGTCATCATAGCATCTACAAGTGAAATTGCGGATGGGAGCAACGTATTTTACGAGGGAGATGGCACACGATGAAAAGAATATTCGGAAGGAAATGGCTGGTGTTGCTTATTCTAGTGGGAGCAGCAGGAATCTGCCTGTTGTCCTGGCTGAAAATGCAGAGTGCGGTATGCGATGGGGTATATGCATTATCATCCCAACGTGATGACAGGATTTTTACGGAAACCGACATTGCCAATATTGAGAAGGAGGGTATTGACCTGACCTATACGCAGCAGGTTTACCCTGATGTGTCAAATGGTTTTCGCAGGGAGGAAATTCCTGTCTTCCTGACCAACGAAAACTACGCATTCTTTACAAATACCCACATGCAGGAAGGAGCCTTTTTTAACGGTATGCAGATAGACAGGAAGCTGGCGTTAATGGTGCTCAATGAGGCGGCGGCAATTCAACTTTTTGGGAACCGGGAATGTGTGGGAGAAACAGTTTTTCTCAATGAGGTGCCCTATCAGATAATAGGAATCATGGCGGGGAGGGAAGAGGAAGAATCAGGAATATATATACCATATTCCACAAAGGATCTTTTGGGTATATCGAGTTTGGAAATCAGCCAGATATGGTGCAGGTTCCCTAACCTGGCTGATGCGGCATTAGTGATGAAGAAAGTGGGGTATCCCATAGAAACGCTCAAGCTCATGCAGATAGATCTGATAAAGGGTGTTTTTGGGCAGAGGTTCTTTTCTCTGCTGATAATAGCAGGGGGATATGCAGTATTTCTTGCCTGCAGGTCGGTATGGAAATGGAAGAAGTGCATTCCACGAATAAAGGCATTTAGGCAGGATGGGAATATGGACACGAAATGGATCAGCATCATTGTGTTACAGGTTCTGGGAACTTGCATAGGGATAGTTCTGTTATGGAAAGCTGTGGAAATTGCATGGTGTGTGCCGCCGAGCTATGAATTGCTGGGAGGCAGTTGGAGAGAAATATTTTATGGTATGATGGATTTTTATCTGCTTATTGGTGCAGGATTAGATAATATGCCGCTATTGCCACATTGGAATTTGGTTTCTATCCTTTCTGCAGCAGTGTATTTTTATTTCTTTTCGTTATGCATATTTGCCCGAAAGCCTGATAGGAAATAAGGTGTTAGCAGGATAGGTTTCGATTATTTTAGGGAGAAGCGGAAATGAGGAACAGCGGAAGAAACCAGGAGATGAAAAGGAGGCGGGTGGAATATAGGAAAAAAGGGCAGACAGGAAACAGGCTGCTTCTCCTTGCAACGGCGGCCGCTATTGCTGTACTTGTGTTCCATATCAGAGACATAAAGGCAGAACTGGAAGAAATACGGACTGCTCTGAAGCGGATTGAAGTGCTGCAATATGGCAGAATCGAAACCTTAGTAAAAGCTGGCCCGCAAGAGGAGACGGATTATGTCAGCAGCATTGCTATAATGAACGTGGAAAAGCCGGTACAGCGTACCTTGGCAGAAACGATCCAAAGACTGGAGGAATTGGGAAAAGAGAATACGGGCATTGCGGCGATCTGCAGGAACAGTTCACAATATCCGGAGGCTATGCTGACAGCCCTGGCAAATAATCCGGAGATGGCGGATTTTGTGGCGGGCTATCTGGACAGTAACGAATACACGGCAGGAGGTCTGACAGAACTGGAAAAGGAGCAGGAATGTCCGCTGCTGCTTCAATGGGACCCACGATGGGGATATGAGCCTTATGGCGGGAACAGCTGTATCGGGCTTGCAGGATGCGGCCCCACCTGCCTGTCGATGATTTTGTATTACCTGACAAGGGATGAGACGCTCACACCTGACAGGATAGCTGCCTATTCCATGGAGAACGGCTACTATGTAAACGGAACAGGCACCGCATGGGGGCTGATGGAGGATTTTCCTGAAATGTATGGCATCAAAGCCGTAGAACCAAGAATGACAGAACGTGCCGTAAAAGCGGCGCTGGATAAAGGTAAGATACTGGTATGTGCCATGGGGCAGGGTGATTTTACAGTATCCGGCCATTTTATTGTCATTTATGGCTATGATGACGGCGGGTTTTGGGTAAATGACCCGAACTGTGTGGCAAGGAGCAGGAGGGAGTGGACTTTTGAGGAAATAGAAGATCAGATTAAGAAAATTTGGGCTTATGAAAAGTAAAGGAGGACAGTTATGAGCAGAAATGAAAAAAGAAGAATGGGTATCTATGTGGTGACAGGGATTGCCCTGGTTGCGGTGGTGGCAGTCCTGTCGGTGGCTGTGCTTAAGAAAAGAGATTCTAAAAATGCCCAGGCCCAGGCAGCAAATCCGTCTTATATGGATGAAAACGGAGGGGAGTATATTGCTGCGTTCCTGAAAGACATGACAGATAGTACCATAACAGTAGACATAGCCGAGTTCATTACGGATGATAACACGGAGCGGATAAAGGAGCTGAAACTTTCGGAAGAGGACATGCCGGACGGCTATTATATATACAATCCGGATGAGGAAACTGTTACAGGGAAGCTGGACGGGCAGACCATATATACTTTTATTGATTGGAATGGCAATTTTACTGGTTCTGATTACCCGGAGGAGTACACCACAACGGATGCGGCGGAGTTTCAGAAGTATATTGGAACATATGAAGATTCGCAGCCAGGGATGCCGCTTTTCTTCCAGATAGAGGATGGAACAGTAAAGATTATTCTGGAGAAGCAGATTGCATAAGGGCAGGATTGTCCCAGAAAGATATAGGCTTGCAGGTCTATAAACCGTAAGACAATTTATACCTGTATTTCGGGGAGAAAATCTGTAAGTTGGGAAAAACCAGAGATTTTTACGGTTTTCCATATATAATAAAAAGGCAACATGTTGTTATGGCAATTTGGGGTATTGGACACAGAAATGCCCCATGAAAAGAAAGGGGAGTTTTACAGAAGGGCCGTACTATGGCCTGGTGAGAAGAAGTCACACAGGAGGAAGGAAGATATCTTCCTGTTTAGTTTAAGGGGAATCTGCCCCGGAAATGGGGTGCAAGCAAGTATCTGTATTTTCAGCTGAAACTTATATCATTACTTAAGAACAGGCATGGAAACAGCCTTCCCATGCGGCATTACAGAAAAAGCCAGCGGAACAGACATAAATCTGGACGGCTGGCTTTTTTGCTTTTATCTGACATACTACGTTTGTTCGTCACGGATACTTTCGGACTGTTCTTTTAGCACGGCATTCTGATCAGCACCTGTAAGTACAGCTGCAGCAGCCACGAGAGCGGACAGGCTCTTTTCGTTGCACAACGGGAGCAGCCGGCAGCGTCTGGTATGTAGAGCCGGTTCTGTCGGCTCCATCCTGGAAGATACAGTCGTCCGCGGAAATGCCGAGCGTCCTGCAGATATGGTAAAACCCCTCAATGCTTGGGGAGCAGCGGCCACGTTCCAGGTCCTTCTGGAAGGACACGGAATGGTCAAGCAGCTCCGCACACTCAGCCTGTGTGAGCTTCCGTTTTTGCCTTGCTTTTTTTAGGGCAGCGCTGAACACACGGGCATCACTGATTGATAAAGACATGCGAATCACCTCCTAATAGTAGTGTATTGCCATACCTTGTAAAAGTAAAAATGGTATAAACACCCTAAAAGATAGCGTAATAAACTACTAAGCACCCGGACATCTGGTGAACAAAAAAAACATGGTTCATCAGGGTTTTGTTTGGGTGCCTTTTTGCGGCCATGGGAGAGGTGCATGGTCCGCAGTGGGGAATGATCGTAAGCCGGCCAGCGGCAGGGGAATTTCGTTAAAAAAATCATAAGCTTCCGTGGAGCGTCCTGTGCCCTGAATGGTAGTCTGGTACGCTACTTTTTAGAGGGAGGCATGAACTTATGGGAAAAGGGTGTCTATCCGTGCTGTCGGGCGGATAAATGCCCTTTCCCTTTTGCGTCCAGAGCCTGCATAAGCCATCCTGCAAGAGGGCCTCCGGTCCCACGGTTCACAGGGAAACGTGGAAAAAGACTGGAGGCGAAAAGGATGAAAGAAAAACATAACGATTCCGTGCAGAACCGCTTCACGGCATACCTGATGGCGGCTGTGGGGAACACGCGCAAGAAATACTGGGAGCGGAAATGCCGGCTGCAGGGCAGGGAGGCTGCCAGGGAGGATCTTCTGGAACGCAACTATACGGACTTTGGGGAGCAGTACCGCGCTTACATAGGGGAGCATACGGATTTTATCTTCCGGGACTGGCAGAGGTACGGCGAGCTGCTGGACCTTCTGGAGAGCGACCGGCTGGCAAAGGCCATAAGCAGGCTGAAAGACAGGGACAGGGAGATTCTGTTCGCCAGGGTGTACGGGGAGCTTACCTTTGCGGAACTGGGAGAGCGGTTCAGGATGGAGCCGAAACAGGCGGAGATGGCATATTACTATGTGCTCAGGAAACTCAGGAAGGAGATGAATGGGAATGACAGATTTTGAAAAGCTGCTGGAGCGTGCGAAGGCGGGGGATAAGGAGGCGCAGGAGGCAATCTTCCGGATGTACCGCCCGCTCCTTATCAAGAACGCCATGGAGCAGAATGTATTCGAGGAGGACCTGTACCAGGAATTCTCGGCAACCCTGTTAAGCTGCATCCGGACGTTCAGGATTTAGATGGCACTGGCCTTATGGCACAGTTTCAGGGTTTAAGTGATTGTGCAGGGGATGTGTTGCGTTTCGGGCATCCCCTGCGTATAAAATGATGTGTCGCAAAAGGTATTGGGCACAACCACGACATCGCAAAACCCAAAAAGGGCTTTTTGCGACAGAAAAACAGGGGTGTATGCATGCTGGAGTGGACGTCTCCAAAGGTATACCTTTTGCGATACGGATTTTTACGGAAGGAGGGCTGTCATGGCAGCAAAGAAGTTCGGATATGTGCGCGTATCCACCCGTGAGCAGAACCCGGAGCGGCAGATCCACATCCTGCGGGACGAGGAGGGCATCGACGAGCGCGATATCTATGTGGAGAAAGAATCCGGGAGGAAGTTTGAACGCCCGGTGTACCGTTCCCTGGTGGACAACATCCTGCGTCAGGGCGATCTGCTGGTGGTGACGGAGCTGAAGCGGTTCGGGAGGAACTATGGGGAGATATACAAGGAGTGGTTCCACATTACAAAGGAAATCGGCGCTAATATTAAGGTGACTTCCATGCCCATACTGGATACCACGCAGTCGAAGGAGCTGGTGGGGCAGCTGATCACGGACGTTGTGCTGGCGGTATTCGCATATGTGGCTGATGAGGACTGGACGGAGCGCCATGAGCTGCAGCGGCAGGGAATAGAGGTGGCCAAAGCAGGCGGGAAGCATCTGGGCAGGCCGAGGGTGGAATACCCGGAGAACTGGGAGGACTGCTATGGGAGATGGAAAGGCGGCGTGATCTCGGCAAAGGAGGCTATGATGCTGACCGGGCTGAAGAAGGACAGCTTCTACCGGCTGGTGAAAAAATATGAGGCAGAATTTAAGAATACACAGGAGGAAATGGTATGAACGGAGACAAAGTGGTGGAAAGGAACAAAATCTTGCAGGTCATGGAAAAGTACCGGGATTATTTTAAGGAGTGGAATGCGGATGTGGCGTTTGGCACCAATAAGAGTAATTTTTTTTATGTGTTGGCACCAAGAAATGAATTTGAAACTTTCCTGTTTTTCCAGACAGCGGACCAGCTCGAAAGGATCATACTGGGCACGATTGCGGAAAATGTCGAGATTATCATGGAGGCTGGTATAGAAGAAATCTCCATAGGGTTTTCGGCTGATAAAATGGATGGCGAGTATGGAAAGAGCATAGAACATTATCTGCCGGGTCTTGTGCATAAGCTGGATGTGATCTGCAAAACCGGGGAAGAATGGCAGAATATGATGAGGGTAACATTTAACTCTTTGAAAAATGTCTGCGCGGAAATAGCGGAAAAAGAACAGAAAAATGTGTAAAAAGTTTCAAGGAAACAGGGGAAATGGAACTCCTTATTATATGAGAATAAATTTTAGAGGAGGACTGTTTATGAAACAGGGTACATTATTTTATGATAAGCAAAGCGGCAGGTACAATTTCCATTACACTGACGAGGACGGTGACAGGCGCGATTATGGCGGCATCCACTGCGGGGAGGTCTTTGAGTTCAGGCTGAATGATGTCTGGGTTCCCGTCCGTGTGGAGATGGGCATGGATGACAAATGGTATCTGGTGGGATTACCGGGGCTTACGCTGGACGGGCTGGAGGTGAGACAGGAATAGCAGACAGTATTAAAAAATGAAAAATATCCTATATGGTTGTGAAACAGGGATTGACCTTATGAAGTTTCACTGATATAATAAATTTCACCAATAGAGTGAAAGTGGTGATTAAAGTGAAACCGGATGACAGAAAAGGGATGGAATGTGTAGAAAACAAATTTCTTAAGCTCCCCAATATCCAGAAATATGAAGTGGACCGGAGAACGGAAGATGGATTCATTGCATCTGTTGAAATGGATGATGGCTTTGTGTTCAAAATATATGCCTATTCCTTACAGCAGGTATTCCCTTCAACTGTCATGCAGCTGATTGGAACAAAGAACGATAATACAGGAGTCCGCATTTTGATTTCACCGTATATATCGGACAGGACAGCGCAGATATGTGAAGAGAATGGAATGGGGTATTTTGATTATGCCGGAAACTGCTGGTTTGTGGGACATTCCATTTATCTGTCTGAGCGGGGCAATAAGAACCCCCAGCCAAAGCAGCGCAGTGCCGTTTCCATATTTGAGAGGTCATCAGTGGTTTCCTCCCTGATCCTGCGGGAGCTCTTTGCAGATATAAATAAGGTGTGGAAGTTAAAGCACCTGTCGGAAAAGGTTGGCTGCAGCATCGGCCAGGTCTCCAAAGTAATGGGGTTCCTGATGAAGAATGCCTGGGCAGTCAGGACGGCGGAGGGCTATGCTGTTTCAGAGCCTGGCCTGGTTATAAGGGAATGGGGCAGGGTCTATGGCAGGAAAGATGCAGTTTCATATCCCTGCTACAGCCTGGATAACATTTCCGTCCTGGAAGGGAAGCTGCGGGAATTGAAACAAGATACGGGGATAGAGAGCTATCTTACAGGCTTTTCCGGCGGTGTCCGGTATGCGCCGGTGGTCCGGTATAATAAAGTCCATGTATATATGGCACCGGAGGATATACGGGAAGCAGTCCGCTATCTGGGGATAAAAGAGGTGGAAAGCGGTGCCAATATGGTCATTTACCCTTTGGAGAATGATTCTTATATAAAAGACTGCCGGATCATCACAGGGGATATGGTGGTGTCGCCATTGCAGGTCTGCCTGGACAGCCTGCAGCTAAAGGGACGGGGAGAGGAACTGGCCGAAGCTGTCCTGCAAAAGGAGATTATCAGATGATAAAGGATGAAGATTTGAAGAGCAGCATTGATTATTCCGAGGGACAGAAAGAAGCGGCCCACAGGATACTGGTGGAGCTGGTCAATATTTTTAAGGAATACGAGGATGACATCCGTATTGTGGGCGGCTGGGTCCCTGACCTGATGTTTCCGGGAGAAGGGCATATTGGCAGCGTGGATGTCGATGTCCTGATCAACCATCTGACACTGCATGACGAAGGGTATCAGAATATGGCAAGGATTCTACAGGGCAGCGGATACAGGGAGCATCCGGATAAATATTTCTCATTTGTGAAAACAGTAGAGATAGAGGGGGTTCCATATGATGTGGATGTTGACATCCTTGCAGGAATGTACGGCGGGACCCAGCCAAAGAAAAGAAGCCAGCATGTGCAGGGCATCAGGGCATTGAAAGCCACAGGAGGGAACTTTGCATTTGACTTTCCGCCGCAGAAGATCCATCTGGAGGCGAAACGCCCGGATGGAGCATGTGATGTGGCAAACGTCAGCGTGGTTGCGGTGGTTCCCTATCTGATCATGAAAGCGGCGGCAATGGGGAGGGGAAAAGCCAAAGATGCCTATGATATCTATTTCCTGTTAAAGCATTACAGAGGCGGCGTAAAGGAACTGGCAAAGGAGTTCCAGCCAGCTGGAAACAGAAGGCTGGTACAGGAGATGAAGGAAAAACTGTCAGGGAAATTCGCGTCTGCAGACCATGCAGGTCCGAAAGACGTAGCTGATTTCCTTGGACTGGATGATGACGAGGATGTTGAGCTGATAAAAAGAGATGCGTATGAGCAGGTTCAGGCATTGCTGAATCTGGTTTAGGAGCAGGACGATTATATTACCAGTATAATGACAAAACGGAAAATTGGTGTTATAGTGATTACAGTAGAAAACAAAGAGGACGGATAAGTCCGGAAAGGGAACAATCATGGCAACAGTTAATTTCGCCGCGAATGGCTTCGCAACAACTCCAGTTGTTTATTATCTGCATAGCGAACATTATGAGGCACTGTTCAGTAAAGAAAAAGAACAGAGTCTGGTTAAGATGCGCTCATGCAAGATAAGGAAAAGGCGAAAAACTGTGTGATGTCCGAAGGCAGGTCTTCTGGAAGGCTGCCGGGAATAGAACATAGATTTCAAGTACCGCTTATCTTAAATGAGGTAGGCGGTATTTTTTATGTTCCATTAGCTCAGATGGGAGGAGCACAAGGGATAAAGGACATCCCTGACTTTTAATCGAGGAGTCATGGGTTCAAGTCCCATATGGAGCATTGCCGCCTGGATATTGATTTCAAATAGCAGGAGGTGAGGATCATGGTGAATCTGCCGGTTATAGATATGGTAAGGACAGGGCAGAACATAGCAAGGCTGCGGAAGCAGGCAGGGCTATCGGTAAGGGATCTGCAGGATGTTTTCGGCTTTGCCACGCCGCAGGCCATATACAAGTGGCAGCAGGGTGTTGCCCTGCCGACCATAGACAATCTGGTGGTGCTTGCAGCGGTTCTGCAGGTACGCCTGGATGATATTCTGGTTACGGATACAGCGGCGCAGGTGCAGATAAGCGCATGAATGGAAGATAAGAAAGAGAAACAATAAGATAACAGCAGGCTGGAAAATGCCTGCAGCAAGGTCCCCTGGTCTAAAGGTCAGGACACCGGCCTTTCAAGCCGGAGGTATTGGGTTCAAGTCCCATGGGGATCATTATATGGCTCCTTGGTCTAAAGGTTACGACGCCGGCCTCTCAAGCCGGAAATGTCGGGTTCGAGTCCCGCAGGAGCTACTGTGGCCATAGGACAGTGGCAGTAAAGCGAACGCAGCTCGCTTTGCAGATATGTGGCTCTGCTCACGGGGGTTCGATTCCCCCTGGTCACATTATGGATGGGTATGCCTAGCGGCGAGGGCAGCGGACTGTAAATCCGTCACACAGAAACACCGCAGGTTCGAGTCCTGCCCCATCCACTTTCCGTTTGCGTGTCCGAGTGGTTTATGGTGCCACCCTGCTAAGGTGGTGTGCGGCAACGCACCGAAGGTTCAAATCCTTCCGCAAACGCTTCAGAGCCTGGATGAAACGCCCGGCTTTGTCAATCTATATCCTCCGGCACCATGTCTGTGCGGAATCCTTTGAAGACAGCCTGACGCAGAGAGTTTTTTGTGTTTGGCATGTATTCCACAGTGCATACTCTGTCCGGATAAACCCAAATGGCAGATTCATTGCCTGCATCTGCAGGAATGGCTGTGAACGGCGTGATGCCACTTTCCCTTAGCTGGCTGACGGTTTCTTTAGTGACGCCCAGTGTTACATGACCTTTATAAAGATAGGTGCCGTCATGGTATTTTCCAAGGATGATGCTGAAGGTTCTGCTGTTTTTCCGGATATAGCCGCATACAACAAATTCCTCATCTGCCATCCGTTTGAATTTGATCCAGTCTTTTGTGCGCCTGCCGGGATAATACAGGCTGGCGGCTCTTTTGGCAACTACACCTTCCAGTTCCTTCTCATCGGCGGCGCGGAACAATCCGATGCCATCCGTGGGGATATAGCGTGAGATGGCGATAAGGCGGTTCTCGCGGACGGATGACTGCAGGACTTCCTTTCGCTCAAGGAGTGGATGGTCCATGATGCTGCGGCTGCCTTCATAAAGGCAGTCATAAGCAACAAAGGAGGCAGGATGCCTTGCGGCTGCCAGTTCAATCTTGAAGCGGTCTGTCAGCAGGGTGCGCCGCTGAAGTTCAAAAAAGTCAGGGACGCCATCCCGAAGCACCACCAGTTCACCGTCAAGCACTGTCCGCTCCGACACGTTACGGTGGAGTTCCTTCAGTTCAGGGAATTTGGGGAGAAGTTCCATGTTCCTCTTATTCCGCAGGCAGATGCC
>Ga0137297_10857_pt1 | contig 19932 bp, 22 predicted proteins | sample RamsorincwithD2O_FD_97191 | JGI IMG/M metagenome (GOLD analysis project Ga0137297, IMG submission 97191) | Mouse cecal microbial communities from Vienna, Austria - Mucin amended with D2O | ecosystem: Host-associated > Mammals > Digestive system > Large intestine > Cecum | place: Austria: Vienna... | reverse complement strand
TGGTAACAGACCAAGCAGGAAATATAGCGATAACAGATGTAATAGCAAAACCTTCATTGTGGGTAAGTGCAGGAACAGCAGGAGAAACATCAGGTGAAGGAGCGAGAAGTTATTATAGAAGCGAAACAGTAGCATTAACTTTCAGAGGACAAGATAGTAACAATGTAGATATTATGAAGACAACGTATCAAGTGTTAGGAACAGTAGATAAAGTAGGAAGTATAGCAGGAAATAGTGTAACTGTAGGGCAACAACTATCTGATGAATATGCCTTAGGAGATAAAGAAACAAGGACAATCCAGCTACAAGCAGATGGAAATTGGACTGTAAAGGTACATAACTATAACAAAGAAGGAAAATTAGTGACAACAAATATAGTAGAAGTAACCAGAGATACAATAGAGCCTATGGTAACTAATTTCATTAGAACAGCAAGGACAGAAAGTACTATAGATGTAAAAGTAGATGCAACAGATACAGTGAGCGGAATAGGAACAACAAATTCAACTTATCAATACTACTTAGCAAGTACGATTAAATCAACACAAGCAAGCAATACTTATCAATATACAGGGTTAACTGGATTAACAGGTTATATGCTAAAGGTAGTTGTAAAAGATAAGGCTGGGAATATAACTGAAAAAACATTACCGACTTGTTCGGGAGGTACGAAAGAATTTGTATATACAGGAAGTGCCCAGAAATTCAACATTCCATATGCAGATAAAATAAAATTGGAAGTTTGGGGCTCAAAAGGTGGAGATGTCTCAGGAGGAACGTCAGGTGGATACGGAGGATATAGCGTAGGAATTTTGAATACGAATGAAGCTATTACTCTTTGGTGCTATTGCGGTGGCGATAATGGATTTAATGGTGGCGGAACGGGACCAGGGGGTGCAGGTGGTGGTGGGACGGATTTTAGAATTGGAACTGACTCGATTATGGCTCGCGTGATTGTGGCTGGTGGCGGAGGTGGCGGAGGAATCAAATATGGAACACCTGGTGCTAATGGAGGGGGAGTTAAAGGCGGAGATGCAAATGATTCTGGTCGGGACTGGTGGTAAGGGAGGCTCAGCAACTAGTGGCGGAGTGGCTGGGAATGGAGGCACCGAAGGAAGCTTTGGTAAGGGTGGAACGCCAGGCGGATCTTCTTGGTACTATGGTGGTCGGAGGTGGAGGTGGTTGGTACCGGAGGAGGTGGAGGAGGATTCTATTGGTCAGGGGGAGAAAGAGGATTAGGAGGTGGCGGAGGTTCGGGATATGTGTATACTTCAGCTACAGCTAGCCAATACCCAGCTGGTTGCTTACTAGATAGTAGATATTATCTCACTGGTGCCTCAACTACTGCAGGTGTCAATAGCGGTAATGGAAAAGCAAAAATTACTTTAGTTGAATAAATCTAGAAAGGCTTTATCTTCGGATAAGGCTTTTCTTTTGTTGTCTTGCTTGTTTTTTTCTCTCTTTTCCAATTTTTATACTGACCTCTCAGTCTAATAACTTTTTCTTGCAAATATGGTATAAATATATCCGATAAAAAATAGAAAAAGAAAAAAGGACAGGATAAGGAGAACAAAAGAATGAGCGAAAGATTGTATGAAACATTAGAAATAACAGACTTAAAGGATATGCTTGCCAAAAGTGGGAAATTGTATCAATCTTGTACTGCATACAAGATAAAAAAAGAAGATGGCACATATTTTGAGTTAACCCATGGAGAAGTACGAGATATGGTAAATGCCCTAGGCACTGCTTTGTTAGATATGGGGCTTGGTGGCAAACGTATTGCTGTCATTGGAGAAAATCGTTATGAATGGGAGATTGCATACCTAGCCATCGTATGTGGAACTGGTGTAGTTGTTCCATTAGATAAATCCTTACCAGAAAATGAACTAGAGGCTTTGATTGAGCGTTCCGAAGTAGAGGCTATCTTCTATACCGCTAAGTATGAAGAAGCACTAAGCCGTATCAAATACAGCCATAGCAACCAATTAAAGCACCTTATTTCGATGGATACAGTAGAACATCGAGAAGGGATTTATTCAGAAAGAGAACTCATTGATGCAGGAAAAGTGTTAATGGAAGCAGGCAATCGAGAATTCTTAGATGCCAAAATTGATGCTGAGAAAATGAGCATTATGCTCTTTACTTCTGGCACGACCTCAAGTTCCAAAGTAGTTGCACTATCCCACAAAAATATTTGTGCGAATTTAATGGATATTGGAAGTGTCTTAGATGTTAATTCAAGTGATACACTTCTCTCCATTTTACCAATCCACCACGTGTTTGAATGTACCGTAGGATTTCTCTTCTCATTATACAAAGGTGCAAGAACCGTATTTTGTGATGGACTTCGTCATGTAGTAGATAATTTGAAGGAATACCAAGTGACGGTTATGGCATGTGTACCAGGCATTTACGAGCGTATCTTTGGTATGATAAGAAAAGGCTTAGAAAAGCAAGGAAAATTAGACGACATTCTAGCCAAAGAGGAAAAATACCGAAACTGCAGTATGGAAGAGCGAAAGCAAGCTTTCCCAGAAATTCACGAAATGCTAGGTGGCAAGATTAAGTTATTCATTAGTGGAGCAGCCTCCTTAGACCGAAACATAGAAGAAAAATACCGCTTGCTTGGACTGAACCTAGTACAAGGCTACGGACTAACCGAAACCTCGCCTGTGGTAGCAGTTGGAACAAACAAAGAAAGCCGCGTAGGCTCCATTGGGAAAACCGTACCAAGTGTAGAAGCCAAATTAGTGGATGCAAACGAAGAAGGGATTGGCGAATTAGTGGTAAGAGGACCAAGCATTGCACTTGGATATTATGGGGACGAGGTCAATACCAAAGAGGCTTTTTGTGATGGGTGGTTCTACACAGGAGATTTAGCAAAAATAGACGAAGACGGATATATCTACATTTGTGGTAGAAAAAAATCTGTTATCGTTCTCAAAAATGGAAAAAACATTTTCCCAGAAGAAATGGAAAACTTAGTCAATAAAATTGAAGGCGTGAAAGAGTCTTTTATCTTTGGAAAACAATTAACAGACGACAAAGAAAACATCAAAATCCAAGTCCAAATTGTGTATGACCCAGAAGTGGTACAAAACGCATACAAGGTAGAAACCGAAGAAGAAATCTATACCGCGTTGCTAGAAAAAATTAAAGAGATTAACCGACAAATGCCAAAATACAAGGCAATTCGAGGACTACTTCTCACCACAGAACCACTCATCAAAACTACTACAAATAAAATAAAAAGGCAGGCAAATTTAGATGCAATTAGCAAAATTTCTAGGTAGAAAAAGTATCTATTATCCAGAAATCGACTCAACCCAAAATGAAATTTGGAGAAGAGTGGAACAAGGCACGATTGAAAATGGATTAGTCATTTCAGCAGGAAGGCAAACACGGAGGAAAAGGAACCCACGGCAGGGTCTGGTATACCGAAGACGAGCGGAGATATCGCGATCTCTTTCTATATCGAAACAAATTGCAAAGCCTCAGCGTTAGAGGGACTAACCAGAGAAATTGCGGAAATCTTGGTAGAAATTCTGTGGGAGAAATACCAAATAAAACTAGCCATAAAGCCTCCCAATGATATCGTATACAACGGCAAGAAAATCGGAGGAATTTTAACCGAAAGTAAAGTGCAAGCCGAGATGGTCAAATGTCTGGTTATTGGAATTGGAATGAACACAAAGAAAATGCACTTTAACAGCAAAATCCAGGAAATTGCAACATCCATCCAAAAAGAATTTGGCATTACGGTAGACAATGATGCTATTCTAACCGAATTTTATCGCCAATTTGAAACCAAAATTGAAAGGAGAATACACAGATGAAAATCGCTTTTCTATTCCCAGGACAAGGCTCGCAAAACATTGGTATGGGAAAAGAGTTATATGACCAATATCCAGAAGTACAAAACATATATCACCACATAGAAGAAATCACAGGAATGCCAATTCAGGCACTTTCCTTTACCGGACCAGAAGAAGAACTAAATACTACACAAAATACACAAGTTGCGGTATTAACCGAAAGTCTAGCCATTTTAGAAGTCCTAAAAAAACATAACATTACCGCAGAATATTCCGCAGGCTTAAGCCTAGGCGAATATACCGCACTCATCGAAGATGGTGTGTTTTCGTGGAAAGATGGCATCCGCTTGGTTCAAAAAAGAGGCGAGATTATGCAAAACCAAACACCAGAAGGCAACTGGAAAATGCTTGCTATCCTTGGAATGAACGAGGAGCAAGTACAAGAAGTGTGCCAAAAGGTAACAGACGGTTTTGTACGACCAGCCAACTTTAATACCATTGGACAAATTGTGGTATCCGGCGAAGAAGAAGCCGTTTTGCAAGCAGGAGAAATTGCCAAAGAAATGGGAGCCAAAAAGGTAACCGTTCTCAAAACAGCAGGACCATTCCATACCGAAAAATTGCAACTTTGCTCCGAAAGTTTGCGAAAAGAATTGGAAAAAACAAAAATCCATACAAAGAATAGCAAAGTAGTGAAAAACCTAGATGGAAAGCCATATACCGAAAAGGACGATGTGGTAGACATGTTAGCCAAACACATTATGAACCCAGTCCGTTTTACCAAGTGCTTGCAAACCATGTATGACAACGGAGTAGACACTTTTATTGAAATTGGACCAGGTAAAACTTTGAGCGGATTTGTCAAAAGAATGGGATTTGAACCCCCAGTTAATATTTTCCATATCAATGATGTGGCTTCTTTAGAAGCCGTAATCGAGGAGGTAACGAAACATGAGTAAAGTAGCATTTGTAACTGGTGCAACCAGAGGAATTGGAAAGCAAATAGCCATTACACTTGCCAAAGATGGTTATGATATCGCAGTTAATTATCGCACAGCAAATGAAGAATTAGAGGCAGTCAAAAAAGAAATTGAAGCCTGCCAAGTAGCCTGTCTTCCCGTACAAGGAGATGTATCCAAATTTGAAGATACCGAAAAAATGGCAAAAGAAATTATCGATACTTGGGGAAGAATTGATGTCTTAGTCAATAACGCAGGAATTACAAGAGATACGCTCCTTATGCGTATGAAACAAGAAGATTTTGTAGATGTTATGCAAGTCAATCTAGTAGGAACCTTCCAAGTAACCAAGCACGTTATTCCATATATGATGAAACAACGAGAAGGCAGAATTATTAACATTTCCTCTGTTGTTGGGGTTAGCGGAAACGCAGGACAAACCAATTACAGTGCTTCTAAAGCAGGTATCATTGGATTCACTAAAAGCCTTGCCAAAGAAGTAGCCAGTCGTAACATTTTAGTTAATGCCGTTGCACCTGGTATGATAGCAACCCAAATGACAGAAGTGTTAAAAGACGAAGTCAAAGAAGAAATTGCCAAAGCCATTCCAGTCAAAAGAATTGGAACTGCCGAAGATGTAGCCAATGTCGTATCTTTCTTGGCATCGGAAAAAAGTTCGTATATCACAGGGCAAGTCATCCACGTAGATGGCGGAATGTTAATGTAAAGGAGAAGAAACATGGAAAGAAGAGTTGTTATAACAGGACTTGGAGCCATTACTCCAATCGGAAAAAATGTTGCAGAAATCTGGAAAGGAATCGAGAATAAAACTTGTGGAATTAACGAAATTAGCCTTTTTGATGCTTCTACCTTCAAAACCAAATTTGATGCAGAAGTAAAAGACTATGACCCACTTGTATATTTTGAACCAAAAGAAGCAAAGCGTTTTGACCGTTCTTCTCAATTTGCAATCATTGCAGCAAGAGAAGCCATGCAAGATAGCGGAATTACCACAGAAAATACAAATTTGGAACGAGTTGGTGTATTTGTAAGTTCTGGAATTGGTGGACTTCGTACCATCCAAGAACAATGTGAAGTAAATGCAAACAAAGGACACAATCGTGTTTCTCCCATGTTTATTCCAATGACCATTGCGAATATGCCAGCTGGTAATATTGCCATTGAATTTGGACTAAAAGGAGAGTCCATCTCCATTGTTACCGCGTGTGCATCTTCCACTCATGCCATTGGAGAAGCCTACAAAACCATCAAACTTGGTGGAGAAGATGTTATCCTAGCAGGCGGAACGGAAGCCGCTATTTGTAGTGTTGGTATTGCTGGATTTGAAAATATGAAAGCATTAACCCATGCGGAAACCAAAGAAAGAGCAAGCATCCCATTTGACGCAGAAAGAAGCGGATTTGTCATGGGAGAAGGTGCTGGTATTTTAGTCCTAGAAGAATTGGAACACGCACAAAAGCGTGGTGCTAAAATCTATGGCGAAGTGATTGGATTTGGTTCTACAACAGACGCCTACCATATTACCTCTCCATGCCCAGACGGAGAATGTGGCGCCAAGGCTATGATAAGAGCCATGGAAGACGCAGGGATAAAACCAGAACAAGTGCAATACATTAACGCACATGGTACTTCCACTCACTTAAACGACTTAACTGAAACGATGGCAATCAAAACAGCGTTTGGAGAAGCCAGCAAAAAAGTAATGGTAAGTTCGACCAAAGGAAATGTAGGACATTTATTAGGAGCAGCAGGAGCAGTCGAAGCAGTTATTTGTGTGAAAGCAATCGAAAACCAAGAAGTACCACCAACCATAGGTTACCAAGTGCCAGACCCAGAATGTGATTTAGATATTGTACCAAATGAGGTGCGAAAAGCAGAACTCAATATTGTAATGTCCAATTCATTGGGATTTGGTGGACACAATGCTTGTATTGTAATGAAGAAAATGTAAGCGGAGGAAAGAAACATGGAATATGAAAAAATTAAACAATTGATGGAGGATTTTGGTAATTCCAAACTTTCTAAAATTGAAATCGATTTCCCAGATGGAACCAAAATCAATATGAAAAAAGAAGAAGTAGCAGAAAAGGTAGTGGTAGCAAGCACACCAGTTGTAACTGAGCAAGCACCCGTTATCCCAGAAATCGCCAAAGAAGAAAAAACAGGAAAAATTGTAAAATCCCCAATGGTAGGAACCTTCTATTTGAAACCATCGCCAACAGCAGCGCCATTTGTAGAGGTAGGAAAAAATGTGAAAACAGGGGATACCTTGTGTATTATTGAAGCCATGAAACTCATGAATGAGATTGAGGCTGAATATGATGGAAAAATTGCAAAAATCCTAGTCAAAGATGGAGAACCAGTCGAATATGGAACACCAATCTTTGAAATGGAATAGAAAGGGAAAAAGATGTTAAACAAAGAAGAAATTAAAAAAATTATTCCACAAAGAGAGCCATTTCTCATGATTGATGAAGTGGAAGCATATGTACCAGGCGAAAGTGCCACTGCCTACAAAAATGTAGATGAAAGTGAGTGGTATTTTCAAGGACATTTCCCAGGAAATCCAATTATGCCAGGCGTTCTAATTACCGAAGCATTAGCCCAAACGGGTGCAGTTGCTATTTTATCCCTTCCAGAAAATCAAGGAAAAAATGCACTATTTGGTGGGATTGATAAACTCAAATTCAAAAAAATGGTTGTACCAGGAGAACGCTTAAAATTAGAAGTGAAAATTATCAAGAAAAAAGGACCGATTGGCGTTGGAGAAGGAATTGCCACAGTCGATGGCAAACTTGCCGCCAAAGGAGAATTTACTTTTGCTGTTGTGTAGAAAGGAGAAAAATGCTCATGAATAAGATTTTAATTGCCAATCGTGGCGAGATAGCGGTTCGCATTATTCGTGCGTGCAAAGAGATGAACCTAAAAACGGTTGCTGTTTATTCAGAAGCAGATAAAGATGCACTGCATACGAAATTAGCAGACGAAGCGGTTTGTATTGGACCTGCAGGTTCCAAGCAAAGTTATTTGAATATGAAGAATATCATAGAAGCAGCCAGTATCACAGGGGCAGACGCTATCCACCCAGGCTTTGGCTTTTTATCCGAAAATGCGAACTTTGCCCAAATTTGTGAAGAGTCTGGGATTAAATTTATTGGACCAAAATCCAGTGTGATTGATATGCTCGGCAATAAAGCACATAGCAAAGAAATGATGAAAAAAGAAGGCGTACCAGTTATTCCAGGTTCAGATGGTAGTATTAAAACCATGCAAGAAGCACTTCGTGTTTGCGATAAAATTGGTTATCCTGTTTTATTAAAAGCAGCAGCAGGCGGTGGCGGAAAAGGAATTCGCCAAGTCAATTCCCAAGCAGAATTAGAGCCAAACTATAACATTGTCAAACAAGAAGCCAAAAGTTCCTTCAATGATGACGAAATCTATATCGAGAAATTTATCCAAAAACCACGCCATGTTGAAATTCAAATCCTAGCAGACGAACACGGAAATGTTATTCATTTAGGCGAAAGAGATTGCTCCATCCAAAGAAACCACCAAAAAATGATTGAAGAAACACCATCTACCATTGTAGACGACAAACTCCGCAATAAAATGGGAGTAGCTGCTGTAAAAGCAGCAAAAGCAGCAGGATATACCAGTTGTGGAACCGTTGAATTTTTAGTAGACGATAACCGAGATTTCTACTTTATGGAAATGAATACAAGAATTCAAGTAGAGCATCCCATTACCGAAATGCGAACTGGAATTGACTTAGTCAAAGAGCAAATTCGTATTGCAGCAGGGGAAGAACTCAAGTGGAAACAAAAAGAAATTATATGGAAAGGTCATGCGTTAGAATGTCGTATCAATGCAGAAAATCCAAGTAAAAATTTCATGCCATCACCAGGTACCATTCAAGAAATGAACTTACCAGGCGGAAATGGAATTCGTATTGATACAGCCATTTACAGTGGATATACCATCCCACCATACTATGACTCCATGATAGCCAAAATCATTACCTATGGTGTTAATCGTAACGAAGCCATTAGTAAAATGAAACGAGCCTTAGAAGAACTTGTCATTGATGGTGTAGAAACCAATCGCGACTTTTTATTTGATATCATCCGCAATCCAAACTTTATTCGCGGAAATTTTGACACTTCCTTTATTGAAAAGGAAATGCAAAAGGAGAAAAATTAGATGATTGTAGATAAGATAAAAAAACGAGAAACCAAAAATCTGAAAGCAAAAAAATCTACCATAGATATTCCCATTGGGAAATGGATTAAATGCGAGGCATGCAAAGAAATCTTGTATCGTGAAAGTGTACGTGAAAACTTAAACATTTGCCCAAATTGTGGACACTATTTCCGTATGCACGTTGGAAAAAGACTAGAACTTATGATAGACGAAGGAACGTATCAAAGGTTTGACTGGAAACTTGAAACAACCAATCCACTGGGATTGGAAGATTATCCGAAAAAATTAAATCTTTTGCGAGAAAAAACAGGCTTAGAAGAAGCGGTTGCCTGTGGTACTGGAAAAATCCACGGAGAAGAAGTGGTCATTTGTATCATGGATAGTGGATTTTTAATGGGAAGTATGGGGGCTGTCGTAGGAGAAAAGATTACCAGAAGTATCGAAGAAGCCATCAAACGCAAACTCCCACTTGTCCTATTTTCCGTATCTGGTGGAGCCCGTATGCAAGAAGGTATCATTTCCTTAATGCAAATGGCAAAAACAACAGCTGCATTAACCCAATTAGACGAAGCCGGATTGTTATATATATCCGTCCTAACAGACCCAACTTATGGTGGTGTAACTGCCTCTTTTGCTAGTCTTGGAGATATTATCTTAGCAGAACCAGGAGCCATGATTGGATTTGCAGGACAAAGAGTGATTGAACAAACCATTGGCGAAAAATTGCCAGACGGCTTTCAAACAGCAGAGTTTCTATTAGAACATGGCTTTATCGATAAAATTGTAGAGCGAAAAGACTTAAAAGATACGATTGCAAAACTGGTGAAAATGCACAAAGGAGGAAAGTAAAATGGAGAAGATTACCGCATGGCAACGTGTTGAAATTGCCAGAAGTCCGAAAAGAAAAACGGCTTTGACCTACATTGACGCCATATTCGACGATTTTATTGAACTTCATGGAGATCGCCTTTACCGCGACGATAAAGCAATGGTCTGTGGGATTGCTACCTTGGCTGGAAAAAGTGTTACCATTATTGCAGAACAAAAGGGAAGAACGACCAAAGAAAATATGGAACGAAACTTTGGTATGCCAAACCCAGAAAGTTACCGTAAGGCAATTCGCTTGATGAAGCAGGCCGAGAAATTCCATCGCCCAGTCATCACCTTGATTGATACCAAAGGCGCCTATCCAGGAATTGGAGCAGAGGAAAGAGGTCAAGGCGAAGCCATTGCAAGGTCTATGTTTGAAATGGCAAGGCTCAAAGTACCAATTCTAGCCCTTGTAATCGGGGAAGGTTCTTCTGGAGGTGCGCTAGCCATTGGGGTTGCCAACCAAGTATGGATGATGGAAAATGCCGTATATTCCATTCTTTCCCCAGAAGGATATAGCAGTATCTTATGGAAAGACCCAAGTAGGTTTGAAGAAGCTGCGGAAAAAATGAAATTAACAGCCAAAGACTTGAAAGATTTACATATCATCGATAAAATAATCAAAGAACCATTGGAAATGGATGACGATATATTCCAAGAAATCGCAACCAATCTCAAAAAAGAAATCCAAAAAGAACTAACCAAACTTGGAAAAATGAGTGCAGAAGAATTGGTAGAAGACCGTCAAAAAAAATTCCGCAGAATATGTGAAATTGAGGAGGAAAACAATGTTGTTAAAAAATAAAAAGATTTTAATTATGGGAATTCGCAACAAATGGAGTATTGCTTATGGAATTGCAAAATCTGCTTATGAAAATGGAGCAGAACTGCTTTTTACGTATATGGGAGAAGATAACAAAGATAAAATAGAAGAACTTATCTCCGAATTCAAAGGAAGTAAGGCATATTGCTTAAATGGTGCGTCAGAAGACGAATTGGTACGTCAAACCTTTACCAAGATAAAAGAAGAAAATGGCAAGGTAGATGGTATTGTACATGCGATTGCTCACGCCAATACCGAAGATTTACATCAAGATTTCATCTATACGAGCAAAGAGGGGTATAGCCACGCAGTAGATGTAAGTTCCTATTCCTTTGTATTAACCGCAAGAATTGCAAAAGAATTAGATTTCTTAAATGAAAATGCAAATTTAGTAACCCTTACCTACCATGGGTCAACTAAAGTACTAGATGGATACAATGTCATGGGGGTTGCAAAAGCAGCACTTGAAGCAAGTGTCCGCTATTTAGCTGAAAACCTAGGAAAAGAAGGAAAACGTGTCAATGCCATTTCAGCAGGACCAATCAAAACCCTATCGGCTAAGGGAATTAAAGATTTCTCAAGCATTTTAACGATTGTAGAAGAAAAAGCACCACTTCATCGCAATGTAACGACAACACAAGTAGGAAATGTAGCCACATTTCTTCTCAGTGATATGTCGGATGCCATTACCGGTCAAGTAATCTACGCAGACAGCGGATATAATATTATGGGTGTATAACCAGAAAGGAAGAAAATGAAAATGACAGAACAAGAAGTTTTTGAAAAATTAAAAGAAATTATTATCGAGCAATTAGGAGTAGAAGATGAGGTAGCCATTACAATGGAGGCAACTTTTGTCGACGATTTATCTGCTGACTCTTTAGATATTGTAGAACTCATTATGAGCCTAGAAGAAAAATTTGAATTAGAAATTCCAGACGAAGACGCAGAAAAGATTGTTACGGTTGGAGATGTTGTAAAATACATTGTAGAACATAAAAACTAAGAGAAAGAGTCATACTTTTGTATGGCTCTTTTCTGTACGGCAATGGTTGAAAAAGAAATCGCTTATTGATACAATACAAACAAAGGAAGAGGTGCGAGGATGAAAATTCAAGGAGTCAATCTAGGAGAACAAGAGGTAGAATATCGATTATTGTCAGAATATCCATTTTTTAAGGGAAAAGAACAAGAAGTCGTAAAGAAATTAGAGCAACTGTATTTGAACTTACAAGAAGAAAGCAAAAAAACAGAGGTAAAACCATTCCCACAAAAAGACGGCAAAGTGGAAATTGTGCCAGGAATGCTAAATCATAGATGTACCAAGTCTTTAGAATGTTTGCGAACATTAGCACAATATGGAATATTGGCAAGCGAGTGGTTTGGACAAATTGAAAGTGAAAGAGAAGGGGTATTTTGTGCTTTTATCGACCGCATACATGAAGAGGAGCAAGGAGATGAAAGAAGACAAAATAGAGCCAATAGCCTCAATCGTCAAAGGTTGAAATCTGCCAGAAGTGATATCCTTTTGTTTTTGGACGATACTAATCCAGTTATGCAACAATTATTGCACCTAGACTATTTTGAATATGAAAAAGTGAAACAAGAAACACCAGAAAAACTTTCGGAACTGTATTCACCAGAAGAAAGAGAAATATTGGATACCATCATTGAACCATTTTCGCCAGGTGGCAAAACCTATCACACAAAAGATTTTTTACCGTATTGTGATTGGTCCGCTATTCCGGGCGGGATACCAGCAACACTGGTAAACGGCATTTGTACTAAAAATAAAATTTATGAGAAAGAATATTTAGACGAAGTATCCCAGCTATTTCCCAATGCGACCATTTTCAATGGAGATTTAGAAATATTGGTAATACCGAAAAGAGAAAAAAGCACACAAGAATTGGGAAAAGAAACATTAGAAGAGCAAGAGGATACAAGACTATTGGACGAGATTGAACAAGCACAAACAAGGCTAGAAAAGGGAGAAAATGAGCACAGAGGAAATGAATAAAACAGAAATTGCAACGAAAATACAGCAAGCAGGAGGTAGGCTATACCTAGTAGGTGGAGCCCTTCGAGATACTATGCTAGGAAAAGAAAGCCATGACGAGGACTATTGTGTAACAGGCTTAACACCAGAAGAATTTCAAGGGCTTTTTCCAGAGGCAAGAGTACAAGGGAAATCTTTTGCTGTTTTTGTGTTAGAAAATGTAGAATTTGCAATGGCTAGAACGGAAACCAAAGTAGGGAAAGGACATAAGGAATTTGTCATCCAAACCAATCAAGGAATTACGATTGAGCAAGACCTAGCACGAAGAGATATTACCATCAATAGTATGGCAAAAGATGTGCTAACGGGAGAAATCATAGATCCATTTGGCGGACAAAAAGACTTACAAAATCACATCATACGAGCAACTACAGAGCATTTTAACGAAGACCCTTTGCGTGTCTATCGTGTGGCAAGATTAGCAGCAAAACTTGGGTTTGCGGTAGAAGATAAAACTATCCAACGAATGAAAGACTTAAAAGAAGAATTAGAAACTTTGCCAAAAGAAAGAGTGTTAGTAGAGTTAGAAAAGGCTTTCTTAACCGAAAAGCCCTCTATCTTTTTTGAGGTACTAAAAAAAGCAGAGGTACTGGAGGTACATTTCCCAGAAATTCAGCAGTTAATAGGTGTAGAACAACCTGCTGTGTATCACCCAGAAGGAGATGCTTTTCAACATACCATGCTAGTATTAACTAAAGCCACAGAACTTACCAAAGGCTGGAAAGAAAAGCACAAGGTGCAAATTCGTTTTGCAGCACTCGTTCATGACTTGGGGAAAGGGCTAACACCAAAAGAAGAATATCCCCACCATTATGGACACGAGGAAAGAGGTGTTGCCTTGGTTGAACAATTAGGGCATAGATTAGGAATACCAAATCATTGGATGAAATGCGGAAAAATAGCAGCAAAGGAACATATGGTAGCAGGCAAATTTGCAGAAATGAAAGCCAATACCAAAGTGAGTTTTATCGAGCGAATTGCAAAAACAACGCTGGGGTTAGATGGACTAGAAATCATTGCTGTTTGCGATCGTATGGGAAGTAGCCAAAAAGGAGTAGAAAACATTGCTTTTGCAGAAATCGGGAAAAAATGCTTGCAAGAAATCAATGGAGAATGGGTCAAAGAAAAGTACGGAATAACCGACGGAATTGCCTTGAAAAGTAGACTACATGAGGAAAGAGTAAAATGGATGAAACAGCAATAAAAGTAAGAAAAAATGAGTTGCGAGAAAACAGAAAATATGGTAAAATTTAGATTAGAAAGTTTTTATGGGGGAATGAAATATGTTCAAAGCAATTTTGGTATTTATCAAAGCACACGCAGTAGCAACCGCAGTAACAACAGTAGCCGTTGTGGGAACAGCAGTGGCAACACCAATCGCTGTTAGCAACTATATGTTAGACCAGAATGTAAAACAAAATTTAGGAATGCTTGCACCAGCAACTACTCCTACGCAAGCAAAGCCAGTCGAAGAAGGTGCAGAAACACCAAGTGAAGAAGTAGAGGAACCAGCCGAAGAGGCACCAGTGGAAATGATTAAATCGGACGAGCCAGTAACATTTCGCATTGAAAGAAAAGAAAAGGTAGAATATTTTCCAGATGGAACGCTAAAAGAACAATCGGTAACGTTCCAAATTGTACCAAGTTATAACAAAGATTACTCAAAATGGACGAAGAAAGAAAAAGAAGCGTATCAAAAAATGATGGAAGAAGCAGCAAAATTAGGAGAAGAAGAATACCAAAGAAATGTCCAAGAAGATGAGCAAGCCTTACGAGATGCAGAAGCCAACATTGAAAAGATTATGAATTCATATAGTAAGGATTATTCGTTTACCATCTTATCGGCAAATGGAACTTTGTCAATGGAAACCTGGAAATATAATACAGAAACCAAAAAATACTCTGGACAAGAATGGGAGTATGAGGGACGTGTTAAGGCAGATGGTTTTGGAATTTCAGCAGCAGAGTTCAAACGAGTGGTATATCCCTCCATCAAACAAGACATTGGAAATTATGTAACAAACCGTGTGAAGAGTTATGGCGATGGAACAATGCCAGAAGAATTGAAAAAAGAATATGAAGAAGAACAACAGAAAATGTATGCAAAATTGGAGGAGTTAGCGGGTCTTTCCAATTAGCTGAAATGAGGAAGAGAAAATGGGCAAAAAGATATTAACGTGGATTGAAACGCATTGGATTGCGACTACAGTTATGACAATGGCGATTGTAGGGGCAATCGTTATGACACCAATCTTAACGAGCAGATGGATTTTAGATGGTAAAGTAAAACAATATCAAAACCTATTAAAAACAGAAGAAAGTGCAGAAGAAACAACGCAAAAGGAACAATTTGAAATTGAAATCATGGAAAATCCAGAAGAATATAAAATTGTGACAAAATATAAGAAACCAATGAAAAATTGGACAAAATCCGAAAAAACGGAATTCTTAGAAAAAGTAGAAGAATTACAACAGGCACAAGAAGGAGCCAGAAAAATCGAAAATTTTGTAAGAAGCGGATTAGAAGATAACCAAAATTCAGAAATCGAATAAAAAGAAAGGAAGCGGTATAAATGGGAAAACCAATCGGTATTATTGTTACCTTTATTGTTACAATCCTTTTTATCGTAACATTTATTAACATTGCAAACCAAAGTCAAAAATATACATTAACCTTGCCAGACATAGAAGCCATCCAAAGTGTGGTAATCTCCAAAAATATTGGGCAAAAGGATGAAATCGTAAAGGAAATTAAAGACGACGAGAATATCCAAAAAATCTTAAAAACCTTAAAGGGAACAGGAAGAAAGTCCAAAGAGGAAAGTGTGCAAGACGCACCAGTGAACGCCAAAAACGTCATTAAAGTGGATTTCAACCATGCGGAAGGTGGAACTTCTACTGTATTTGTATATGCAAGAATGCCAAAATACTATATTGAACAGCCATATAATGGAATTTACAAAATTTCTATCGAAGATTTTAACGCCATCGATAACTATGTAAGATAAGAAAAAAGGACAGTTTCAAAAGAACTGTCCTCTTTTGTATAAAAGTTGTAACCTTTTTTCAAAAAATGTTACTATGAAAATGAAGTTAACTGAAAAAATAGAAGGAGCGCTCAAGCAAATTGAAAAAAGAAGTATTAAAAGAATATTTAGTAAATGGTAGAGTAGATATCGACCAAATGCTAGAGGACTTTTATGGCTATTGCTACTTAATTGTACGAAATAGTGTTAGTATCGCAATCACAGAAGAAGATATCGAAGAGATTTTATCCGATATTTTTGTCGCCATTTGGAAGAATAGTACCTACTTGCCAGATACACTACCACTCAAGCCATATCTAGCAGGAATTGCGAAAAATATGGTGAAAAACAAGTATCGCAAAACAGAATTTAATGTTTCTTACACAGACTATGAAGAAACGCTGTTAGGAAGTTATTACATTGAAACGATGACAGAAGAAAAAGAGCAAGAACAAGCCATTTTGAAAGCATTACAGCAAATGAAGCCAGAGGAACGACAAATTTTTGTCCTTTTCTATTATGCGACAAAATCTACCCAAGAAATTGCTCAAAGTTTAGCAGTATCCATCAGTAAAGTAAAAACGACCTTACATCGCGTGCGTAAGAAACTCAAGAAAATTTTAGAAGATGGAGGTTATGGCTATGGAAGATAAACAAAGAAAAGAAAACATCCAAAACCAAATTCAACAAAAGATAGCCATAGCAAACATCAGAAAGGAGTTTGCTATGCAAAAGGAGAAAAACAAAAAGATAATCTACGGTATTTCTTCTGTTTGTGCTGTTTTCGTAATCGGGATTGGAATTTTGTTTGTACAACAAATGCCAACCAAAGGACAACAAAAACACAAAGACATTGTAGAACTAGGAAAAGGAATTCAAACTGAAGATTTATCAATCGAATGGAAGATAAACCAACTGGAAGAAAAAGAGAAAGCCCAAACAGCAGGAAATCAAAGAGCGGATATTACAACAAACACCTATCCACTCGAAAAATGGCCAGAAAAAAGCCAATTCCTAAAAGAAGTGCAATTCCCAGAAGGATATCGACAGACAGATTGTTATGCTTTCTTTACGAAACATCCAGACACCAAGGAATATACCATAGTCCATGACTATATTCTTCTTTACGAAAAAGGAGAGAACCAACAAATTCGTATTGCTTGTTCTGAACTAGGAGAACCAATTCGAGATTATGGGATTTCCAAAGGGGAAGAAAGTACGAAACTAGGAGAGCAAGAATTTAATATTTGCCAAAATGAAGGTAGATATTTTGTAACGTTTCAGCTAAATGGCTTGTATTGGGATATGGAAACAGTAGGTGTAACCGAAAAAGAACTCAAAGACCTTCTCCTTTCTTTTGTCGGCAATCGTGAGGAAACCATGAAAACAGCAATCGAAGAAGGAGAAGATATGACCAAAGAACCAATTAACATCACAGATGCGACTTCTTTCCCAGAATACTATGGAGGAAGATATGTAGATAAAAGTGGAAACCATGTGATACTTCTTTGCCAAAATAATGCAGAAAATCGAAAGGAAATTTGCAAGATACTTGGAATTACAGAAAGTAAGACAAAATTTCAAACAGCAACCTATTCATACAATTATTTACAAGAATTACAAACGAAAATTAGTAACAAAATGGTAGCAAAAGAACTCCCTTTTGTCAGTACATCAGCCGTATTAGAAGACAAAAATAGAATACGAGTAACTGTATATACCAACAAAGAAAGCGACTTACAAAAGTTGAGAAAATTAGATACAAAAGGTGGAGCAATCCAAATCGAATACCAAGAAGGATCGCAAGTAAAAACAGAATTCGTACAAGAAAAAGAATAGAAAAATTAGAAATCGTTGATACCCCCAAGTCAACGATTTCTTTTGCAATTTGGACTAAGATTGGATATAATGCAAGTAATTTCAATCAAAATTCAATGTTAGCAAGATACAATAAAACCGAGGTGAAAGTATGAAAATTCTAATTATAGAAGACGAATATAGCCTAGCAGATGCTATTTGCGAGATTTTGCAAAAAGAAAAATTTCTCGTAGAAATTGCAACAGACGGACAAGAAGGAGAAGACTTAGCTCTTACTAATGACTATGATTTAATTCTGCTAGATATTATGCTACCAAGCAAAAACGGTTTTGCTATTTTACAAACTTTGCGTGAGGAAAAGCAAGATACACCAGTCATTATACTGACAGCAAAATCGGAAATTGGAGATAAACTAAAAGGGCTAGAAAATGGAGCAGACGATTATATTACAAAACCATTTCATATGAGTGAATTAGTGGCAAGAGTAAAAGTGGTTTTGAAACGAAACTGCCATATCGAAAATCCGAATGTACTTACTTTCGGGGATTTAACCTTAAATCGAACCACTGGTAAAATGCGAGCCAAACAAAAGGAAATAGCCATTAATGGAAAGGAACTAGAATTATTAGAAACTCTATTATTGAACCAAAAACAAATTGTAGGTCGAGAAAGATTAGCCAATAAAATATGGGGATACAACAGTGAAGCAGAATACAACAATGTAGAGGTATATGTTTCTTTTTTGCGAAAGAAATTAAAACTTATTGAGTCGAGTGTGAAAATAAAAGCAGTACGAGGACTTGGATACCAGTTGGAGATGGAAGCATGATACAAAAATTAAATCGTCGCATTTTCCTACTCATACTCATTACCCTAACCACCATTTTGTGGGGAATGATACTTCTTTTCGCCATTTTCAACTATAACAATACCATTCATACAGCCGTTCTTATGGTAGACCGTTTTACTGGTATGGAGAAAAGAAGAGGAATGGATCGATTAGAAGAGGAGCACCCTTTGCCGAAACTAGAAATTGATGGTGTCTACTGGTTCCAAATGGAAAACGGGAAAATGATAGCCAATGAGAAAACCGATAAAAACTTAGAAGAATATGCTCTGCAAGTAAGCCGAAGACGAAGTGAAACAGGCATAATTGGAAAATATATTTATCAAGTAAGACAAGGAAAAGGAAATACTGTAAACATTATGCTAATGGAAAATGAGGAAGCCATTTTTCGTGCTCGTATGATACTCATTTCCTCTGTTATTGTGGCAATTTGCTGTTTTGGTATTGTATATTTTTTGGCAAAGAAAGTGTCCAAAGTAATTGTAAAGCCAGTGGAAGATACATTTGAAAAACAAAAGCAGTTCATTTCAGACGCTTCCCATGAACTCAAAACGCCACTTGCGGTAATGGAAGCCAATATCGATGTATTAGCAGGAGAAATCGGAAACAATAAATGGATGGGATATATGCAAACAGAAATTGACAGTATGAACACACTCATTAACGATTTATTGTTACTTGCCAAAACCGAAAATATGAACCCAAAAGACGAATACCAAAAGTTCGATGTATCCCAAGAAACGGAAATTATGGTATCTGTGTTTGAAAGTATGGCGTATGAAAGAAAAGTAATCTTAAAAAGCAACATTGAAAAAGGTGTTTCCTTTTATGGAAATGCAGAAGATGTGCAACATATTCTTTCTACGCTATTAGACAATGCAATCCACCATACGAAAGAACAAGGCGAGGTGGAAGTAACTTTCGCAAAAGAGAAAAACGACCTTGTGTGGAAGGTACAAAACCAAGGAGAAGAAATACCAGAAGCGGAACGAGAGAAAATCTTTGAACGTTTTTATCGCGTGGACAAAGCACGTAATCGAAAGGAAAAAAGATATGGCTTAGGACTAGCCATTGCAAAATCTACGGTTGAAAAATATGCAGGAAAGATTACCGTGGACTATAAAGACGGAAAGACCATATTTCAAGTACAAATACCGGAAAAAGGATAATAAAAACAGACAAATGGAAAACGACAACCATTTGTCTGTTTTGGCATAGAAAAGCACGAATGATAGCGAGAAAATGTAAAAAAAGGAAAAATACAACAGTACAAAAACGGAAAATGCAACAATCACAGTACACACAAAAGGTGTACAAAATGTACCTGAAAGCCGACGGCGACAACGGAAAGCACGACTAGTAACAATAGTCGTACTAATAATCTTGGCAGGAATAACACTCAATGCAGTCATAGGGGAAAACGGAATAATCTTGCAAGCAAAAGAAACGAAAAACCTAGTAACGAACGAAACAACCTATGATAATGCACAA
>Ga0137297_10853_pt1 | contig 19970 bp, 20 predicted proteins | sample RamsorincwithD2O_FD_97191 | JGI IMG/M metagenome (GOLD analysis project Ga0137297, IMG submission 97191) | Mouse cecal microbial communities from Vienna, Austria - Mucin amended with D2O | ecosystem: Host-associated > Mammals > Digestive system > Large intestine > Cecum | place: Austria: Vienna... | reverse complement strand
CAGTTATCGTACCCGGCAAGTTTCTTCAGATTTGTACAGCCGCAGGTATGATATATTTTTCTGCGTCTATTCCCCTGCAGCGGGCACACATATCCAAATACCCTTTTTCTGAATAGCCACTTTCAAATTCCATGATCGTCTTTTTCGGATCATCGCTCAAATCATCAAAATCCAAATAATCTGACTGCCCAATCTCAAATCCAAGATTCTCCGAAACACTCCTTGCCATGACACAATAATAATACTTGCTTCCTCGAATTTCCCTGCATGGCGTCTGACATTCATCAAATACCTTTATTAATTCGTTTTCGCCGCCATCCCGGTTAAATGTTTGAAAACCATAATCCATCCATTGTAACGATCTTCCTTCTAAAGTGTAAGAGACCCCATTTTCCTCCAATTTCTCCATCAGCCTTTTTTGCCTGTCTTCTATCCACTTAAGAGTTTCCGAATAGTCAGAAATACGAATCAGCACATTATGTTCCCTGCACATGTCCAAAACATCCTGGCCCGGAATGATCGTACCATTTGTAACGATAGAATAAATCGACATTTTGCTGCGGTATTTCTTTCCTATATAGCCTATGATCTCTGCAAGTTCTTTGTACAACAATGGTTCCCCGCCAATTAACACAAATTCTCTTGCAACGTCCACTTTACCAAAAAAAGAATCTGCACTTTTCATTGCCATTTCCAGACTCAGATCTTCACAGTCAGCGCCTACCGCAAAACAGCCGTGAGCGCAATCCCTACATTTTAAGGTACAGCGTTCTGTAAGGCAAATCTGCACCAAATCCACATATAACAGTCCAAACCTATATAAAGAAAGTACCGGGAAAAATTTGTGCATAAATTCTTTTTGAGAAAAAAAATCCATTCCCTTCACATAGCCCTCTTTTGTCAATTGCCCCTCTATTGCCGGAATGTTTTTCCTGTCTGCCGTTATCACAATAATCCCTTTTGTTCCTTCTTCCGTATACTGCTTCAAGGACAGGACCTTATGCCCATTCACACCTTCAGCCTGTTTTTTTTCATTATTGTCAATATACCCGCCGAAACACTGATACCGCTCCAAAATTACTTCCGTATCACCACCTATCAGGCCTGCCCCAAATAGATATACTTTCCCTTTTCGTTCGTCAAACAATCTGACCACTTCATTTGCATACTCGTCCAGCTCATGGCCTTTATTTGTCCACTTCATTATTTTCCTCCTATTCCAATTCCACCGATTTAATTCCGCTCCAGATCATTTTTTGTTTTGGGATACCCTTATTGAGCAAATCATCCCGGATTTGCTGAGCCAGCTCAATACTTTTCACCGCTATCAACAGATAGTCAAAATCAACGGTTCCTATCTTTTCCGGATCTGCAATATCCTTCCCCCGCTTTTGAAACATGGCAAAATTCCTGTCAGCCCAAAGAACTACCTCACAAAAATGATATAACTCATTTTGCCTAAAGTATTCTTCTCCTAAATCTCCCGCACCATATAGGACCACTTTACTATCCCGGGCAACTATCCAAAACGGGAAAGCATCCCTGCTTACTTCATGGTAATCACTAAAATACTGCTGTTTTAAATTTACCGCATTGATATAAAAATGGTCAAGCTGATTCAGCAGGACATCACAAAATCTGCTGTTTTCAAACTCTGACCGCAAATAACCATATAGCCGATATAATTTTGTAAAATATTCAGAATCCTTTTGTATATAGGGAAGCGCTTCTGTTCCTTCCCGCCACTGTCTGTGAAAATAAAAACACCTGTGCAAAACATAAATAGACTGCGTCTCCAGTATCATCGGGTAGACCACCGCAACATCCTCACCATAATGGATTCCCAGCTTAGCCGCCTTTTTCAGATGTTTTGCAATCAACTCCCTCTTAAATAATTTGGTACACAAACTTGGGTTTAATTCCCAATGATTTTTACCTCTCCCCCACAACATACGGGGAATAATATGCCCTTCGACCGCAGGCCTTTCATACAACCCTTCATCAAGCAGCGGCATCTCATCCACACGGTGCTCCCTGCCATAATATAATGTAATGCCTGATACCACAAGATCAGCATTTCCCCTCACTGACATAAGCTGGCTATAAGTATCCTCTTTGATCCAGTCATCAGAATCCACAAACGTCACATAATCCCCACCGGCATTTTCCACGCCAATACGCCTTGCCTGGATAGGGCCTTCATGCTTTTGGTGGATCACCTTCACCCGGCTGTCTCTTTTGGCATATTCATCACAAATCCGGCCTGATGTATCCGCCGATCCATCATCTACAAGAATCAGTTCAATTTCCTCATATGTTTGCCCAAGGATACTGCCTACACATTCCCTTATATACTTTTCCATATTATAGACAGGTACGATAACCGAAAGTAATCCCGACATTATTCCTTCACCCCGTATACAACCCCTCGCCTTAAATCCAAAGTATCGTTTATATCGTCATCATAAGAAAAAAACATATATCCCTTCGAATGGCTTGTCTTGTAACCATAGCTTTCCAAAATATGGGAAATATATTTTTCATCGTACTGCCTGTGATAACTGCAGACAGCACATCTGGCGCTGCTCCTTAATAAAACCTCTTTCCCGCCTAAAAGCGCTTCCACTTCAGCACCTTCTATGTCCATTTTCAAAAAGTCAATCTTTTCTGAAACAAGACTGTCCAAAGTTGTTTCCCTTGCATTATCACGGCCTGACAGGAATTTATTGCAAAAAACAACTTTTTCCTGATATTCTCTAAACGTCCGCCGCAGCGCCTCCATCCATTTGACATCGCTCTCGATCAGATAAATCTTTTTGGCCCTATCCACAAATCTTAGCGCAAAATTCCCTTCACACACACCAGCATCCACGATCACGGCATCATCCGGTATTTCTTTCTCATCCCTGATATATAAATGCGGGGATTCTCCGCCCTGCTCATACAGGACATCCTCCACTGCCTCCACGCCATTTTTTTTGACAAATTTGTGATCCTTCGGATAATACATTCTTTTATCGCCAAACATGATATAGGGAAAATTTTCTTCATCACGTCGCACGGCATGATACTCTTTTACCTCCGGTGCATAACTTCCCAGTATGCTCAGCTTTCCCTGCCTGAATCTGTCCAATGCCTCCTGGATTTCTGTGTCAGTGCTGTTTTCATACTTGGAAATCACAAGCTTACACGCTTCCTGCTCCAAAGCCTTGTACGTAATGATACGATCCCTGTTTATCTGTAAATCATTTATCATCCTATCAATAATCTCTTCATAATATAAAGAACATACAATCACGATATCATAGGATATTTCTTTCATTTCTTCTGGCGGCACGACAGGAATGCCCCTCCAAAAAACCTTTCCCCATGATTCAGGATCACTGTCAGTAAACGCTGCGATCTCATACTTTGAATACAACAATTTCTGTCTCAAAACCTCTACCGCAGTACCTCCTGTTCCCCATATTACCGCTCTCATGCCATATCCTCCACAATCCTGATCAATCTACACGCATAATCCGCCGCATTGCATTTTGAAAAAACTTCCTGCTTAGCTGCTGATCCCAATTCTTGAAGCCGTGATCTGTTTAGACTAAGATCCCTTACCTTTTCCGCAATATGCCGCAGATCTCCAACGTCAAAAACAAACCCGCTTCGTCCGTCACTAATATAGTCTCTTACACCGCTGACATCAGTCACTAACGGTACGCAGCCGCTGCCCATCGCCTCCAGCATGGAAAGGCTGGTTCCCTCATACTCGGAAATATTAATATATACATCCTGACCTTTCCAAAAATCATTCATTTCTTCTTTGCCAAGGTATCCTAACATACGCACTTTTTCTGATAGATCATTGGCTTTTATATAATCATTTATCGGTTCTGACAATTCCCCGTCACCGGCTATGCTCATAACATAATCCGCACTGCAATCTTCCAAATATCGGATCAGCTCAGGTATCAGGTCGCAGCGTTTCTGCTCTTTAGTAAGCCTTGATGCGATCCCCAGCCGAAGCGGCCCTGCAACATTATAATTTTTCCTGTGATCTCTTAGCAAGTCAACAGGCTGATGGAGAAAACTTACTTTATCTTCCGGTATGCCGTATTCATATACTAAAGTTTCTTTGATCCTGCTGCTTACACATAAATACTGATCTATCCAGTCATCAAACAGCACCGCTAAATTATAATGAGCCGGCCTGTCATTATGGACAACATTGATAATCCGCATTCTATGCGGTTCCATCCGCTTTACCGCCATAGCCGCAAAAAAGTTTTCCCCATAAAAGCTGTTGACAAATACAAGAGGTAAACTTTTCCGGTAATAGGCCACTGCCTTTTCCAATGCACTTTCCGGCGGAAAACACATAAACTCTATCTGCTTTAGGCCAAAATAATCCGATGGCACTTCAGGAACCCGGATACCCGTCACCGCTATCCTGCTTCTTTTAGCTGCCAGCTCCTTTGCCAGCACGATATTCCAGTTTTCTGCGCCCCCCCATTTTGCCTTACTATATAAATCCATGCAGATCATATAATCTGCATCATCCCATCCCCTGATATCATCTGACAATTTTAAAAATGAGGATAACGAAATCAACCGGTTCCCTATCCCCATTTCTGACAACTGTTTCCCAATTTCTTTCCAATGTATACATGATACGATAATTTTACAATCTAATCCAATCAATAGTTCCGGTGAAATGACCTTAATCCCATGAAATGTTTCCCCCGCTTTTTTCTTGTCATTATCAGCCAGGTAACTAACTGTTTTTCCAAAATAATGGATTATATTGATGAACTTATCCGTATATTGCCCTACACCAAACAATACAATATCCAACTCATCTTACTCCTTTTGGCAGCTTATCACAGTGTCAATCTCACGGAAACAATGTACCGCAACAAATATCATCTCTTTGCAGCTGCTGTTTTATTTCCAAGGAAGCGCGGCGTGGCGCTGTCACAAGACAGTTATAATCTTTACTTATCTGTTTAAATGCTTCATAGGAGATGACTCTTTTACCGTACATTTCCTTCCCCTGTTTGTCCACGGAATTATCTGCAAAACAGTAAACATTATCTGCCCCGATAACGTCTAAAATCTCTCCGCCAAAGATTCCTGCCCCAAAAAGTATGTATTGCTTGTCATTATGGAACTTTTTCTTATTTTCACAAACAGCAACATGCCAATTCTTATAAGTATCAGATACACTGCCATCCAGCATACGTCTCCTTTCATACCGAAACGGTTCATCCAGTTCCGTCTTGCTTGCCGGCAATTTCTGGGCAGCTAATGTAGCGTCATTCCATTCGCTTACCCAATCATCCGTTCCTTCCATAGACGGCACCCCGGCCACCCCGGCATGAAGTACTTTTAACCCGGCCCATTTAGCTAACGCTTCAAGCCCCTGTGAAAAATAGCGGTAACAATCCAGCGGCGCTTTATGTTCAATGCCGGCATTAGGCGCTATCATAATAAATACCCCCGACGGCTTCATTATTCGTTCGATTTCCTTTACTGTCAGCCACGGATATTCAATATGTTCAAACACCTGCCCACTGATCACAAGATCAAAAGACTCATCTGCAATTTCATCCCACGAATAAATATCTTTGGGAACGATATCCACATTCGGCCCCTTAGACATATCCAAACCAGTATAAACAATATTCTCTTCACGAAGCAAATCCTTATATGTGCCATTTTGGTCATAGCTTCCAATGTCCAGCACATGGATCAATCCATCGGAACATCCCTGCCATAAGGGTTTATAGTGGTTCAATAAATATTCCATTCTTACATATGATGATCTGTGCATAAGATTCTCCTAATTCATCTGCACCGCTGCCGGTACAGGATACTTTACGGCATCTGCCCCATGACAAAAATTGCACATGTCAAGATATCCCTTTTGTGAATACCCCATATCAAATTCTAAAAACACTTTTTTCCCATTCTCCCCTAAATTCGCTAACTCCAGATAATCATCTTTGCCAACACCAAAACCAAGATTATCGGACACACTCCGTGCCATGACACAGTAATAATATTTGCTGCCCCGAATCTCCCTGCATGGTGTTTTACACCTGTCAAATACTTCAGTAAGTTCATTTTCATCCTCACCCCGGTCAACAGATCGAAACCCATAATCCATCCACTGTTGATCCGGTTCACTGATCGTATACATAATATGATGCTCATCCAGACATTTTGTCAACAATGCATACCGCTCTTTAAGGCGTACCAAAGTTCCCGAATAATTCGATATCCGTATAGTAACTTCATATTTTGAACACAGGTCCAAAATATTTTCATCCGGTATGATCGTTCCATTTGTGGTAATGGAATATATCATCATTTTATCCCGGTATTTCTCCCCGGCATAAGCAATCATTTCCGCAAGGCCACTGTACAGAAACGGTTCCCCGCCAATCAGCACAAACTCTTTTATGCGGTCCACCACCGAAAAAAATGAATCTGCGCTTTGCTTAGCCACGGCAAGATCCATATCACTGCTTTTAGGATCAACCGCAAAACATCCATGCGCACAATCCCTGCATCTAAGCGTGCACCGTTCGGTAAGGCTGATCTGTGCAATTTCCGTATAAAGGATATGATATTTGTAGTAAGAGATCACCGGAAAAACAGTTTGCATAAACTCCTGATATACCCAGAAATCCACACCTTTCTTTAGCCCTTCCGCCTCTAATTGTCCTTTGATCGCTGGAATGTTTTTAGCATCTGCAGCCACGACAATAATACCATCTTTCGAGCTGTTTATGTATGTCTGGAAAGAAATGACCTTCCTTCCATTTACTCCGTCTGACTGCTTTTGGGTATTGTTGTCAATATACCCGCCAAAACACTGGTACCATTCAAAAACTGGAGAAATTTCTTCTCCCCAGAGTCCTGCGCCAAAAACATATATTTTCTCTTGTTTTTGTTCAAATATCTTTACTAAATGCTCTGCATGTTTATCCAGTTCATGTCCTTTATTTTTCCATTTCATAATTTATAGCCTTTACTATTTTTGTATTTTCCAAAAGCTTATTTATGTATAATTCAATTCCCTGCTCTACTGTCAACTTACTCTTCCATCCACATTCACTATAAATCAATCTCACATCCATATGCGACTCCAACAAATCACATTGTCTCGCCTTCTTATATCTTACCTCTGCTTTTTTACCCACTACACCTTCAATCCACTTAATAATATCTTGAGTAGAATAACTATTGCCTGTTCCTATATTAAATATTCTACATTTTCCTTGGTACAAATATACTGCTTCAATTGCATCAATTACTTCATCTATGTATATATAATCTCTTTCGTTCTCTCCAGTTCCCCATACCTCTATAATCTCTCCTTTAATAATTTTTTCTGAAAAAATAGGTATAATTCCTTGGCCTTTCTTTTTATTAATTTCTAATCCATATGGGTTCCCGACTCGAAGGATATATCCTGATATCCCATCATACTTTTCATATAAATGCAGGCACATCTCTATCCATGCCTTTTGAGCTGCATAGACACATTCAGGTGACAACCTATCATATTCTCTAGCCGGTTTAACGCACTCTCCATACACCGTTCCACCAGAAGAAATAAAAAATATTTTTTTAATCCCTTTTTCCTTCATTGCATCCAAAAAACGTATTGTTGGCAATATATTGTCTTCTATGTCATGAATCATTCCATCTGTACCATCATAAGGTACCGAGGAAGAAATAAGGTGGAACACCACATCCACCCCTTTTAACAGCATTCCATAGTCTATATCACGAAAATCACCAGCCACAATCTCTAAATTGCTATTCTTTGTTCCATGCATCCAACACTTATCGAATACCCTTATTTTTTCTTTTTGGGACAAACGCATTATTAAGTTATACCCAATAAAGCCATTTCCACCTAAAATTAAAATCATCTGATATGCTTATCCTATACTAATTTTATAATATTCTCTATATCATCAATGTAATCGCTCAACCTGCACTTTTCTTGGACAATACTCATACTTTTGTTTCCATATTCCACTAACTTATGCCGATTTTTGTCCAAAAACGCAATATGTCCTGATATTTTTTCCAAATCTCCTACATCTGCTACCAATCCATTTATTCTATTTTCGATAAAATCACTTACGCCGCTTACGTTCGTAACAACTGGTACACATCCACTTGCCATGGCCTCTAGCATAGTAAGACTTGTTCCCTCAAATTCCGAAAAATTTAGATATACATCTTGCTGATTCAAAAAGTCACATAATTCCTCTCTAGATAACCTGCCAAGCATTTTTACCTTTGAATGTAAATGATTCAACTCAACATACTCTTTTATTTTATCTTCACATGGACCATCTCCCACTATATTCAGTAAATAATGCACTTTTTTTTCTTCTAAGTATTCAATAAGACTTGGTATTAAGTCAGCCCTTTTTTGATATACAACCAATCTGCATGGATACACAACTTTAAGCGGTTCATTGCCTTTAACATGATATGCCTTATTTACTTTACGTATTTTTTCAATAAATGGCGTACGGCAAAAAACCTTTCTCTGGTTCACTCTACATATATTAATCAGATTTTCCTGTATTCTGCTACTTATGCACAGATATAGGTCAATACTATTATCCCATTCGTAAAATTCTTCATAAATCGCATCATTCAGAATACTTGAAATAACACATACATCATCAGGGTATACCTGCTTAATTGTTACAGCTGCCCATAACAACTCAGAGTTCTTCACATTGAACAAAATAAACGGTTTTTTTTTCATGAGAGCCTTAATCAAGCTCATATAAATATGGTATTCGTCCATTTTATCCGTATCTATGCATAAAGTGTTCCCCCTTAAATCTTCTACGAGAGGCTGCTGTGTTTGCTCGATTACGTTAACTTCATATTTTCTTTCTGCCAGCGACAACGCAACAATGTGACTCCAATCTTCCGCCCCTCCCCATGTACCTCCTAAATTGTCGATAATTATCGATTTATCTTTTCTGCTACCATCCCTCAATTCATCAAAACGCTCCCTAGCTATCACTGAATTACCGTACACATTTATAATTTGCTTCATAGAAATAATATGTTTTTCTAAATTCATCTGGGATAGTTGTAGTATCAGTTCTTTCTTAGCAGCACATGCTATAAATATACAAAAGTCCTCTATTTGACATAGTGTATCTGGACTGTAAATCTTCTTGTTATAAAAATAACCTCCCCACTTGCATCTGTCATTATCAATATACCCCTCTATTTCGATCGACATATAGTCAAAAAAAAATGTGAATTCTTGCGCTATTTTTCCAGTTCCAAATAAATATAACTTTCTTTGCATTCTTCTCCTAACTCTTTCTACACCTTATATTGCAAAGTATCCATAACTATTTTCTTTACAAATTCTGCTCCGGATAAACCACCATACAAGTATCTAAGCAAACTCACCTCATACTTCGTACGTCTAGCTGTTGATGCGCCCCCACACCTAAAATTCGTAATAATCTCCTGAATACACTGAAAATGAACCTTTCCAGTTTTATTAAGCCGTAACATTAATTCATAATCTGCAGCAATCTTCAATCCTTCCAGATACAAGCCAAATTCCCGATATATTTTTCTTGAAAGAAAACACGTAGGATGCGGTATCATAGTATTTAAAATTGACTGATGAGAATCCTTGCAAATATATGGTCTTTTGTCATTTGATATTACCCTCATATATCCATACAAGACCTGATACTCATCGTCTTTATACTTGTCCACTATATTTTCCACTGCATTTTTTTCATAATAATCATCGCTATTCAAAATCCCAATTAACCGCCCTGTTGACATACATATCCCCTTGTTCATGGCATTATAGATTCCCTTGTCCGCTTCACTTATATACCGTAGCTTACCTTGGAACATAGGAACATACTCTTTAATAATTTCCAACGTGTAATCTGTAGATCCACCATCTATAATAATATATTCAATATGCCTATACGTTTGATATAATACACTCTCAATCGTATCTCTTATAGTTTTTTCGCTATTTAAGCAGGGCGTAACTATAGAAACTTTTACATTTTGCATTATGCTTCTTGCTCCTTAATTATCCGCACTCTTTACACTTCATACAAGATATCCTCCAATGAAATAATCGAGCAGTCTACTCTTTCTGATAGTTCTTTTTCAATTTCGTCAAAAAAGGTAATAGGCGTAACAACCACTGCATCAACTACATCCAACTCATTCTCCATAGTCACAATATCAATATCCGAACAAATTGAATCTGCATTCTTATCAATACCATATTTTATCTGAATATTGCTGCTTTCTAGCTCTTCTACCAACCTCTGTCCCGCATAACTCATTCCATAAATTGCAATCGACTTATATTGCTTTTTTTCAAAATAATCTGCAAGATTCTTACCTTGTTGTTTCACCGCTACCCATTGATCCATCATCTGAAACAATGCCAAATGTTTATCTGACATATGCTCCTGCTTCTCTATTTCACCTTCCATCACCTTCTTTACTACAATGGATGCCACTGCTGCACCACCCACTATAGATAATAATGAAGCCACTATTTTTTTCATTTTTCTTTGCTCCTTTCAATCTGACATCTATTTTACTTTATTTTACAAAATGGTTTTAAAATATTCAATTGTTCTTTTAAGACCTTCTTCCAACATTATTTGGGGCTGCCAATCCAGTTCTCTTTTAGCCATTTCAATAACAGGTTTCCTCTGTATAGGATCATCCTGAGGAAGTTCCCTAAAAATAATTTTAGAATTAGAATTTGTTAACTTTATTATTTTCTCTGCTAACTCTAACATAGTGAACTCAACTGGATTCCCTATATTCACCGGACCGGTAAATCCATCTCTGCTATTCATCAATCGATACATTCCTTCAATCAAATCATCCACATAGCAAAAACTTCTCGTCTGCCTACCATCTCCATATATGGTGATCCCCTGACCCCTTAATGCCTGCACAATAAAATTAGAAATCACCCTACCATCATTAGGACTCATTCGTGGACCATATGTATTAAAGATTCTCATAACCTTGATATCAACATTATACTGCCTATAATAATCAAAAAAGAGTGACTCTGCCATTCTTTTCCCTTCATCATAGCAAGAACGTACTCCTATAGGGTTTACACATCCTCTGTAACTTTCCGGTTGCGGATGAACCTCAGGATTTCCATACACTTCGCTTGTACTTGCTTGAAGAATTCTTGCATGTATGCGCTTGGCCAGCCCTAACATATTGGTTGCCCCGATTACACTTGTTTTCGCCGTTTTTATGGGATCAAACTGATAATATACCGGGCTCGCCGGGCATGCAAGATTATATATCTCATCCACTTCAACATATAATGGTTCCGTAATATCATGCCTTATAAATTCAAAATACGGGTTTGCCATCAAATGCCTTATATTATCTTTTCTCCCCGTAAAAAGGTTATCCACGCAAATAACATCATTCCCTTCCTTCAATAATCTGTCACATAAATGTGAACCCAAAAACCCGGCACCTCCAGTTACTAATACCCTGTTCATAACCTATCCTTTCCACAAATCCTAAATTCTCCATATTTTTTGTTAGCAGCCGCTTCTATAACAGTTAATAATTTATTTTTAAATTTTTCTTTTGTCCATCTGTTTACCCTACAATAGCCTCTTTTTATCATTTCTTCTCTAAATTCCTTATCCACCCACAATTTTTTTATACATTCAGCAATTTCTTCAGGCGAATCCGGATTAAACAGCAATCCTGCATCACCCACTTGCTCTGGCATAGCATATCTATTAGACACGGCCACCGGACACCCTAATGCCATTGCTTCCAAAGGTGGAATATTGGTAGGTCCAAAATATGAAGGCATAATCATGCCTAACGCATGTCTATATAGATATACAAGATTTTCATTGCTGACGAAACCCTTAATTGTAATATTATTTTCCAATCCATTGTCTGCAATATAGCTTTTAATTTCTCTGCCACAATTTTTTTCTGAACCTACCAATACCAAATGAACATCCTTTATTTCACCTTTTAAAAGCTGAATCGCCTTTATAAGATTAATATGATTCTTATGTTTCCAGAATTGTGCCGGATAAAAAACATATTGCTCTGGAACATCTATGTATTCCTGCTTCGTTTCTGTAACATATCTGGGCGCTATATATGGCAAAGTCACAATACGTGGTCTCATTTTGCTCTTCCTCAAGTAGGACTCTATAAATTGCCTTTTCCCAAGTTTTGAATCAGTTAAAATATAATCTGCACATCTTGCCCAATAATTAAATACTAACTCTCTCCATTGATAATCGTTCTTTACTTCCGGAAAAGAAGGCTCATATCTATGCATCAAATCATGTACCGGAATAATCATTTGGGCTTTTACATTAGGAACATATACATATGCTGTCACGAATAGCACATCTATTCGTTCTCTTCGTACCAATTTACCTAATTCCGTCGTATATGTATTATATATACGTGAATATCTAGGAAATTTGCAATTTCGTATGATTTGTTTACACTCTTGATCCAATTGATTGCAAGAATGAAATTGAATGTGATTTTCTCTGCACCATTTGCGCCAAAATCTGTTCCTGCATATTGCAACTAACTCATATTCGGAATCCGGTAATTCTTTCAGGCTTTCTGCAACTTCTAATGCATATTGATGCCCACCACCCACATTAGGTTCCGTCACCAATACCATCGCCACTTTTCTTTTTTCCATATGCCCATGTCCCTTCTATACTGCTTCTGCTATAAAGTAGCTCGTCCATGAGTTAAAACTTGTTTCTTCAAGTGTTCTACAATCTAAATTATTGACCAGTTTAAATCCCGCAATCTTTAAAAGCAATTCTAACTCAGGTCTAAAAAAATATCGCATACTATGTATTTCTTTAATACCTCTAGCATAACCAGTTTCCTTTTGAATAACCAAAATATCATAACATACATCCACCACATTATCCTTATCGTGGATAATCGGTCTTGCAACCCGCAACAACTTATTTTGTTCGTCTTCAATTTCCTTAACCCGTATACCAGGTTTATCACTTAATACGCCCGGACCATACCACACATCAAATAAAAATAATCCGCCTTGCCTTAATGTTTTTCTTGCTGATTTAAAGGCGGATAATATATCATCATTCTTCGTCTGATAACTCATAACATGAAATAACGAGATAACCGCATCGTACTGCCTCTGCGGTTCAAACATCCGAATATCTTCAACGGAAAAATATATTTGCATTCCCTCTTTCGCAGCATTTGCACGTGCAATATCAATCATAAAAGAGCTTATGTCAATACCAGTACATTGATAACCAAACCTCGCCAATTCTATGTCGTGTTTTCCCGTACCGCATCCAAAATTAATAAGCGATGTTCCATTTATGCCATATTTTTTTAACAGAGAATCCACTTGTAGCGCTTCCATTCTGTAATCCTTGCTCTGATAAAATGTGTTATAATAATATGCATAATCCTTAAATGTATCCATATCGCTCTCCTGCTCATACAATGTTTATTTATAAAAGTTGGCACATTACATCTTTTAACCCACTCACAACATCTTTCATCTGCTCCTCACTCAAAGCCAATCCACTTGGAATATAAAATCCCTTTCTGGCCAGATACTCTGCATTAGGATAAGATTCCCCTACAAACAACCCCATACCTTTATATACTGGCTGCTCATGTATACACCAAAAAAAAGTTCTTGAACCAATTCCCTTTTCGGCAAGCTTTTTCTGTACCGCCCTATTGTCTGCTGGAATACCTTGATTCAATACCAAACCATATACCCAGTAAATATTCTCTGCATAATCTGTTTTTGAAACCGGTAACAATAAACCATCTATTTCCTGTAATTGATCAGTGTAATACTTTCCCATTTCCCTCTTGCGCCCAATAAATTCTTCTAACCTTTCCAATTGCGCAAGACCAACTGCAGCTTGCAGATTAGTGAATCTGTAATTACCGCTTATTTCGTCGTGTACATATCTAATATCCTTTCTAAAACAAAGATTCCTGATACAACGACATCTTTCCGCCAATTCTTCATCATCTGTTACTATCATCCCCCCCTCACCGGTTGTCACATGTTTATTCGGATAGAAACTAAAAGTACTAATGTTCCCAAAACTCCCACACGGTTTTCCATCATAAGTTTGCCCATGCATTTCTGCTGCATCTTCAATTACTTTTAAATTATACTTTGCCGCTAGTTCTAATACCTGATTTACCTCCACTGGAAGACCATATAAATGAACAATCATAATTGCTTTCGTTTTATCTGTTATTTTAGTCTCAATATCTTCTACCTTCATATTCCAAGTATCTAAGTCACTATCTATCAAAACAGGAACCGCACCCAATTTTGTGACTGCCATAGCACAGGAAATAATCGTGAATGTAGGCATGATTACTTCATCCCCCTTACCAATTCCCAGTGCCTGTACTGCAACTTCCAATGCCGCTGTTCCATTAGAAACTGCAATTCCATACTTTCTATCCACAGTTTCACTCATTTTATGCTCAAATTGCTGTACGAATGGTCCCTCCGAAGAAATCCAGCCTGAGTCTATACATTCACAAAGATATTTTTTTTCATTTCCATTTAGCAACGGCTCATTCACCGGTATGAATCCCATATGTGTCTCCTCCGTCTCAACACAAAATTGAATCTTTATAAATCACTTTATCTCCCTCTATTCCATCAAATCTCTCTTTATCTGCTTCGCCCGAATAAGGTCCCTGTTTTACCTCTATCATTTCAACCTCTTCCAATACTTGAAATCCATGCCCTCCCGATACTAGTATAATTACATCACCTGCCTCCAATATACAGCTTTCTATGTAATCCTTATAATCATCATAAAAGTCCACCCGAAGTCTTCCCGATTTAATAACCAAAACTTCTTGCGTAAGCACAACATTTCTATGTACCAAATTATGAATATGTGCATCTATTTTCTTTCCTGTTGGATGATGCATATATGCCACCTGCTGCGAATATTCATCTGATGTAATAAAATCTACACCCTTACAGGTATAATTATTTTTAATAATCATTGCAAGTAATTTATCTTTCTTCTTGATAACTTCCAGATTCTCTTTCCCCATACCTATCCCCTGTCTTTTCCTAGTATCCTATTATATCGTCCTATCACGCCTGTTACTTTTTTACATAATATACTCCATCCATTGGTTTATATTTCAAAAATTTTTTGTTTCGCATACAACTGACAGAAGTGTACAATGCACACTCCTTACATATCGCAGGTATTCTGCCTTGAGAAAAGGCATTTCTAAATGCAATCGCCTTTTTATTTCTCCATATTTCAAGCAATGGCGTCTTTCTGCAATCACCAATAATATATTTCTCAAGCCAGTCAATACATCCACATCCTACTACTTTACCATCTGCCATGACGGCCAGCGTAGCATTTGGCGCAGCACAGTTTTCTCTCCTCCTCTCATTTCTTTTGCATATTACCTTTGCGCCCTCAGGCAGTTCATTCTGCTTAATCGTTCCAAACCATGAAAAAAAAGTGTTTCTGACCTCATAAACATTAAAAATACTACTCAGTTCTCTATACAATTCACTCTTTAAAAGTTCCCTTGGCTTATACGATCTAAAACACAAATCAATCTTTATATTCAGCGATTGTTCATCAATAATCCTTTTTACCCTCCCCAACTGCTCTTTCATGATTTCAAACCCATTAATACCGGCCATTATTTTATAAGATTCTTTATCATGTCCTTCTACAGATATTTGAAGGTAATCAAACATACGCAATATATATATTAATTCTTTATCACTGTACTTTTTACACGAAATTAAAGGGGTTGTACTGTATATCCACAAGCGCTTCTTATACTTTCTAATAATCTTCATGCGTTCCAACAAAAACGGATCTGACAGAAAATCAGACTGCATAGAACCAATCCCCAAGCCTCCTCCGCCAATATCATAATACTGCTTGACAATATTTTCAAAAAGTTCATTATCCATAACTACCGGTTTTCTATGGTACACTCGGTTACAGCAAAAGACACACTTCAACGGGCAAAAGTTGATTGTTTCAATATTGATATCCAATGGCCTTTTCTCAATCATATGCTGCATATGATAATATGATATCGCACCAAAAATTCTTTCCATTTTACTAGCCATTTCCATCACAATAAATCCCTCTCTAATTATTTTTTCCTCGGAATTCAAAAACATAATACCATGAATGAACCACTTCATCTACAAAATATAGATCCGCTGGAACGCTGGAAACATCATGTTCAATCATAGTATAATCAGATTTAAAAAAGCCCCCGATTTGTTCTTCACTAAATACTCTGACCGGATAACTACCCTTGTAAATCCACTCTGGCACACACTCTTTGCATATTCGCATTCTATTACTCACCATAATTCTGTCAAGAATAATATAACGCGATCTGGCTTTATTTATTTTAAATACAATTTCCTCATATCGCTCAATACATTGTAAACTTCCAGACAACAGTATAATGTCAAATCTTTCCATTTCTTCCCATTGTTCTGTTGACCGAATAAACTTCAAAATTCTATTTTCCAGATTCTGATGACCATAATCCACAAAATTATCCTGCTCTGCAATTACGTATTCTATGTTTTTTATATCTGTCAAATAATTCTTGTTTTGAAAATATGTGCTGCCTAATGCCCCCCCCAATATCCAATATTCGCACACCTTTATTTTCATTCTGTAGTGCACACCTTAATATCGCTGCACATAGACAATAATTATATTTGGTCTCATAAAACAAATACCCGTCTCTTTCCCAAACAGCCTCGCCCCTTATCACTTTGCCAATCGCATTACTAACAGTATCTAAAATGTTTGCGCTCTCATACCCTTCACAATCATCATAAGCAGCTCTCCAGCTGTCGTAATCACCCAAAAAACGTATCGATTCTACTTTTTTATCATACAACAAATAAAACGGTGTGCACTCATTTCCTTCATACAATGTAACAATATTTCCCGAAAACCTTAATTCTCCTACCAACTTTTCTGTAATCTGAGTCTCCTGTCCAGGTACGGAAATAATCACAGCACCTACATCATTCCAAGATACTGTATGGGGGTTTTGTACAATAAAACCAAAGCATGGATTTCCTTGCTTTTCTTCGCTTATATCCACAATGCCTTTTATAGAATAAGATAAAACATCTGTCAATTCAAAAATTTTACATGTATGCTTTCCCGCCCCCCATATCATAATATTAGAAGCAGACTCTAGCACTTTCATTCTTCTATTAATATCACTGACCTTTTCTTGTAAAAACATTTTATAAACTCCCCTTATTATGCTCATCCACTATATTAAAACTTCTAGTGCCCGTTCATTATATGCCTTATTATTTTCTATACGTGCTGGTATCCTCAGCGGAAAACTTATTTCGTGATCCTCACTATACAATTTGACTGGAACTGTTTTGGTATGTGTCGCATCCGGTCCGAACCCAATATTTTTTACCAGACACTTTCTCGGCACCACCGTTAAAGCCCCTTTTTGAAATATCAGATATTGTAATTGGTAATCCCATGTATCTAGTTCATGCGTATATACCAGATCAAAGAGCCAAGAATAATGTTTTATTGCATTATCATCCATAACTGCCTGCATGCTTGATGGAACAATGCGCTTGCGCCAATCCTTTATGTCATAATCGTACTGCTCCCATGTTCGTTTCCATGTTGCCCAACCCCAGTTTTCTAAATAGGGTGTAAAGATAAAACTGTCTTCCCCATCTAGCTCTCCTACAGAATTAGATCCTCCTATCAGCATGATGCGTTCATCTTCTTTGTATAACTTCAACAACTCCTCACAATATCTGAAAAAAGATAAATCCGGCAAACAATCATCCTCAACTATGATAAGTTCTTCTTCTTCTTCGAATGCCCACGAAATACCACTGGCCATACGTCTCCCACAACCCATATTCTTTTCTGCGTAGTTCTTAAAAACCTGACATTCCCAGTCAATATGTTCTTCCAGATATTTTCGTATTGCAACAACCTTTTCCTCTTCACCGCTTACATTTTCCCTCGGTCCATCTGAAAGCAAGTATAGCCTTGTAGGCTTTGCTTCTCTGATTCTTTCAAATATTTTTTTAGTACACTCCAATCTGTTAAATGTACAAAACAATACCGGAACATTAATCTGGCTCATATATTTACCTACCTTTCATCCTATACTTATATGCAAGTCACCATATAACAATATTATATCAAATTTATTTCCATACAGTTGGCAAATTTTACTTTTCATCTCTTCTTCATACTTTGGGGAAGAAATGAAAATGCAATCCAAATCTTTTTCTACCATTTCAATAGGATATACAGGACATCCCCTATATTTCGTATTTCGATTTTTTACATAACTATCCAAAAAAATAACATGCGACTTAACAGGTCCTATCCATTTTTCGTAAAAATCTAATACTCTATCCGTATACTTTCCACATCCATAAATTGCAACCCTGCGCCCCTTTTGGTTTAAAGCCAAATGCCCAAGCACTTGTATTAACAGAGTTCTCTGTTTATCCTTGATTTTTCTTCTAATCTCATCAAACTCAACATCCAAAAAGTATTTACCAATATCATCAATATAAGCAATATCTTCCAAACAATCCATCTTATCTACAGTATTTCCACATATTTTCACCCATGTGTCCAAAATTTGCCCAAACAGCCCTCTGTCTTCATTATACAAATTATTATGATAGCATACATCAGCCACGTACAACAACAGGTCCAGACAAATTTTCTTAACAATATACCAGCCTTGTCCATCTCCGCAAGTCTTCAAATCCGCCATTGCGTTTATAACTTCTATATGATCCCGTGCTTTCCTCGAATTAATCTTTGATCCGGTGGTAGAATCCTCTCTACAACGATATTGATAAAACATTTTCGGGATATACATCACTCTATCTGCTAATACCATTGCCTTACAGTAAAACTCATTGTCTTCAAAGTACACATTCGTGAGAAAAAATATTCCATTCTCCTTCATAAATGCCGCCGAGCAATACATCGACCACGGCGTAGGAATATATGACTTCCGGTAATACTTTTGTAAAAAAAATATTCCCGAAAAAATTTCTTCTCTCTCCTGAATAATCTCATGTCTATCACAATTATTCGCTCCTATTAGCTTTCTCTCTATAGAATACCCAAATTCATACGCATCAAACAGGACGATATCTAGTTTGTTTTTATTCGCACAATTATAGCACTCTTCCAACGTATCATCCAAAATATAATCATCGGAATCTAAAAAATAAATATATTCTCCCCGTGCCATCTCCATGCCGATATTTCGCGCATATCCCTGTCCATGATTCGTCTGTGTTATAATCGTTAATTCCGGGTATTTCCTTTGTAAACGAAACAAGACATCTGCGGTGTCATCTGTTGACCCGTCATTAATCGCAATTACTTCTATTTCTTTTTGAGTCTGATGAAAAACACTGTCAATGCATTTCTCCAAATATGAACTCGTATTATATATCGGTATAATCACTGATGTCTTAATCATAGACTCCCCCTTCATATAAATTTAACCCCATTTTTCTTCCAGCCAGAAATCCTCAAGCAATTGCTCCTGCAGCGATTCCCTTTCCCTAAAAAAATTATAAGGCATGGAAAAACCCATTTTATTTCTGTACAGTATGCTTCTCCCAATCTCTTCTTCATATGCCTTCTTTAATATCCCTTTCAAGACCCCGTTTGGCAGCCTGTCTTCTTCTGGTAAAGAAAAAGAAAATTCAATTATCTTTTTTGACAAAAACGGCACTCTTGTCTCCAATGAAACCGCCATACTTGCTCTGTCCACTTTTGTCAAAACATCTTCCGGCAAATATGTTTTGA
>Ga0137297_10850_pt1 | contig 20050 bp, 18 predicted proteins | sample RamsorincwithD2O_FD_97191 | JGI IMG/M metagenome (GOLD analysis project Ga0137297, IMG submission 97191) | Mouse cecal microbial communities from Vienna, Austria - Mucin amended with D2O | ecosystem: Host-associated > Mammals > Digestive system > Large intestine > Cecum | place: Austria: Vienna... | reverse complement strand
GGACAGAGAAACATATCATGGAAACTCTGGAAGTGGAAGAGCCGGAGCTGGCGGACGAAATCAGAAAGAAAATGTTCGTATTCGAGGATATTCTTCTTCTGGACGACCGTGCGATTCAGAGAGTGCTGCGTGACGTTGAGAACAGCGACCTCGGCCTTGCGCTTAAGAGCGCCAACGACCAGGTACAGAGCGCAATCTTTAATAACCTCTCCAAACGTCTTGCCGTTATGATTAAGGAGGACATGGAATTTATGGGTCCTGTGAAGATGAAAGACGTGGAGGAAGCACAGCAGAAGATTGTAAGTATTATCAGAAAGCTGGAAGAGGCTGGCGAGATTGTCATTTCAAGAGGCGGAGGTGACGAAATCGTTGTATAGTAACCTTTATAAAGCGGGCTGGGTCATGGTAAACGGTGACACCCGCATGATAGATTCCAATGAACGGGTGAATTCCCGTATAAAAGAGGCTTTCAGGGAGAGAAATCTCCAGGAAGGCATTTCAGACGAAGAAGGCGACGGATTTACCGCAGGGCTTCACGCTGAGGAAGTCGAGGATCTTCTTGACCCTGACAGCGAAGGTGTTCTTTTTAAGAACATGTCCAGACAGGAACAGGAAGAGATTTACCGTCAGCTCGAAGAGGCAAAGGCGGAGCTTGAGCAGACAAGAAACGAAGCCGAAAGAATGATGGCGGAGGCGGAAAGCCAGATAGAAAGTATGCGGGCAGAGGCTTTTGAGGAAGCCAGGACAAAAGGATATCAGGACGGCTATAACAGCGGAATGGCGCAGGTTCAGACAATGAAGGATGAGTGGAGCGCTAAAAGAACGCAGCTTGAAGCAGAGTATCAGCAGATGGTGGAGGAATTGGAGCCGGCCTTTGTGGAAACCCTGACAGATGTCTACGAGCATATTTTTAATGTAGATTTGGGGATATATGGGGGACTTGTCACCAATCTGGTGATGGACACCATGCTCAGAGCCGATAATGCTTCCAATTATATTGTACATGTTTCAAAGCAGGATTATCCTCAGGTAATAAAGGAAAAGGAAAGAATTCTTGAGGGAACCGGAACTCTGGCGGAACGCCTGGAAATTATATCGGATATGACGCTTGCACCCTCCGGGTGTATGATTGAGACAGAAAACGGCGTGTACGACTGTTCTCTTGGCACGGAGCTGGAGGAGCTGGGGAGGAGGCTGCGGCTTCTTTCCTACAATAAACAGTAATTAAGGACGAAGGTGGAATACTCATTGACGACACCGGATATCAATTTTTTAAAATACATAAACATAACAGGAGAAAATCTGTTTAAGGTCAGCGGAAGGGTAGTAAACGTAGTGGGGCTTACTATCGAATCTGCAGGCCCTTCTGCAAAGCTTGGGGATATCTGCCGGGTTTATCCGGCAGCATCAGAAAACTCCCATCCGGCTCTGGCCGAGGTGGTGGGCTTTAAAGAGGGAAAAATCCTCCTGATGCCCTATCAGAACGTGGAGGGAATCGGGCCCGGAAGCACCGTGGAGAATACGTGCGCTCCGCTGAAAATCAGGGTGAGCGGCGGACTTTTGGGGTGTACGCTGGACGGACTTGGAAGAATCGACGGACAGGAGCCAGCTGCCGGGGCGGAATATACGGTGGAGGCTATGCCTCCCGACCCTATGAGCAGAAAAATTATAGATGAAGTCCTTCCTCTTGGCGTAAAAGCCGTGGATGGACTTATTACTGTGGGAAAAGGACAGAGAATCGGTATTTTTGCCGGTTCCGGCGTGGGCAAATCTACTCTTATGGGTATGTTTGCAAGAAATACCAGGGCTGATATCAACGTGATTGCCCTGATTGGCGAGCGGGGCAGAGAGGTTCGCGAGTTTATAGAAAGGGATTTGGGTCCCGAGGGCATGAAGCGTTCGGTGGTGGTGGTTGCAACTTCTGACAAACCGGCATTAGAGCGCAAGAAAGCGGCGCAGACGGCTACGGCCATTGCAGAATATTTCAGGGATCAGGGAAAGGACGTCCTTCTTATGATGGATTCCCTGACCCGTTTTTCCATGGCGCAGCGTGAAATCGGCCTTGCCAGCGGGGAACCGCCGGTATCAAGAGGCTATCCTCCCAGCGTGTACTCCGAGATGCCAAAGCTTTTGGAGAGGGCAGGGAGGTCTGATAAGGGCTCCATCACCGGTCTTTACACGGTTCTGGTGGACGGCGACGATTTTAACGAGCCGATTACGGACACGGCGCGAAGCATTCTGGACGGACATATTATGCTGGACAGGAAGCTGGCGCATAAAAATCATTATCCCGCAATAGACGTTCTGCAGAGCATTTCAAGATGTATGAGCCAGATTGCGCAGCGGGGACATAAAAGCTATGCGGGCAGGCTCAAAAATGTGCTTGCTACATACAATGAAGCGGAGGATTTGATTAATATCGGGGCATACAAGGCGGGGAGCAATCCGGGAATTGATTATGCCATTCAGAAGATAGAGGAAGTCAATCGGTTTTTGATGCAGGAAGTAAACGAGAAGTTTTCTTTCGAGGAGTCGGTAGGGCTTTTGGAAGCGATTTTTGCCGACAGAGCGGAGTAACAGATGGCCAGATTTATATACCGGATGCAGAGTATTCTGAACATTAAGGAAAAAATGGAAGAGCAGGCAAGGATGGAATTTGCCGCCGCCAGAATGCGTCTGGACGAAGAAGAACTGAAACTACAGGCTTTAATTGAGAGAAAAGAGAGCTATGAGGAGCAGGGAAGGGAGCTTCGCCGCCATGCGCTCAAGGTGATGGATATCATGGAAAACCGTGAGGCAATCGGCGTGATAGACGAATTCATTCTGGTTCAGAGAGAGCAGATAAGAATTGCGGAAAGAGCCCTTGAGAACGCCCGCGACAAGCTTAAAACCGCTATGCAGGAGAGCAAGACCCAGGAAAGGCTGCGGGAGAAGGCTTTCGAAGAATTTATGCGGGAGGAAAATGCCCGGGAAGCCAGGGAAGTGGATGAGCTTGTCAGTTATACTCATGGCAGCGCGAAAAGATAGTCTGATGCCGCCGTCAGCGGCATGGAGAAAGTGGGATATAAAATATGCCAAAGGTTGATGAAGCAGTTTTGGACGATGCGAAGCTGGATGCGCAGAGTCTGAAGGAAGAAAAGAAAAAACTTAAGAAGGAAAAGAAAGAGCAGCGTAAGGCTGCGAAGGCCAAAGCAAGGGAGCTTGCCGACCAGGAGGAGGAGCTTATGGACGGAGAGGGCTCCGGCAATGGTTCCGTTTTTCTGGTAACTTTCATTATCGTCCTTATCTGGATTGCAATTTTGTGTCTGGTGGTCAAGCTGGATTTCGGCGGTTTTGGGAGCAATGTTCTTACGCCGATTCTCAAGGATGTGCCGGTGGTGAATATGATTCTGCCAAAAGGCGATGCCGGTATGGTGACTGAGGACGGCGAAGGAGAGGCCTATTCGGGCTATGACAGCATTCAGGACGCGGTGGATTATATCAAGGAGCTTGAGCTTGAGCTTGAGCGCGCGCAGTCAGCCCAAAGCGCAAGCGCAGAGGAAGTGAACCGGCTTGAGGCCGAGGTGGAGCGCCTTGAAACCTTTGAGGACAGTCAGGTGGAATTCCAGAGAATCAAGACGGAATTTTATGAGGAAGTGGTCTATGCGGATAAAGGACCCGGCATAGAGGAATACAGAAAGTATTACGAGGATATGGACCCGGCAACCGCCGAGTATCTCTATAAACAGGTAGTTACACAGCTGCAGGAAAGCGATGAGATTACTACATTTGCTTCCGCATATTCTTCCATGAAACCCAAGGCGGCCGCCGCTATTTTTGAAGAGATGACAGATAATCTGGATTTGGCCGTAAGGATACTGGGGGCAATGAGCGCAGAGGACAGGGGTAAGATTTTAGCGGTGATGGATACGGAAATTGCCGCCAGAATCACCAAGTTGATGGATCCCGAATCTTAAGAAATCTGCCTCTTAAACCGATATATATGTTGGACCTTGAAAAAGAGTCTTGGGCAGTTTCCAGCCCTGTAGTACGGAAACTGTACGACTTATAAAGACAGGAGGGATGTAAATGACCAGTGCACCTGTAAAGGAGGTAAACTCCCTGATGAAGTTTCTGGGAGGAAACAATCCTGCAAAAACAGGTACTGCCAGCCAGACGGGCAGCTTTGGGGATTTGATGAGTAAAACCCGGAGCAATCTTGCAGGCAGCCAGAAACAGCTTCAGGCAGCCGGCGGCGCAGGAAAAACATCGGCGGCGGATTTACTGAAAAGCCATACCGACAGCACAGCCAGCCAGCCGGTAAAAGAGCCGGTACAAAACAGCCGGCCGGCGAAAGAAACGGGCAGGACAGAGGCTACGGACGCGAACGCGGAAGCAGTAACGGATGCTGGCAAAGAGGTGGTAAAAGAGGTCGCGAAGGAGCTTGGCGTTACGGAGGAACAGGTGGAGCAGGCAATGGAGGAGCTTGGACTCTCCGCTTACTCGCTTTTTGACCCGGCCAATATGACGCAGCTTGTACTTGCCCTTTCCGGCGAGGACGCGGCGGCGCTTCTTACAGACGAAAATCTGCTTGCGAGCCTTCAGAACCTGATTGACATGGCAGCCGGCATCATAGATGGTCTTGCCGGGGAAATGGACCTGAGCCCGGAGGAGATGAGCGCCTTGCTTGAGGAACTGCAGAAACGTCTTGACGGAGCGCTTGAGACTGAAGTCGCAGAAGAGCAGCCAAGTATTACGGTTGAAGTGCAGGACGGCGACGATACCATAATGCTGGCCGCTGACGAAAACGGCAATACCATTAAAACAGTGGATGTGGTATCACAGAAGCCGGAGGATAACACCGCGGGCAACCAGGCAGGAGAACAGGAGAAAAAGGGTGGCGAGGGAAGTGAGCATGAAAATGCGTTACATGCAGGAAACAGCTTAAATGACGCAATGCTTCAGAACAACGGGCAGGCGACCGAAGTTTCCTTTGAACAGACGGTACCCCATTTCAGCGAACAGACCCAGGATATCATGAATCAGATTCTGGATTATATGAAACTCCAGTTACGGCCGGGAATGGACCAGCTTGAGATGCAGCTTCATCCGGCAAGCCTTGGAACAGTACATATTCAGATTGTTTCCAGAGGCGGAGAGGTTACCGCACAGTTCCATGTACAGAACGAGGCTGTGAAGGCGGCGCTTGAAAGCCAGATATCCACGCTTCAGGAAAATTTAAGGGAGCAGGGAGTGAAGGTGGAAGCCGTTTCGGTGACAGTGGAAAGCCACGGATTTGAGAGCAATCTCTGGCAGGGACAGGAAAGAGGCGACGACAGCGCTTCCGCAGGAAACGGAAACGGAAGAAAGTCACCCAGAAGAATTAACCTAAACGAGCTGGATATAAACGGTATGACCGAGGAAGAAGCCAGCGAGGAAGATTTGCTTGCGGCCAAAATGATGGAAGCAAACGGAAACACAGTGGACTATACTGCTTAACGGCGGTGATATTTTGTGGAAAGGAGAATAATATGGCGGTTGGTGCAGTAGTAAAAGACGGTCAGTTAGTGGAAAGCGCATCCGAAAATTCGGTAAAAAAAGCCGCGTCCAAAAGCGGTATGGATAAAGACGCTTTTTTGCAGCTTTTAGTGGCCCAGATGAAATATCAGGACCCCCTGGAACCCACCTCAAATACAGAGTATATCTCGCAGTACGCGACATTTTCACAGGTGGAGCAGATGCAGAATATGGCGGCTACCATGGAACTTTCAAGAGCATCCGCTTTGGTTGGAAAGATGGTTGAGGTTCAGTCCAAGGATGAGAATGGCGACGCAGCGGTTATTCAGGGTGTGGTTGAATATGTAACCTATGAAAATAACAAGGCTTACGTTTCCATAGACGGCAATCTGTATTCAGCGGACGATGTACACGCGGTAATCAGTGATGCGTACCAGATAGCGTTTGAACTTGCGTCAACGTTTATTAAAGCAATAGACGCACTGCCGAGCCTCAGCGACCTTACAACGGAGCATAAGGAAGCGGTGGAAGCGCTGCAGGAGGGCTACAACAAGATGACGGCCTACCAGCAGGGATTCATCAGCGACGAATATGTCAAGCTGCTGCAGAAATATGTACAGCGTATGGCAGAGCTTGTGGCGGTTGAAGAAGAGGGCAACGGCGAGAACGGCGACGGAGACAAAACCGAGGGGACCGAAGGCGATAAGACGGAAGGAACCGAAGGCGGCGACAAGACCGAAGGTACAGGCGATGGCGCCGGTAAGACCGAATAGAAATTGAAGCAGGATGCGCGGTAACTACTCAGGGAGGAGGGAATTATGAAGGTTCAGAAAAACGGATTCCTTTCAATTGAACAACTGCAGGATAAATATTTGACCCCGGCAGGGAAAAGCACGGCGAAAACGCTGACTGCTGAAGGAAAGTCTTTTCAGGAAATTCTGGAAGGCAGACGGGCCGGCGCAGAGGGAGAAGTAAAGTTTTCCAAACACGCGGCGGGGAGACTTGCAGACCGTAACATTGAACTCACGGGCAATCAGATAGAACGCCTTAGGGAAGGCGCTCAGAAAGCTCAGGAAAAGGGAATCAGAGAATCTTTGGTAATTGTTGACCAGTTGGCATTCATTGTGAACATACCCAACAATACGGTGGTGACCGCAATGAATCATGGCGACACAGCGGAAAATATTTTTACAAACATTGATGGAGCCGTAATTATTTAGCCGGACCTTTGGGAGGCAATGAGTTCCTGACTGACAGAAGGAACATGCGGCATAACTTTAAGGAGGTCATTTTAGCTATGATGAGGAGTTTATTTGCTGGTGTGGCAGGCCTGAAAACACACCAGACAAGAATGGACGTTATCGGTAATAACATTGCCAACGTTAACACAACGGCCTATAAATCACAGTCCATGGTATTCAGTGATTTGATGTATCAGACGACAAGGGCAGCTTCCGGCGCAAACGCAACCACAGGAGTGGGCGGCGTCAACGCGCGGCAGATTGGTCTTGGTTCCAAAACCAGTTCCATTAAAACTGCGATTGCCAACCAGGGAGCGGCGCAGAGTACCAACGACCCGTTTGATATTATGATTAACGGAAGTTCTTTCTTCGTTGTAAACAACGGACAGGAAAATTTCTTTACCAGAGACGGTTCTTTCTACATTGACGGCGCGGGCAATCTGGTTATGACCAGTACCGGTTATAATGTAATGGGCTGGGGCGTAAATAAGGAAACCGGGGAAATTCAGAAGGGAAACGTTCAGCCGCTGAAGATTATGACTACGGAGAATATGACTTCCCCGCCTCAGGTTACCACACAGGCGATTATGGACGGTATTATTGACCGGTTTGACACGGATTTGCAAACGGACGAAGGCCGAATCATAAATCTTGAGATGTTTGATAATCAGGGTTATAAATATACGGCACAGTTCAGTGTTCATGCAATTAATGGTGAAGAAGGCAAGTTCTGTGTGAATCTGGATAAGATTTTAGACGCAGCCGGCGACCCGGCGTATGTAGATGCTAACGGGAATTTGGACCCAGCTAAAGTTAAGTTTGGTACAACAATACCCGCAACACAACCGGACCTGCCGATAGAACTGAAAAATGCAGTATATCTTGATTTCAAAGAGGGAAAAGGAACATTTCAAGGTGTCGGAACAACACAAGGCGGTACGGCCGAAACAACAGACCTGCAAATTATCAGTCCCAATTTTACCGATGATACAGGTAAAAATACAATAACTATCGACTTTTCCGGATGTCTCAACTACAACAAAAACGGCACATCAACCATGGGAGCTCTTGCAGGTGATAAGAAAGGCCTTGGCGCCGGTTTAAAAGTAGGTGAGATGAGCGGCATTACCGTTCAGAAGGACGGTAAGATTTACGCTACCTATGATAACGGTCAGAGTAAGCTGCTTGGTCAGATTGCGGCGGCTAATTTTGCCAATCCTTCCGGTCTTGCCAAACAGGGCGATAATCTTTATTCCGCGACCATGAACTCCGGCGAGTTTGACGGTGTGGGTGATGATATCACAGCGGACGGCGGCTATATGGAATCCGGCGTACTCGAAATGAGTAACGTTGATTTGTCCGCCGAGTTTACGGAAATGATTACCACCCAGAGAGGTTTCCAGGCAAACAGCCGTATTATTACAGTTTCAGATACGCTTCTTGAGGAGCTTACGAATCTGAAGCGATAAGGTAAGTAAGAAATAGTAATTTATGGGTTAAAGGGAACTGGTTGCATTGCGGTTCCCTTTAATTTGCGCTAAAATACATGTTTTGCAGCATACATTTGATAGGGTGGAAATATCTTTTAGTTGTATTAAGGGAAATTTATGTGGAAAAAGGGGGAAAGAAGTGATATGATAGAAGTCACGAGGATAAACGGCAGTAAGGTGCTGATAAATCCCGATTTGATTGAAATCGTGGAGGAAACGCCGGATACGGTGGTTGCTTTCACAACAGGAAGAAAATTAATTATAAAAGAAGGTAGACAAGAGATAAAAAATCTTGTAAAATCATACAGAAAGGAAATTTTTGCGGGTTAACGCAGAAGAGGTGAAAAGTTGTGGATTTAGCGTCAATTCTTGGATTAGTGCTTTGTTTCGGTATGCTGGGTTATGGTTGCATCAATGCGGCGGGAATTGCTAATATAGGACGTTATGGAGATTTCCCATCTGCGATTATTACATTCGGTGGGGCGTTTTTTGCCGTTCTGGCATCCAAATCCCTGTCTGATTACATAGCCGGACTTAAGAGTTTTACTCTTATCTTTAAAGCTCCTTCTTCCAATGTTAAAGAAATGATACAGAAGATTATCGACCTTTCCAATATTGCCAGAAAGGAAGGTCTTCTTTCTCTGGAAGAAGCGGCAGGAGATTTGGAAGACGAGTTCATGAAGAAGGGAATTCTTCTTATCGTAGACGGTACGGACCCCGAATTGGTGCGCGGCATTATGGAAACAGAGCTGGTAAGCACGGAATCCAGACATAAAGATAAAATTTCTTTTTGGGAGGATTTGGGCTCCATGGGACCTGCGTGGGGTATGATTGGTACTCTGGTAGGTCTTGTTAACATGCTTTACGAGATGGATGACCCTTCAACTCTGGGACCTTCCATGGCGGTTGCGCTGATTACCACATTGTACGGTTCGCTTCTGGCAAACTGGATTTGTACGCCGGTGGCAACAAAGCTGAAAGCAAACAACGCCACCGAAATTATGGTCAAGGAAATCATGATAGAAGGGCTTCTTTCCATACAGGCGGGCGAGAACCCCAGAGTTATTGAAGAAAAGCTGAAGTCATTCCTGGCGCCCAGCGACAGGACAATAGGCGAAGGCGGAGGTGAAGACGATGGCTAAAAAAAAGCAGGAAGAGCCTCCTAAGGGTTCGCCGGCCTGGATGGCCACTTTCTCGGACCTTATGAATCTGCTTCTTTGCTTCTTCGTTATGCTGTTTGCCATGTCCACTATCGATGCACAGAAGTTTGAACAGGTGGCGGCATCCTTTAACCAGACTTTCAGTATTTTTGATGCGGGAGCCACGGCGATAGGGGACGGCGTTCTGGTAGGAATGGGCGTCAGCCAGTTAAACGAGCTGGACGACTACATCAACAGCACGGGCAAGAATCCCGAAGGCGAGCTTATGCCGGAAAATCTTGAGGCGGCGGCGGAAATGATGGATGAAGCCAAGCTGGAAAAGTCGGAAGAGATGGCGGAAAAGATTGAAGAAGTCCTGGAAGAAAAGAATCTTGAGAATGAGATAGATATAGAATTTACCGCTCAGTATGTGCAGCTTACCCTGAACGGAGCGCTCCTTTTTGATTCGGGCAGCGTGGAAATAAAGGAAGAAGCCATGCCGCTGATGAATCAGCTGGGGATTATCCTCCAGAGATTCAGTCAGGGAACTATCGAAATTGAAGGACATACGGATAACGTGCCCATGTCGGGCTCCAAGTACTCCAACAACGATGAGCTTTCAAGCGGGCGTGCCCTTTCAGTTTTTTACTATCTGGAAAATAACACCACGCTGGATTCGGGACTGATCAAGCATTCCGGCAGAGGAGAGTATCAGCCCATTGCGGATAATTCCACTCCGGAGGGAAGAGCCAAAAACAGAAGAGTCGAGATTAAGATTTATAATGCGCTTAGCGCTTATTAACAAAGAGAGGTAGTATCTGCTATGAAAAAGAATTTGATTTCCATATTGATATTGGCATTGCTTATCGTAAATATTGTACTTACCGCAATCATGATGTTCAGTGTGACCAGCACGAACAGCAAGACCGCGGCTCTTGTGACGGATATTGCGTCGGCAATCAGCCTGGACATAGAAGGGATGCGCAGCGGGGCATCCGCTGTTCCCCTTGAGAATACCGTAACATACACGATAGCCGATATGACAATTCTTCTTAAGGATGATACAAATACTGAGGAAGGAACGGAAAAGAAAGACCATTACGCGCAGCTTACAGTGGTTTTATCCATGGATAACAGGCATGAAGATTTTGCTGCTAATGGAAGCGGAGATTTGTCCGGCAGAGAGGATTTGATTAAAGGACGAATCAGCGATGTGGTAGGCAAATATACATTGAATGAAGCCAAACAGAATACACAGGCAATAACGGCTGATATTTTAAACAGTATCCAGGGATTGTTTGATTCGGATTTTATCTTTGAAGTAACGCTTGTCAGTCCGCTGTATATGTAGATGTCATGCTTACAGGGATATTAAGCGAAAGCACGGCAGAAACGATAGGAGGTGAAATCCTGTGAGCGATGTGCTCTCTCAAAGTGAAATAGATAATTTGCTTGCGTCTTTAAACAGCGGCGAATTAGATATGGATCAGATACAGGAGAATGACGAAAAACAGATAAAGGATTACGACTTCAAGCGGCCCACAAAGTTTTCCAAGGAGCATTTACGAACACTTGAGATTATATATGAACATTACGGGAGGCTGGTATCCAACGAACTGCAGGTTTATCTCCGCAAGACGGTACAGGTGACGGTGGCCAGCTCTGAAACTACTACTTTTTCGGAGTTTACTAATGCGCTGTCCAATCCTGTTATTCTGGGGATTATAAATTTTCATCCTCTGGTTGGAAATATTATAATGGAAATATCCCCGAATATCGGTTTTGCCATGATTGACAGAATGCTTGGAGGCGCCGGGCAGCCTTTAGAGAAAACAAGAGAATTCTCGGAAATTGAGATGACAATTCTTCAGAAGCTGATGGTGGTATGTATGCAGCTCATGAGTGAACCATGGAAGAATGTCTGCGAAATCAATCCCATGATGGAGAGAATCGAAACCAATGCTCAGTTTGCACAGATTATTGCGCCAAGCGATATGATAGCTATTGTATCGCTGAATCTGAAGATTGGGGATACTGAAGGACTCATGAATGTCTGTCTTCCGTTCTTTACGCTGGAAGACGTGATGGATATTTTATCTACTGTCAGCCTGGAAAGCAATAGTAAAATTAAAATTAACTTTGACGGAGGCGACTTATCTTCTGATTCAGGGCTCCTTCTTTTAAAAGAGTTCTGCTGCAAAATTGGTGCAGTCAAACTGGTAAGGCGCCTGTTTCATACAAATGATTCCGCCTGGTACCGCATCCATAAAGATGATGACAACCTTTTACAGGTTATTTACCAGATATTTGCTGCCTATTTTGAAGATGACTGCGCAGACGAGCTGACAAATGAGCCTGTCATGGGCGCTGTCCTGGAGAAAGAATCCCTTGCATCGCAGCCAACCCTTTCCCGGTTCTTTCACCGTATGGATGAAACTACTTTGGAGCAGTTTAACCAGATCCTCCGTGAGCTCCGTAAAGTAATCTATTCCATTAAAATGCCTGAATTTATCCTTTTCGACATTGACACAACCCTCCTGGATGCCTTTGGCGCACAGGAAGGTGCGGCATTCAATTACCATTACCAGGATAAAGGTTACCATCCTCTTTTCGCTTTTGACGGGCTGACCGGGGACCTCTTAAAAGCGCAGCTCAGGGACGGAACCCAGTACTGCAGCAAAGAGGCAGATGCCTTTATGAGATCCCTGTTGGAAGAATTCAAAGAGGATTTCCCTGACATTCCCCTATACCTGAGGGGCGACAGCGGTTTTGCTTCGCCGGCCCTGTATGAGGTGCTTGAGGAAAAAGGCTGTAAATATGCCATCCGCCTGAAGGAAAACAAAACACTTATCAGGCTGGCAGATGAGGGAAACCGGGCATTATACCGCGCAACAAAATATAACCAGGTGGACCCGGCTGTAGTGTATGGGGAATTCCTGTATCAGGCGGGTTCATGGAGCCATCCCCGCAGGGTTGTATTCAAGATAGAAAAGCCCTATGGACAAATAATCCACACTTACACCTTCATTGTTACTACAATGGAAGAACTGGCTCCTTACCAGGTGCTGCAGTTTTACTGTGGCCGAGGTAAAATGGAAAATTTCATCAAAGAAGGGAAAAGCGGCTTTGACTTTTGTGCAGTCAGCAGTTCAAGTATGGTTGTCAATGCAAACCGCCTGCAGGTTCATGTGCTGGCGTACAATATATTCAACTGGTTCCGGCGTCTGGCACTGGCAGCAAAAATGAGGAAAATGCGTGTGGATACTATCCGCTTAAAGCTGTTAAAAGTAGCAGCAAGGGTAGTAAAATCAGCCCGGTATAAGTATTTCAAGCTGTGCAGCAGCTGCCCGTACAAAAAAGAGTTTTATGAAACGCTCGAAAACATCCGGGGTTTAAAACCACAGCTATGCTGATAACAACAGATGTACCTTGACAGCTTCAAAAACCATAAAAGATACCAGGGGGGTAGTCTGCCCTTTTTTTGGTTAAAGCAAAGGCAACATCCCCCGGCAATTATGGCGAAACGTAGCAGTTTAACACCTGGGCTCCATCAGGGAGCTCCGTGAATAATTCAGGATTATTTTTATTTCTATCTGCTTCACCGTTATCCATTATAAAAATATTTAAATAAAAATTCAAGTATCATAATAGATTTTTAACGTTTTTAATTACAAACAATGTCACTTTCATACAAACAAAAAGGATTCATGCCAGTTTCACCTCATCAATCCTTTTTATCTATCCATAATCCGTTACGTCCAGACATTCGGCTTATTTATATATTCTTTTTCAGTTTCTCCACCTCATCAAACACCATGTCGTTCAGAACCTTAATGTAGGTTCCCTTCATCCCTGAAGACCTGGATTCAATAACGCCCGCGCTCTCGAATTTACGAAGCGCATTCACGATGACGGAACGGGTAATCCCCACCCTGTCCGCAATCTTGCTGGCAACCAGAATTCCTTCCATCCCGTTAAGCTCCTCGAAAATGTAAACCACCGCTTCCATCTCCGAATAGGAAAGTGTGCTGATTGCCGAACGGATTACCGCCAGCTTGCGGTTTTCCTCCGCGCTTTCCTCATTAACTGCCCGGAGCATTTCAAGCCCCACTACCGTTGTCCCGTATTCGCACAGGATAATGTCATCAATGTCGTACTGATCCACGCATTTATAAATAAACAACGTGCCCAGCCGCTCTCCGGCAATCTCAATCGGCGCTATGGTAGCCCGGAACTTCCTCACATCTCTGTCCTCAAACCCGAGAGTTTCCAGATTGACGTTTTCCTTGGTGGAAAGAACCGCCAGGAGCCTTTCATTTAACATGGAATCGATAAAGCCGCCCACCTGCTCCACAATCAGTTCCGTGATGGAATCCACCTCCGGCGAATCCCCCACTCCAAGCACTTTGCCCTTTCTGCTGATTACCAGAACGTTGGAGGATAATATCTCACATAATACGGAACAGATATCATTAAAGACAACCTTGCTGGAATCGTTATTGTGAAGGAGCTTACCAATCTTTCTGGTTTTATCTAATAACTGTACGCTACTCATGTGATACCTCCCAAACCTTTCGCACCTATTGTATCACAGGATTTTTTCAATTTCAACGACTGTTCTTAAAATTTTATATAATACCAAATATTACTACTAATTTTCCGACTTTTCAGATTTTTCTGACATTTCGGAAACATAATCGCAATTTTCTCCGATACAAACCAGTTTATTCCCCTTAAACACCATCATAGAACCGCATTTTGCGCATTTTTCCGCCGACGGCTTCTGCCATATCATAAAATCGCATTCAGGATTGTCGATACAGCCGTAATATTTCCTTCCCTTTCTGGTCATTTTAAGCACGATATCCTTGCCGCATTTCGGACAGGGAACCCCTGTTTTTTCATAAAAAGGTTTGGTGTTGCGGCATTCCGGGAATCCGGGACAGGCAAGGAACCGGCCGTGGGGCCCGTATTTAATCACCATCTGTCTTCCGCACAAATCGCAGACCTCGTCAGAAACCTCGTCTTTCGTCTCCACCTGCTCTAATTCCTTCTCCGCCGTTTTTACGGCTTCATCCAAATCAGGGTAAAAATTGGACACGATGGTTTTCCAGGCCACGCTCCCCTCCGCCACACTGTCTAAAAGCGCCTCCATATTGGCGGTAAAATTCACATCCACAACGCTTGGAAAAGCCTCCTGCATCATATGGTTTACCACCTCGCCGATTTCCGTCACATAAAGGTTTTTGTTTTCCTTTACAATATAGCGCCGGGCAAGAAGTGTCGTTATGGTGGGCGCATAGGTACTTGGACGCCCGATGCCAAGCTCTTCGAGAGAACGAACTAAAGACGCCTCCGTATAGTGGGGCGACGGCTGGGTAAAATGCTGCTTTTCCTCAAGGCCGTCCAGCGCAAGAACCGTTTCTTCCGTTACCGCCTTCGCCAGCACATTACTTTCCGCCTTATCCTCCTCCTGGCTGTATACGCTTGTAAAGCCGTCAAAAAGCATCCGGGAGGCCGCCACGGTAAACCGGTGCCTGCCAGCGTCAATTTTGATGGAGGTGGTTTCATATTTTGCCGGCTGCATCCCTCCCGCTGCAAAACGCTTCCAGATAAGCTGATAAAGCCGGAACTGGTCTCTGGACAAAGAATCCTTCATGGAAGCGGGCGTACGGTTCAAATCTGTCGGACGTATAGCCTCATGGGCATCCTGAATCTTCTTACCTCCCTTAGACGCGTCCGGCTCCTTCCCCACATAGGCTTCCCCGTAATTTTTCCTGATGTATTCCTCCGCCATCTTCCGGGCTTCCTCAGAAACCCTGGTGGAGTCCGTTCGAAGATAGGTGATAAGACCTACGGTTCCGTTGCCCTTAATTTCTATTCCCTCATAGAGCTGCTGAGCTAACCGCATGGTTTTCTGGGTGGAAAAATTTAAGGTCTTGCTGGCTTCCTGCTGCAAAGTAGAGGTGGTAAATGGCAACGGCGGCTTTTTGCTTCTCTCACCCTTTCTGACCTCGCTTACCCGAAAATCCTCCTCCTTTATTTCCTCTACAATCTTATCAAGCTGTTCCCTTGATGAAATCGCTGTTTTTTTGTCCTTGAAACCGAAATATTTTGCCACAAGGAGTTTTTTTTCGCCGGGAATCCGAAAGAACGCGTCAAGGGTCCAGTACTCTTCCGGGATGAAGCTGTTTATCTCTTCCTCTCTGTCGCAGATAATCCGAAGCGCCACTGACTGCACCCTTCCGGCGGAAAGCCCTCTTTTCACCTTTGCCCACAAAAGAGGGGAAATCCGATATCCCACCATGCGGTCCAGAACCCGTCTTGCCTGCTGGGCGTCCACAAGATTCATATCGATTTCCCTTGCGTTCTTTAAGGATTCCTTCACGGCGTTTTTTGTTATCTCATTAAATGTAATCCGGTAAACCTTCTTATCTTCCAGTTTCAGCGCCTTTAACAGATGCCAGGAAATGGCTTCCCCTTCCCGATCCGGGTCGGTGGCCAGATAGATTTTTTTGGCCTTCTTAACTTCCTTTCTCAGACTGGCTAAAATATCGCCCTTTCCACGTATCGTGATATATTTGGGCTCATAGTCGTGCTCCACATCAATGCCGAGCTGGCTCTTAGGGAGGTCGCGCACGTGCCCGTTGCTGGCCATCACCTCATAATCAGCGCCCAGAAATTTTTTGATTGTTTTCACCTTAGCCGGTGATTCCACTATCACCAGATACTTTGCCATAGAAATTTATCCCCTTATCATTTCAATTTAGAAAACGTTAATCGGCTAAAACTATACACCACTTTTATCATGGTGGCAAGTAAAAAATCTATTAATATATGGAACCCCGCTGCCCGTCTGCGCTCTCATCCGATAATTTCATACTGCATCCACTCGTATTTCAGCTTCATTCCTTCCGCTGTCTCAGGCGGAAGCAGTGCTCTTGCCACCAGTTTTAAATCGTTACTTTCAATATCCGTCCTCTTTAAATTTGCATAGTCGCCGTCGATACTGATTACTTCATAATAGAATGTATTCATTTCCTTTCTCCTCTACATTATTCTTTTCTTATAAAATAGTTTCCGGTAACCTGCTCTGCCCTGCCCTCCATACAGAGATTAATCAGTTCGTTTAAAAGCAGCGGCAGGCCGGTTTTTATCCCCGCCTTCTGCATCCCTTCAAGTATCTCGTCTACAGATTTCGGGTGGTAATCCAGAAATCGCAATATGCCCTCTGCCTTCGCCGCTTCTTTATCTGTCATATCTGTTCCGGTTTTCGCTGCTGATTTTTCTTTTGCTTTTGTCTTTTCCTTTGTTTCTCCTTTCTGTCCGCTGTTCCGATTCCTGATAACCATAAGCTCCGCCAGAATGTCGTCCGGCGAAAGCGCAATTCCCGCTCCCTGCCTGATTAATAAATTACACCCGTCATTTAACCTGTCCGTAAGACGTCCGGGAACTGCGTAGACATTTTTGCCCTGTTCAAGAGCCATGTCCACCGTAATCCACGTGCCGCTTTTCTGCCTTGCCTCCACTACCAGAACCAAATCGGACAACCCGGCCACAATACGGTTCCTCTCGGGAAAATGCTGCTTCAATGGGGCTGTCCCCGGCGGAAATACGGATAAAATTCCTCCGCCCTTTTCCGTAATTTCTTCGTAAAGCCGCCTGTTGGAGGCAGGATAGCAGACGTCCACCCCGCATCCTAAAACTGCATAGGTCTTACCTCCTTTTGCAAGAACCGCCTGCTGCCCGATACCGTCTATTCCCCTGGCCATACCGCTGATAATGCTGACCCCGGCCCCGCCAAGCCTTCCGGCAAAAGCTTCCGCCATGGCTCTTCCGTACTCCGAGCACTCCCTTGCCCCGATAATTGCCGCAGCCGGGCGCTGATTTTCAGGCAGATTCCCAAGACAGTAAAGCCCGTAAGGCGGATGGGTAATTTCCCTGAGTCTTTGGGGATAGCTTTCATCCTCTTTTGTGCAGAAAACAATTTTTTTATCAAGCATTTCCTCATAAGCGCGCTGAAGCTGAAAGGTCTTTCGAAACTCCAGAACCGAAAGGGCGCGGGCATTTCCCAAAACCTCCTTTAAAGCCGTCTGTCCGGCGTTGTAGACCTCTTTCGGGCTTCCAAACCGCCCGAGAAGCTTCTCGATGGTCCTGTCCCCCACTCCCGGCAGATGATGGAGCCAGAACTGAAATATTTTATCTTTCTCCATATTTCCACTGCCTTTCCGCCAAATAGCCTGCGCGGTAACAGGCTGCCTGTGATACGTGCTCCTTAAGCACAGAAGAGCTCCCGCTTAAATCCGCAATGGTTCTCGCCACCTTCAGCATTCTGTGACAGGCTCTGGCGCTTAAGTCCATGACGCGGAACATCTTTTCCAACAGAGCCGCTCCGTCAGCGTCAGGAGCGCAGTATTTTTCCAAATCCCCGGCCTCCAAATCGGCGTTGAAACGGATATGAGTGCCCGCATATCTCTCCTCCTGACGCCTGCGGGCGTCCATCACCCTGCGGCGCATACTCTGGCTGCTCTCCCCGCCTTTTCTCTTTTTGAGCTGGGATAGCTCCACCCGGGAGGCTTCCACACAGATATCTATCCTGTCAAGCACAGGCCCCGATATATTGCTTAAATACCTGCGTATCTCAAAAGGCGTGCACCGGCATTTGTTTCTGTCAGGGTAATAGCCGCAGGGGCAGGGATTCATGGCTCCCACCACCATGACGTCTGCCGGATAGGTAAAAAAGCCGCTGCTCCTGGCAATGCGGATTTCCTTATCCTCCATAGGCTGCCTGAGCAAATCCAGCGTCTGCCGTTTAAACTCCGGCAGCTCGTCCAGAAAAAGAACGCCTCGATGGCCAAGACTCAAAAGTCCCGGTCTCGGCACCTTTCCCCCGCCGCAAAGCGCCTGAGGAGAAATTGTGTGATGAGGGCTTAAAAAGGGACGCTCCGTGATGAGCCCGGCGTCTTTCCCAAGCCGCCCGGAAATACTGTATATGGAAGTAACTTCAAGACTTTCCTTTGGGGAAAGGGGCGGCAATATGGTAGGCAGCCGCCTTGCAATCATGGTTTTCCCGGACCCGGGCGGCCCCATAATCAGCATATGGTGAAAGCCTGCCGCCGCAATGAGCGCCGCGTTTTTCACGCTCTCCTGCCCGGCTATTTCCGCAAAATCCGGCCCTCCTTCCGCTCCCTTTTCATCGTTCCTGCCGGAAGGATTTTTATCAAAGCAGGCTTCCAGCGGCGGCAGCATTTTATCCTGCTTTTCTTTTGGAAGCTTCAGATAGGAAATCACCTCATTAAGCCCGCTCACCCCAACAGCCCTCATTCCCGCCGCCGCCGCGGCTTCCCTGACGTTTTCTTTCGGCACAATACACTTCTTTATCCCGGCATCCACAGCCTTTATCGCCAGAGGCAGAACGCCCCGCACCCTTTTTATTTCCCCGGCAAGCCCCAGCTCGCCCATAATCAGCGTATCGTCCGTGCATCCGGCCGGAATCCTCCCCTGAGCGGCAAGTACGCCAAGGGCAATGGGCAAATCAAAGCCTGTCCCCTCTTTTTTCAGGTCCGCCGGAGACAAATTCACGGAAACATGCACAGGAGGCAGCGTAATGCCGCTGTTTTTCAGGGCAATCCTGACCCTCTCTCCGGACTCTCTCACCTCCCCGCCAAGGCTGCCAACCATGACGAAACAGGGCAGACCGGAAGACAAATCCACCTCCACCTGAACCAGATGGCTTTCCATGCCATAAATGGTTCCTGACAAAACTGTACTGAACAAACAAAAAACCTCCTTCAAATTCCAATATCGGGAAACTCTGACATGCCCCCTTACGAGGCTCAGAACACGCTGTCACGCTTCGCGAGTCAGCTCATTGTAACAAAAGAACAGCAGATATATGTTAAAGACACGTCTCCGGCAGAAAAATCTGCAAAAACGCAACTGTTAAGATATATCTACTGTAGCGGAAGTTTCCTGAAAAATCAATAAAATTTTTATTAAATTATTCCTTACTTTTTATCAAAACCTCTTTCCCCTCAAAGGCAAAGCCATATTTCCGAATGCGTTCCGGCGCAATCCCCCTGCTTTCCAGCACCGTCCCATACTTCCTCTCCTCTATCTGCTCAAGTGCCGCCTCCGCAGTCTCTTTAAGGGTCCCCTCCTCCGAATCCTTCACCTTGAATTCCATTATGACCCCATTGTCCGTCCCGTTCTTCGGCTCCATCAGCACATCATACCTTCCAAAGCCGCTCTCCCGGTTGGAGGTAATGATATATCTCTCTGACAGCTCCACAGCCAGTCCCAGTACAAAGCCGTGGTAAAACCTCTCCGGCTGCGTCTCCATGGACGGGTTCTTTCCGCTGTCAAAATAACTGAATGTTGCCAGCGCCACACGATTCATGTAGGCGTTCATGGATTTTACGTCATCCTGTAATAATGCCATGAGAAAACCGTTGTAGACTGTCCCCGTGCCGGAAAACCATTTCCGAATCATCTTCCGGAACATAATCTTTACTTCCTTGTTCGTCAGCGCCAGTTCATACAAATCTGTTCCCGTGTCCTCATTTAATTCATAGCTCTCCGCTTTCAGATAGCCGCTTGCCAGAAACAGGCTCCAGATGGCGCCCTCGTCTGCATCTAACTGGTCGAAAATAATCTGTTCATCGACTTCCCTGTATAGATGCTC
>Ga0137297_10838_pt1 | contig 20272 bp, 21 predicted proteins | sample RamsorincwithD2O_FD_97191 | JGI IMG/M metagenome (GOLD analysis project Ga0137297, IMG submission 97191) | Mouse cecal microbial communities from Vienna, Austria - Mucin amended with D2O | ecosystem: Host-associated > Mammals > Digestive system > Large intestine > Cecum | place: Austria: Vienna... | reverse complement strand
TAAGGCCGAAAAGCAAATGGGAGGATGGCGATATCCAGGTGGAAACGCTGAAATCTACAGATGAAGGGGTGGCTTTCTTAATCCAGGCGGAAGGGAAGGCGCTTTATCATGGAGGCGATTTGAACAACTGGCGCTGGGAAGGGGAGGCGGAAGAATCAAACCGCAGGATGGAAGAGCATTTTAAGCAGTTTTTGGAGCCTGTCAGGGGAAGAAAAATCGATGCCGCGTTCGTTCCTTTGGATCCCAGGCAGGAAGGAAATTATGCCTTGGGGATGGATTATTTTCTGGACCTTACGCAGGCAAAACGGGTTTATCCCATGCATTGCTGGGAGGATTACGGGATCATTGGACGGTGGCTGGATGAACATCCGGCGCATCCGGCACGGGATAGGATTGTGCAAATCAGCGGCAGGGGGGAGGAATTCAGGCAGTAAATGAGTATTCGGAAGGCGAAAATGGAGGTTCTGTCCAGGATAGCGGAAATATATGGATTTAACCTATCAGAGGAAGGCCCGGCGGAATATTTGGTTTGGCTGGTGCATTCTTTGGGACGGTTTGAAAACGATATGGCATAAATAGGATAAAATCAGGAGGAATCAGCGATGAAGTTTCAATTTGCCCATTATAACTACAATGTGATGGATCTGGATAAATCCATCCGATTTTACCAGGAGGCTCTTGGCCTTAGGGAGGTGCGCCGGAAGGAGGCTTCGGACGGAAGCTTTACCTTGGTGTATTTAGGGGATGGTGCTACTGGCTTTCAGCTGGAATTAACCTGGCTGCGGGATTGGGAGAAGGAACATTATGATCTGGGGGATAATGAGATTCACTTGGCCTTTACGGTGGATGATATGGAGGCTGCCCATAAGAAGCATCAGGAGATGGGATGCATCTGCTATGAAAATCCGAAAATGGGGATTTATTTTATTTCGGATCCCGATGGGTACTGGCTGGAAATCGTTCCGGCAAAATAGTGTGGTGGTTGAATGGATGATAGAGTTTCGTAGAAATATTCATTGAAAATTTAATGCTCTGTTAACTTGGATAGCTAAGGAGGAATTGATGCTTTGTCAACTTGGATAGCTGGGGAGGGGATTTTGACGCTGGGTTGTTTTGGATGACGTTGGAAGCGGATGGAGTTAGCTGTGTTTCTTACGATAAGTTTACTGGTTGGGATAAGACACGTAGGCTGACGAGTTCGCCGCCTGTAGTGGATGTACACACGAAAACGCGCTCTCGCTCGACATAAAACGGAACGGACACTAAGCTCGAAAAGACCTCGCTAAGTGCCGCCGTTTTATACGGTTTTCTTCGTGTACATGCACCACAGACGGCTAGGTACTGGATACCTGAGAGTGCCATTCTCTGCTTGCCAGTAAGGCAGCGGAAAAGCAAAACTATTATATCAAAAGAAATAGAAAATTGGAGGAAGGAATATGAAGATTACATTAAAGGATGGATCGGTAAAGGAATATGAAGGGAGCCGTTCCATTATCGATATTGCATACGATATCAGTGAAGGGTTAGCCAGGGCGGCCTGCGCGGGGGAGGTAGACGGCGAGGTTTTGGATCTGCGGACGGTGGTGGATAAGGACTGTACCTTAAATATCCTGACGGCCAAGGACGAGGCAGGGCTTAGGGTAGTGCGCCATACCTGTTCCCATGTGCTGGCGGAGGCGGTGAAAAATCTGTTTCCCCAAGTGAAGCTGGCCATCGGCCCGGCTATTGACACCGGCTATTACTACGATTTTGATTCGGAGCCATTTTCCCGGGAAGATCTGGATAAGATTGAAAAAGAGATGAAACGGATTATTAAAAAGGGGGCAAAGCTGGAAAGATTTACCATGCCCAGGGAGGAAGCCATTCGGTTTATGGAGGAGAAGGGCGAGCCTTACAAGGCGGAGCTGATCCGGGATCTGCCCGAAGATGCGGTGATTTCCTTCTACAGCCAGGGGGATTTTGTGGATTTATGCGCAGGCCCCCATCTGATGAGCACCAAAGGGATCAAGGCTTTTAAGCTTACTTCTTCTTCCGGCGCGTATTGGCGGGGAAAATCGGAGAATGCCATGCTGCAAAGGATTTACGGCAGCGCTTTTCCCACCAAGGAAGAGCTGGAGGTATATTTGCAGCATTTGGAAGACATTAAAAAGAGGGACCATAATAAGCTGGGGCGTGAGATGGAGCTGTTTACCACCGTGGATGTGATCGGCCAGGGGCTGCCTCTTTTGATGCCCAAGGGAACGAAGATTATCCAGACGCTGCAGCGCTGGATCGAGGATGAAGAGGACAACCATTGGGGCTATGTGCGCACCAAAACCCCGCTGATGGCAAAAAGCGATTTGTATAAGATTTCCGGGCACTGGGATCACTATAAAGACGGGATGTTTGTGTTAGGGGATGAGGAGAAGGATAAGGAGGTCTTTGCCTTAAGGCCCATGACCTGCCCCTTCCAGTATTACGTTTATAAGGCCAGCCAGAAATCCTACCGGGATCTGCCCATTCGGTACGGGGAAACGTCCACCTTGTTCCGCAATGAGGATTCCGGGGAGATGCACGGCCTGACCCGGGTGCGCCAGTTTACCATCTCGGAGGGGCACTTGATCGTTCGCCCGGATCAGATGGTGGAGGAGTTTAAGGGCTGCCTTGCCCTGGCGAAGAAATGCCTGACCACCTTAGGCCTGGAAGGGGATGTGACCTACCATTTGTCCAAATGGGATCCGGAAAACCGGGAGAAATATATCGGCGAACCGGAGGTTTGGGATGAGACGGAGCAGCATATCCGGAATGTGCTGACGGAGTTGGAGATCCCCTTTGTGGAGGATGTGGGGGAAGCCGCGTTCTATGGGCCAAAGGTGGATATTAATGCGAAGAACGTTTACGGCAAGGAAGATACCATGATCACCATCCAGTGGGACGCTCTTCTGGCGGAACAGTTTGATATGTACTATATTGACCAGAATGGGGATAAGGTTCGGCCTTATATTATCCACAGGACCTCCATCGGCTGCTATGAAAGGACGCTGGCCTGGCTGATTGAAAAGTATGCCGGGATGTTCCCCACCTGGCTCTGCCCGGAGCAGGTGCGGGTGCTGCCGATCTCCGATAAATATTTGGATTATGCGGGGAAGGTAGAGCAGCAGCTTAGGGCAAACGGGATTTTATGCACGGTGGACAGGCGGTCGGAGAAGATCGGCTACAAGATCCGGGAAACCAGGATGGCTAAGGTTCCCTATATGCTGGTTGTGGGGGAGAAAGAGGAAGAATGCGGAAAGGTATCCGTCCGCAGCCGGTTCCTGGGCGATGAAGGCCAGAAGGATCTGGGGCAGTTTATTGATGATATCTGCCGGGAGATCCGGACGAAGGCGATCCGCAGGATTGAGGTGCAGGAGTAGCAGGAGATTTGGAGAGAATTGGGAGAATTTAAGAAAGGCAGGCTGGAAAGATGTGGATATGGTTTGCCCTTTTGTCATCGGTATTTGCAGCATTGACCTCGATCCTTGCAAAGGTTGGGATCGAGGGGGTGGACTCTAACCTGGCTACGGCGATTAGGACGGCGGTGGTGCTTGCCATGGCCTGGGGGATGGTATTTCTCACCAGTGCCCAGGGCGGGATTACGGCAATCGGCAGGAAAAGCTGGGTGTTTTTAATCCTGTCCGGCATGGCCACCGGCGCTTCCTGGCTTTGCTATTACCGGGCGCTGCAGGTAGGGGAAGTGTCCAAGGTGGTTCCCATTGATAAGTTAAGCGTGGTGATTACGATGGCTCTGGCATTTCTTTTCCTCCATGAACGGTTTACGGCAAAATCTATTGCCGGCTGCCTGCTGATCGGGGTGGGGACGCTGATGATGATTTGATTTCCGGAAATGCCGCTGGGGGCGGGATGCCCCGCTTAACAGGCTGGTTGGTCAGGCCTTAATCAGGCCAGGACAGGTTGTACCATTCTCGGTAGGCCTGGTAAAGCGTGGTGATTTTGCCGGTTTCGATTTCACATACCCGGTAGTAGCAATATTCATCATCGCTTGCCCCACTGTCCCCATATTTGACTTCACAGTATAAAATGTATTTCTTATCCGGCGAATAAATTGACTGGCGAATCCAATTATCAATGGTGATGATATCTGCGTCGATGAGTTTTCTTAATTCGTCTTTAGAATCATCGGATTTTGGAGAACCGGCTGGGATTTCGCCGGTTTTTTTTAATCCCCAAAAACATCTTTGGTATAAATGGCCCCATCCGTTCCGCTCAAAGGTAATGTTTTCCACGCCCTGTATGCTTCGGTAATCTTGGGAAAGGTCTAATGTGGCGATAGTAAACAGGGAGAATGAAATGATCATGATTAGCCATGTCAGGATAATCAGCACAAGGATGAGCGGGATGTAGATTAAAGGCCGTTTGAGGATTTTCATGGTTTGGGCTCCTTTAATTTTTTCATAATCGTTCAGCCAGTGGAAAGCGCATAAAGGAAAATCATGCTCGCGTGAATTTTCCTTTATCGCTTTTCACTGAGGGAGAGCCCGTTTATGAGCAAAGTTAGCTGCGTAAGCAGTGGGGAGTGCCTAGGCACGGCTTTCCCTAAAGGGATGCTCCGCAGTGCGAATGGCGCGGGCTGAACGGACAGCAGATTTTAACCTATCAAGGAAGTCACCGCTTCTAAGCCGTAAAGACGAAAGCGGTGGGTTGGGGGACTTGCCCCAGTCAGGTGGGGGGCAAGCCCCATCTGACAAGCTGCGATAGCAGCATAGGGAGATGAGGAAGCAGCACAGCGGAGGGTCTGCCCCGCTTTACCGGGCATTCCGAAATTCCTTTGACTAAAAAAATCATTTTATATGTTTCGTGTATGATCGGATCATATCTAAAATAAACATCTGTTCTTCTTCTGATAATTTCTGGGCTTGTTCATAAATTTCTGAAAGTACCTGAGCGCTTTGATTTTCTTCTTCGGGGATTTTCATAGAGCCAGAGCCGTTTAATAACCATTCTTTATAAATACCCAGTTCATTGCAAATGGCATTAATTACCATAGGCTGAGGCTTTGTTATCTTATCATGTTCTATATTGGTGATGACTCCTCGGGAAGCACCGATTTTCTCTGCCAGCATATCCTGGGACATTTTGCAGGATTTTCTGGCTTCTTTAAGACGTTGTCCTATGCTCACGACATACCTCCTGATTAAATGATTTCATATGATCTTTTGAATTCGATTATTTCTTGCTTTTACGAGTAACGAGCTAAGTGGGCATACTCGCATACACATTTAACCTTCATAAGCAATGGGCTTAGTAGTGCTTGCATTGCTTTTTGTCTGAACCTTCGTAAGACAGATCGTGTAAAAAAAGTGTAACATAGGCAAAATGTATTGTCAATACATCGGAAAAATGGAATATAAACCATGTGTCTTGACAAGACATAAAATGTCGGATATAATGTTTTTACAATACAATCTGTCTTGTTTATAACTGGAGTAGGGCGGAAGGAGGCACAAAATGCCAGAAAACAAAGGATTGGCTGAAAAAATTGTTAAAGAGGCAGCAAAAATTCCGTTAGAATCCCAGAAACATATTTTATCGGTGATAAACGCTATGCTCTTTACGCGGGAAACCATTAACCAGAAACAGGCATTAAAAAAAGGAAAAGCATAGTCCATACAGTTAGAAATAGTTTGATTATATGCGCTGCAAAAAGTTTTGATTAAGGAAAGGAGGGGGAGTGGTGGATAATTTGCCGACGCAAATTTTTGAGGATAAAACCAGGCGGCAAGTGGATGGAAGTTTGCCGGATGATGAAAAGATAGAAGGCTTTGTTGCCAGCCAGGTTATCCAAAGGGGTCTTGATAAAAGGACAGCCAATGCATATCGGTTTGATTTGCAGCAGATTTATTTATGGCTTGGAGAACAGCGGATACCGATATTGGAAGAGAGTGCAGCAGAGGATTATTTGGAGTATTTGATAAAAGAGAAAAAAAGAAAGCCCTCTACAGTTATAAGAAAATACAGGGTTTTGCAGTACTATTTGGAATATCTGTTCAAGCAAGGCTGCCTGGAAAGTTATCGCAAGATTACCCCTCCTGCGGCGAAAATACAGAATACAAAAGATGCGCATATTTTGTGTAAAAGGGAAATAGACGCATTTTTTGGTGTTATTGAACGAGAATATGAGAATTTGGAATATGGATTTCGGAAACGTGTTTGTTTGAGGGACAAGGTAATGATGGAGCTGCTGTTTTTTCATGGAATAGAAATCAGTGAATTGCTGCGTTTGGAGATTTCAGATTATCACGTAAAAACAGGATTGCTCAATATACGGGGAAAACGGGGGAAAGTGCGTCAAGAATATTTGTTTTCAAGGGAGCTAAAGGAAAGTATAGGATTATGGATAGATGAGCATGGATATTTTGAAAAAGAGAATGGGTGCGATCAATATCTGTTTTTGTCAAAGGTGGGGAAGCCTCTTTCCATGAAAATGATAATCTTGGTTTTTGATAAATATAGGGTAATGGCAGGAATAGAAAAAGAGTGTACGCCAAAGGATTTAAAATCCAGCATGAAGAAATATGCGAAGGAATTATTGGTGGAGAGATGCAGTTAGATGCAAAGAAGATTAGGGAACAGGAATATTATTAGATGATGAATGGATCTTTTAGAAAACTATTTGATTTATTGTTTGCTATTGCATATAAAAAAAGAAAAATTGTTTTCAGGATTAATGAGGGAAATACAAATGGGCATGAAACAAAAGAAATTATGTTTTGCAGCATCATCAGGCGGGCATTTTGAACAGATATCGATGCTAAAACCGCTTATGGACAAGTATAGAAGCTGTGTGGTAACAGAAAGGACACAATATAGGGCAGTAATTAGTGGGCAAAAAATGTATTATTTGCATCAGGTTAATCGAAAAGAAAAACTATTTTTGCTTTGGATGGTCATAAATACCTTTGTTAGCATTTGGATTTTTATCAGAGAGAATCCAGATATAGTTATTACTACGGGAGTGTTAGCTATGATCCCGATATGTTTGTTAGCGAAAATTTTCAGGAAGAAGTTGATTTATATCGAATCTTTTGCCAAAGTGTCTTCATCGACTGAAACAGGGAAATTAATGTATAAGCTTGCTGATCAGTTTTATGTTCAATGGAAAAGTATGTTAAATATATTTCCGGATGCAATATATATTGGTGGAATCTATTAAGGAGATTTGGTATGATTTTTGTTACGTTAGGATCTCAAAAATTCCAATTTAACCGATTGTTAAAAGCTATCGATGATTTAGTGGAAAGAGGCGGGTTAAAGGATAAACTATTTGCCCAGATTGGGTACAGTGATTATAAGCCGATAAATTTTAACTATACAAAATTTTTGGATAGGAATGAATTTGCCATGAAAATGAAGGAAGCAGATATCGTTATTACCCATGGCGGGACAGGTGCAATTATAAACGCAGTAAAACAAGGCAAAAAGGTAGTTGCTGTGCCAAGGTTAAAAAAGTATGGGGAGCATATAGATGATCATCAATTACAGTTAATTAGTCAATTTAACGAATTGCAGTTAATTTGTTCTTGCCTTGATGTAAAGGATATTGGAAAAGCTTTAGAATGTGCTAGAAATATGCCTTGTAATATATATAAGAGTAACACACAGGAAATGATTAAACATATTGAAAAGTTTATTGAAGGCTGAAGAAATATGGTTCAAAGGAAGAACAGCATGGATAAAATAGCAGTCGTACTTGCCACGTATAACGGTGAGAAATATTTGAGGGAACAATTAGATAGTATACAAAGGCAAACCTATCCCGAAATTGAAGTATATATACATGATGATGGTTCTACGGATGGGACTTTGGAGATTATTAATGAGTATGTTAAAAATAAGCAGTCAAAAGTCAAGTTTTCTTTTGTGGGTCAAAGCACATTAAGATATCCACAGTGCTTCATTAGTACATTGCTTTCCATACCACGGGCTGATTATTATGCTTTCTGCGATCAGGATGATGTTTGGTTTGAAGATAAAATTGAAAAAGCAGTTAAAGCTATGAAAAGGTTTGGAAATGAATGCAAGGCATCGTTATTTTATTCTGCTGTGGACTATTATGATAGTAATTTAAATTATATTCGGAATGCCAGATTTGTCAATAAGTCATTGCCTTTGGTAGGAGCTTATTCTCTCCAAAGTATGCTTTTAGGGGGCGAGGCTATGGGAATGACCTTTCTATTTAACAATAAGGTACGCGACTTAATGAAACGTGTATCTGAGAATGGGAAATTCGATTTTAAGGACACATTTATTAAGATTTATTGTGCAGCCTGTGGGATAGTGATTTATAGTTCTAAACCATGCGCAAAGTATCGGAGGCACTCGGCTGCAACAACGTTAAAAATGAACCCGGCAGGAAAAATTCAACGTGCAATTAATATGGCAAAAAAAATATTTATGGAAAAGGATGGATTGGAATCTATCCAGGCATCGGTTGATTATGTTCTTAAGGAACATCATGATGAAATTGAAGAAAAAAACAAAGCAATAATCAATGCTTTTGCCAGCCCAAACTCAATAATCAAAAAACTTAAAAAAGTTTTTTGGCCGAAAAGGTTCAGGTTGAGATTGATCGATGAGCTAGGTTATCGGGTGGCATTTCTGATGGGGAGAATTTAAAAAATAATGTGCTATTTAGCAACCGTTATCAGTGTTTATAATGATAGAAAGAAACTAAATGAACAGCTTTTAAAATCGTTAAGTAAGCAAAATGAAGTTTATGAAGTGATTTGTATTGACAATCGGGAAAATATCTTTGGATCGGCAGCTTCAGCATTAAATTATGGAGCAAGCCTTGCTACAACAGATATTTTGGTTTTTGCCCATCAGGACATTTATATAAAAGAAAGTAATGGGATTAAAAAGTTCGTTGAGCAAATAAAAAATGGTGAAGATGGAAATATTTATGGTTCGGCAGGAGCGAAGGAAAAGCAAAAAGAGAATATAGGGACATATACTTCAGGATTGAAATATAGTGGTAAAATAATTCGTACAGATTGGAAAAGCATGGAAGTATCTTGCGTGGATGAGTGTTTTTTCGGAATGAAAAAAGCAACATTTGACAATCATCCATTTGACGAAAAGCTCTGTGATAATTGGCATTTATATTGTGTAGAGATGTGTTTGAATGCACGCAAAATGGGAAACAAGGTTATCGTTGTACCAATGCAAATGCATCATTTCAGCAAAGGTACAGTAACGTGGGAATATATGAAGTGTTTAAAGTTGCTATCCCAAAAGTATAATGTTGATTTTAAGTATTTATGGACAACAGTATATAAAGTGCCGGCTAATATGATATATATAAATATGTTGTTGTGTTTATGGTTCTTAAAACATAAGATGTTTGGATAAGGTATTTAGATAAAATATTCAAGGTGATATATGAGTAATACAGTTAAATTGATATTAAAAAAAGTATATTATTCGCAGATTTGCAGAAAATTAAGAGAATATCCAGAACAGAAATATTTTGCTTTAAAATGTACGGAGTGTAAAAATGCAATATATAAAATTAGTAAAAGGAAAACAAGTCAAAAAACGAAACTTAAAATAGTTTTTGTGTTGGAATATCCTGAAATATGGAATTCATTAAAAACTGTTTTTGAAGCATTTAATGAATCGGATATTGCAGATGCATTTATTTTAGCTTTGCCCAAATATCCGGATTGTTCTAATAATCCAGCATATGCATTTGCAAGTGATATATATAAAAATGTAATAAATGGTTTTGAGGTAAAGAATAGTAAATGGTTTGATTTAAAATCCTTTTCTCCTAATTATATTTTTTACAGCAGGCCATATGATAGGGAATATCCCAATATCCTAAAGCCAAAACAAACAGTTCATTATGCGAAATTATGTTATATTCCATATGGATTTGAGTTTGTTACAGGATACCATCTTGAAGTAGAGTACAATTTAAAGGTGTTTCCATACATATATATGGTATTTTGCGAAAGCAGGACAACTAAAGAATATTGTGTAAGCTTAATAAAAGGACAAGAAAGTAATAAAAAAATATTTGATGTCGGGTATCCTCGCTTTGATTTGCTTTACCAGATGAAGCAAAGCAGTATGAAAAAAAGCAGCAATGGTGTAATTTTGTGGACTCCAAGATGGTCGCTTGAAGGAGCGGTTAATGATGGAACCTCATATTTTAAATTTATTGATCCATTACTGCAGTATTTTTCAAAAAAAGAGAATAAGGATCTAAACCTGATTATAAGGCCACATCCCTTGATGTTTGATCATTTTATTAAAGAAGGCGTTATGTCCAAAGAGGATGTACAGAATTTGTTTCAGCGAATTAGTAAATTAGAAAATATAAAAATAGATTCTAATAAAGATTATTTATTAAGTGCGATTCAGGCGGATTTGATTATTTCGGATTTTTCCTCTATGCTGATCGAATTTTTAATGTTAAATATTCCAGTTATTTACTGTGGAAAAAGTGATTCCTTTGATCATATAGGAAAAGCAATGGATGCAGTGATGTATCACATTAATTCAAGTGATGAGTTAATAATCTGCCTGGAGCAAATTTTATATAAAGGTGATATTTTAAAAGAAAAAAGGGAGAAAATCATTGCAGGATTAAGTGGATGCTTTAGCGGAGGTGTTGGTAAAAAAATCGCAGATATTGTTATAAAAGATTATTTGGAGAATTAGTATACGTATATCTTGATGGTCGATGGGGTGTAAAAAGCATTGGAAGGTGGAAAATGATGAGAAATCAAATCGATAATCAACAATTTGTTATTTCATTATCGTTTGGAAACTACTTGAAAAGCGATGGGGGAGTGGATAAAGCAATATCTGAACAAAATAAAATGTTTAACGAAGCGAATATTTCATATTTACAAATAGCACCTATCGGTCTTGAAAATAAGTTGTGTATTTTTGGTAAATACAATGGAAAATTATATACTTTAGTACAAGATGGAAAATATTGCGGGGTGTTTGATGAATATGGTATTGGAATTTATTTGGATGAAACAAGCGTGAAGAGTAGATTGATTGCTATTTTTTTGCATCATATGAAGAAATTTGATATGGAATTTTTAATGCAAATAATAAGTAATACGAAAATACCAGTATATTTTTTTCTCCATGATTACTATTCAATATGTGAACATCCAAATTTGCTTCGAAATAAAAATAAGTTTTGCGGCGTTAACAAAAAAGATGCAGAACAGTGTAGGGGATGCATTTATGCTGATGAACTTGTTAAACATTACAATAATACAAAAAAGATTTTAAATAGCGCAAAAGAATTGTATGTTATTTCTCCTTCTGAAATCTGTCTTCAAATTTGGAGGAAAACGTATGGGGAATTTATTGATTTATCAAAATGCTTGATTTTCCCTCATCAAAAGTTATATGGAAGTTATGATAAATTTCCACAATTATGTGAGAAGATAAAAATAGGATTTATTGGGAAGTATGGAGGAAATAAAGGAAGATATGAATGGGAGAAAATTGTAAATTACATCAATGAAAAAGGATTGCCATATGAAATGTATTATTTTGGCATCTCAGATTTAAAGTTAAAAAATGTGAAGAGAGTAGCAGTAAAAGTAACTTCTGATAAGCCGTATATGATGATCGACATGATGAGAAAGATGCAGATTAATTGTGCGTTCTTATGGTCAGTTTGCCCAGAAACATATTCATATACTTATTTTGAGGCCTTTGCATCAAATGCATATATTATTACAAATCAGGATAGTGGGAATATTGCTGCGATGGTTGCCCATTATAATAACGGAAGGATATGCAAAAATATAAATGAATTTATAGAATTATTATCTAAACCAACGGTATTTAGGAATGAACTTATTAATTATTGTGAGCGAGGGAATAACGGGCCGAAAGGATATAAAATCAACCAAGATATTTTGCAGCTGACGATAAATAATCAAAGTGAACCTGAGGGTAGAATTAACCAATTTTTGAAAAGAAAAGTAAATGTTGTTATAAAGAATATTGTTGGGATTTTATACGCGATTAAGAATAGATGATAGACAGTGTTAAATTATCTGTAAATGCAGAAACTGTGAGTGGAATAATATGAAAATTAAAACGGATAAAGTTATTATAATGTTTTTCTTTATTTTGATTTCATCTCAATCTTATTTTTATCTTATAGATGATAAACTAGAAATATTAAAAATTCAGCCTTCTGACCTTGCGCTGATTTTTGCTCTTTTTTGGGCAGCATTTATTTTAGGCAGTTACCAGAAATTGAATTTGAAAAGAATGCAGTTCGCAGGCTATATGGTGTTTTTTGCTGCATTGATCTTTCTGAGTAGTTTGCAAAGCCAGCTGCTGTTTGGCCAAAGTATAAAATATGGATTAATTCAGCAGCGCAGGCTGTTAATTTGGATATTTGTTTATTTTGCAATAGAATTGGCATTGATTAAAGGTAAATTTAATTATGAGCAGTTGGTTTCAATGATTAGAATTATAGGCAGAATAGAATTGGCCATATATATATCGCAGTATTTTTTATATGATTATATCCATTTTTTGTATGTTAGTGTTTCGTCAAGATACAATGATGTTCGATTTTACTTTACCCCTACTTTACTTGATTTTCTCTTTATGATCGAAATGGACTTTTTGTTAAATAAATACAATAGCAAAAGAGAAAAGATAAAATCAGGGATTACGATAGTGTTGATCTTGTTTGAAGTTATGATAGTGCAAAAATTCAGATTGACAACAATGGCGCTTATTTGTTGTTTTGTCCTTTGTGTTTTAATAAAACGATTCAGTAAGGCCATAAAATTTATATACGTTATGATTGCAGTGTTGGGAATTTGCATTCTCCTCAACACGACTATGTTTCGGGATATTATTGAGCAATTTTCTTTGGGATTTACGGATTATGGCCATTTCGGAATTAGGGCGGATGCAAGGAAGCTATATTTAGAAATGCTGGCTAAACATCCATTTTTGGGGGGAGGCTATCCATATATAGAAGATGCATTAGAAGCATCCGGATATTATAAACGAATGTATCTTGTAGATAATGGCGTGTTTGGCTTTATCTATATTTATGGCGGAGTTGGGATTATATGGATTGCCGCGTTATGGACTAAATTAATCAAAATGAGTAGGAAAGTATTTGAAAATAAAAATATTACATACTTTTTGCTTTTTTATTTGTTTTTTATTGTAACTTGCATTAATGAACTTCACTGGTATTACGATAGTGGGATAGGTGTTTTTATTCTTTCATTATGTATATTAGATGCAAAGTATAATGAACTTTATAAAATGTCAATATGTTAGGAGAAGATGATGAATTTTATGGAAAAAGCCAAAATAAAAAATATCCTGGAAGTAGGTATCATTAATACAATCAGAATTAATTTTTACTATTTTGGTATTAAAGGAATCATATGTCCATATATAATTGCATCGCGGAATCTGAAACTAAAAACATTAAAAGGAAAAGTTATTGTTAATAATAAAACTATCGGCGCAATAAAAATTGGCTTTGGATCTGTTGGTATTTTGGATAAGAAATATTGTAGGTCTTTATGGGAAAATAAAGGGATTATTGAGTTTCTTGGAACTTCTAATTTGGGAGCTGGATCACGAATTGCTTGTATAGGCCATTTGATTTTGGGTGATAAAACTTTTATTAATGGAAATTCCAGCATCATTTGCAGGAAAAAAGTAATTATAGGAGATAATACAGTATTTTCATGGGAATGTTTAATTATGGATACAGATTTTCATGAGATTCGTGATATCGGTGATAGTATAATAAAAAATCCTGACAGAGATATTGTCATAGGAAAATATGTGTGGATAGGATGCAGGACAACTATTTTAAAAGGAAGCTTTATTGCGGATAATTCAGTTATTGCTGCTTGCAGTGTAGTAACTGGAATTTTAGGTAAAGAAAATACAGTTTATGTTAGCAACTCCCCAAAAATAAGCAATGTAAAGTGGAATTATTAAATTAGCCAACATATATGAATGATAAATTTATGAAAGAATAGGCAGAAATGAGGAAAGATTTAAAACAGAAATTCATTAAAACAGAAAAAAATTTAAATAGCAAAGAGAAATCTATAAGTAAAAATGTATTATTAAATACCGTTTTAACATTGTCAAATTTTGCTTTTCCATTAATAACGTATAGTCATGTGGCAAGGATTTTAGGGCCAGCAGGAATCGGAAAAGTTGCTTTTGTAAATTCTATATTACAATATTTTTCATATCTAGCTATTTTAGGCATTCCAGTATATGGGTTAAGGGAATGTTCTAAATTGAGAAATGATAAGGAAGCTTTGTCACATCTTGTGCAAGAACTTTTGGTTATTGCGATTATAGCAACAGTTTTTTCTTATATAGGGTTAATAGGACTAATTTTTTTTAGTGAAACGTTAGCTGAATACCGACTGCTTTTTATCGTGATGGGGGTACATATTTTTCTCAATTCGATAGGCGTAGAATGGATATATCAGGCATACGAAGAATATTTTTATATTACGATACGTTCTTTAGTATTTAAGTGCATATCGGTAATCTTAACATTTATACTAATACAAAATCAAAACAGTATTTTAGAGTATGGTTTTATAACTATTTTTGCATCTTCAGCTAATTGTATATTTAATTTTATCAATATAAGACATTTTATAAGTTTTAAGAAGAAAAAGAAATATAACTTGAGGCGTCATATTAAAGCTGTATTAATACTTTTTTCTGCCTCTATGGTTATTACTGTTTATTCAAATTTTGATGTTGTCATGTTAGGCATTATTAGCGGAGAAAATGAAGTTGGAATATATAATACAGCTTTAAAAATTAAAAATATATTACTTTCTTTATCTACGGCAGCAACATCAGTGTTAATACCAAGGATTTCTTATTATATTAAAAATAAGAGACTTGATAAGATAGAACATCTAATTGCTAATACAGTTAGGATATCGATGCTTTTATCGGTTCCAGCAAGTATATATATATTTATTTTTGCGCATGATGTTATTCTTTTTTTGTGTGGAAGGGAATATTTATCTGCAATTTCAACGCTAAGGGTTTTAATTGCTTGTATTTTTCCGTTGATTTTAACAAACTTGTTTGGGTGTCAGCTTTTAATTCCATTAGGGAAAGAAAAGCGGTACACGCAAAGTGTATTTGTAGGAATGTGGATTAATTTGGCGCTAAATTCTTTGCTAATACCACATTTTGGCGCATTCGGTGCAGCAATAGGAACTTTTATAACTGAAATATGGAATGTTTTTTGGATGGGAAATGGAATAAGTGAATATTTGAGCGTAATTTTTAAAGGCATTTGTTACGCTAAGTACGTTATTCCAATAGTTGTCTCTGGCATTATCGTAATGCCATTATGCTTTTTCGTGCAATATGCTAATTGTCTTGTGCGGCTTGCCATAACATCAATTATATTTTTTGGTACATTTTATTTCTGTCAGATTTTGAATGGTGAACCATTAGTTAGACGTTTTATTAACAGAATAAGAAAAAAGCTTATGTGTGAATTCAGAGATAATGAATAATATCTTGCTTGCAAATAAGGTGAAGGGTTGAACTGTCTATGGAAAATTTTTTAATTTCGGTTGTTACAGTATGTTTTAATAGTGAAAGAACTATTTCAAGGACAATTGAGAGCGTATTAAATCAGTCATATCCAATATATGAGTATTTGATTGTTGATGGCAGATCTAGTGATAAAACAATGGATATTGTAAAAGAGTTTGAGCCATTATTTAATGGGAAAATGAAAGTTATATCTGAAGCGGATAATGGCATATATGATGCAATGAATAAAGGTATATTAATGGCCAAGGGGAAGTTAATTGGAATACTAAACAGTGATGATTGGTATGAACCGGATACATTAGAAAATGCCTATAAGCATTATACTGGCAATCAATATGAAGTGGTTTATGGTATGATGAAGAATTATATAGAAGGGAAGTTATATCAGATCTATATGATTAATCATGAATTTTTATTTAAAGCTATGATAACACATCCTACTTGCTTCGTAAGTTTAGAGACTTATAAGGATATAGGAATATATGATGTTTCGTATAGATCATCGGCAGATTATGACTTGTTTTTAAAATTTTATTATGATAAAAGAGTGAAATTTACTCCGGTTTATAAAGTGATGGCTAATTTTTCCTTAGGAGGTATTTCAAGCTCCACGATTTGTGGGATAGAGAATAATAAAATTTTGCTTAAGTATAAAATAATCAATAAACTAACATATGAAAAAAATAAAGTTAAGTATTGGTTAAAAAATATTTTTAACGTTTAACAAAATGATAAAGGAGAAAAAATGCAAGGACTAATTCTAGCAGCCGGAATGGGAAAAAGATTAAAGGATCTCACCCAGGAAAATACAAAATGTATGGTAAAGGTTAATGGGGTAACGCTAATTGACCGTGTTTTGCATCAGTTGGAAAAATTACATCTTTCCCGTATTGTTATTGTGGTTGGCTATAAAGGGGAAAAACTGATTGATTATATCCAAACATTGGGTATCCAAACGCCGATTTGTTATGTAGATAATCCGATTTACCATAAGACAAATAATATTTATTCTCTGTCGCTGGCGAAGGAGTATCTTTTGGCGGATGATACGTTATTGTTGGAGTCGGATATTATTTTTGAAGACAGCGTGTTGGAAATTCTGTTAAAGGATCCCAGGGAAACCTTAGCGTTAGTGGACAAGTATGAGAGCTGGATGGATGGCACATGCGTTAAATTAGGGGAAGATGATTCCATTGAAGCATTTGTTCCTGGAAAGAAGTTTGTTTTTGAAGATATTCCTGTATATTATAAGACGGTTAATGTCTACAAGTTTAGCAAGCAGTTTTCAGAGACCTACTATGTGCCTTTTCTTGACGCGTATTCAAAGGCGTTAGGCAACAATGAATATTATGAACAGGTGCTTCGTGTGATTACCATGCTTGATGAGCCTGTAATTAAGGCAAAAAAGTTAAATGGCCAGTTATGGTATGAAATAGATGATATCCAGGATTTGGATATTGCCTCTTCCATGTTTGCGCCGGATACCGATGAAAAAGTGGCGAGCATTCAGGCCAGGTACGGCGGGTATTGGAGATACCCCCATTTGTTGGATTTCTGCTATCTTGTTAACCCGTATTTTCCGCCGCAAAGATTAATCAATGAGATGAAAAGTAATTTTGAAACATTGCTTACTCAATATCCGTCGGGGATGAAGGTAAATAGCCTGCTTGCGTCAAAGAATTTTGGCGTATGCCCGGAGCACATATTAGTTGGAAATGGGGCGGCAGAACTGATTAAGTATTTGATGGAAGGAATAACCGGGAAGGTTGGTTTTATCCGTCCCACATTTGAGGAGTATTTTAACCGCTATCATGAGAAGGACAGCGTGGTTTATGTCCCACAGGATGAAAACTTCAGCTATGACGTAGATGATTTAATGGAATATTTTGATGGAACCGGGATTGGGACAATGATTTTGATTAATCCGGATAATCCAAGCGGAAATTACATAAAAAGGGAAAATATGCTGCGCTTAGTAAAGTGGTGCGGGGAACGAGAAATCCGGATCATTATTGATGAATCATTTATTGACTTTTCGGAAGAAATGGGTACGCTTATCCAGGAGGAAATCGTTGATCAGTATCCCAATTTAGTGCTCATGAAATCCATTTCCAAGTCTTATGGGATTCCAGGGGTGCGTCTTGGCATTTTGGTATCATCGGATAAAGAATTGGTCGCAGGGATGAAAAAGGAGGCGGCTATTTGGAATATTAATTCCTTTGGGGAGTTTTATATGCAGATAGCGGAAAAGTACAAAAAAGATTATTTAGATGCCCTAGGAAAATTAAAGCAGGAAAGGGAAAATTTAAGAAGAAAGCTTTCCGCGATTCCCGGGCTTAGGGCTATTCCATCACAAGCAAATTATATTTTGGCAGAAATTACTTGCGGGATGACGGCAAAAGAATTGACTAAGGTTTTGCTGCTTAAGTATAATTTGTTTATTAAGGATTTAAGTGGAAAAATTCAGCCGGATGGAAAACAGTTTGTCCGGTTAGCCGTAAGGAATGCCAGGGAAAATGATAGGTTGATCGAAGCGCTGTCTGAGGCATTGGGGATGTAAGGTAAGGCAGGTGAAATGATCTTGCGGTTTTATAAAAATGCAAGAAACCAAAAGTTTTCTATCAAAGCAGCATCAGAAGGGGGAAAGAGGCAAGAACAAAGCGTCTTGTCATTTGAAATTTTCTTTTGATTACAGAAAAAGGCGTATGGGCCAATCATACTTTATCGCCCCATGCGCCTTTTTTGTTTTCATTCCCTTAAAAATCCCTATTTCCCCTTCCGCGCCAAATGGAACTGGAATGCGGAATATTCCGGCACTTCCCGGTTAATGGGGAGGCCTGCGTTCATCAGGGCGGAGCCGGAGTGCAGCTCCTTGCCGCCGTTTACGGAGTACATGGCTTTAGGATCCAGGCCCTTGGCACGGATATACTCCTGGGGGCCGTTGAAGGTTAGGTTGGTGACAACCACGCTTAAAAGGGATTCCTTCTTATCCTTGGTGACGTGCTGCCAGGCGGTCATGTTCCCCGGCTTAAAGGGGTTGGTCAGGCGGTAAAAATCGCCTTCAAAGGTAATGTGGTAGTATTTGCGGAACAGGTCGCTTTGTTTTTTGCAAAGCTCCTGTTCTTTTTTGGATAGGTGGGTGGCATCCAGCTCATAGCCGAAGGTTCCGCACATGGCCACCACGGCCTTTGTTTCCAGGGGAACGAATTTGCCGCTGTCGGAAATATGGGCTCCCATGGTGCAGGTGGGGTAGACGAAGGAAGTTCCATAGTGGAGCTTTAACCGGTCAATGGGGTTATTGTTGTCGCTTACCCAGTACTGGGGATAGTAGTGGAGCATGGCCGGATCGTAGCGCCCGCCTCCGCCGCTGCAGCCTTCAAATAATATATCGGGATGGGTCAGGATGATTTCATCCATCACCCGGTACAGGCCTAAAATATAGCGGTGATATACTTCCCCCTGCTTTTCGGCCGGAAGGACGTTTGACCAGATATCGGCCAGGGAGCGGTTGATATCCCATTTTACGTAATAGATATTGGCATCGTCCAGGATGGCGTTAATCCGTTCAATCAGATAGTCCTGGACTTCCAGGCGGCTCATGTCCAGGGCGATCTGGTTGCGGCTGCGCACGGCGTGCCTTCCGGGAATTTCCATAGCCCAGTCCGGGTGCGCCCGGTAAAGGTCGCTGTCTTCGGAAACCATCTCTGGTTCAAACCAGATGCCGAATTTCATTCCCAGCTGGTTAATTTGCTCCACCAATTTGTGCAGGCCGCATTTGATCTTGTTTTCATTGACGAACCAGTCGCCTAAGCCGCTGTTGTCGTCGTCCCGCTTGCCAAACCAGCCGTCATCCATGACCAGAAGCTCTACGCCCATGTTTTTGGCGGCCTTGGCAATCTCTACCAGCTTTACGTCATCGAAATCCATAAAGGCGGCTTCCCAGCTGTTGATCAGCACCGGGCGCTGAACATCCTTTACAAATTTGCTGCGGCAAAGGTTGGTGCGGTAAAAGTCGTGGTAAAGGTGGCTTAAGCCGGTAAAACCGTGCTCAGAAAAGGCCATAACGGCCTCGGGGCCTTCAAAGGTTTCCCCAGGCTTTAATTCATAGTAAAACTGCTTGGGGTTTATTCCCATGACCAGCCGGAGCTGATCGTACTGATCCAGTTCCGCTTCGGCCAGGAAATTGCCGCTGTACATCAAGGAAAAACCGTAGCATCTGCCGTAATCTTCTGAGGCTTCCCGGTCGCAAAGGATCAGGAAAGGATTCTGCTGGTGGCTGGAGGAGCCCCGGACGCTTCCGATGGCGTGGATATGGTGGGTCATGGGCTGCCGCTCTACCTGCCGCTCCTGGCCGTAACGCCCGGGGAGGCTGACAAGATCCATGTCTGCCCCGTTTAAGAAATCCAGGCAGACGGACATAATTTTCCTTAAATGAATGCTTCCCTGGCCCTGGTTAACGACTTTTACGGCCCGGGTAATGATATCGGCTTCCTCAAAGACGCCGTAAAGGAGAACGACCTTTACGCTGCTTACGGGATCAAAGAGAGTGATTTCTAAGCTGTCTGCCGTATCCTTGTCATTGGCAAAGACGCAGGGAAGGGTGTCCAGCTGGTACTTTCCCTGGGAAATTTTGTAATCTAACGCTTTTCCG
>Ga0137297_10831_pt1 | contig 20442 bp, 17 predicted proteins | sample RamsorincwithD2O_FD_97191 | JGI IMG/M metagenome (GOLD analysis project Ga0137297, IMG submission 97191) | Mouse cecal microbial communities from Vienna, Austria - Mucin amended with D2O | ecosystem: Host-associated > Mammals > Digestive system > Large intestine > Cecum | place: Austria: Vienna... | reverse complement strand
TATCGTAGGGTTTATCGCCCCGGCATCGGTGGCGTTAGTTGGCTTTTTAATGTTTGGGAATCTGCTGAGAGAATGCGGTGTGTTAAATAACTTGTCGGATGCGGCGCAGACGGATCTGGCGAATCTGATTACGCTGCTTTTGGGCATTACCATTTCCTTTAGCATGAAGGCGGAGGCCTTTGTCCATATGGATACCTTGATGATCATGGGTATCGGCCTTTTGGCTTTTGTGTTCGATACCATTGGCGGGGTAATGTTTGCCAAATTTGTCAATCTGTTCCGAAAGAAAAAGCTGAACCCGATGATTGGCGCAGCCGGGATCTCTGCCTTCCCCATGTCCTCCCGCGTGGTGCAAAAGCTGGCGGCAAAGGAAGAGCCGGGGAATATTATCCTGATGCACGCGGCGGGGGCGAATGTGTCCGGGCAGATTGCCTCGGTGATTGCCGGGGGGATTGTGATTAACCTGGTAAGCCGATATTTATAGGAGAGGTTGCAACGGTGAAGGTACTGAACAGTTACGAAAGGTTTTATGGGAGAGGAGGAAAAGAAATGACGGATCAGTTTCTGATTACCTTGGAGATTATGGCAAAAGGAATGGGCGGGATTTTTGCCGCCTGCCTGGTGATTATGGCGGCAGTGTGGGTGATGGGGAAAATCAGCGGGAAAAAGTAAAGGGACTTGGCTCATTGCCCGCGGAAATGAAGGGAGAGATGAAGGATGAGAGAGATAAGGCGGAAAATTGTGCTGGCTGGGTGTATGGCTGCGGTTATGGCACTGTCTGCGGGATGCTTGGGAAAAAAGATTGATACCAGAGTTACCTTTGAGGCGGAGGAAGAGACGGAAAAAGCGAAAAGCAAAAAGGAAAAGTCTGGAAAAAATGATAAGGCCAGCCAGGAAACTATGGATGAGGCGGCGTTAAAGGAGCTGGAGCAGGAATTGTATGACGCTTATATTCAAGTAAATAATGCCATGCTTGGTTCTTTGGCCGAAGGGATTGACCGTTACTTTGAAGAGGTGAAGTTCCAGGAAAAATTTTCTACAGTGGAAAAGACGTACCAGTGCCAGCCGATCGAAGAGGATTTCTATGATCAGATCAATCGGGCGAAAAAATTGCTGGACAAAAAGCCGGATGAGGACGAATTGGATCAGGCTTTTCTGGATTTGTACCCGGTGATGAAGGAGCTGGCTCAAACCTTGGATCAGGTGCATGAGTATACGGATTCGGAAGAGTATAAAAAGGATAAATACGCCGAGGGCAAAAAGCTTCACGCCCTTATCTGGGCAGATTATGAGGAATATAAGTCTTTGGGGAATGCTTTTATCGAAAAATTAAGCGACAAAGCTTCCCAGCAGGATGAGGCGGTATTAGAAGAATTGAAAGAAAGCGGGATGGAGGCGACTTATGCGTTCAATGTAATGATTAATACGGCTCAGGAGATCCAGAGGGAGATTAGCAGCCAGGGGATTAATGATGTTCAGGTGGTTGATTTGGATATTGACAAGCTGCAAGGCCTGTATGACCGTTACATGGATAATGTGAAGGCAAGTTTGGATCATTTGGCTGACGAGGAGGCCATGGCGGCGGAAGGTTATCCGGTAAACTCTCCTCATTACCATTCCTTTGAGACGGCTATCAAAGATTCCCAGACAGCGCTGTCCGGATTGTTTAGGCGGGTCAGGGAGCAGAAGCCGGTGGATGAAATTTATCTGGATGCCGATGAGCCTGGGGAGGGGACGATCCGGAAATTTGACGATACCGTGGGGGTTTTGATTGAGGAATATAATCAGCTGTTGACGGGCGGGTGATGTGTTTGGCTTTTTGGTTTTAAACGGTTCAAGTTTTTTGGCGTGAGTGTACATCCATAAAAGGGAAGTTAAGGAGAGCTTAAAGAATTGATCGTTTGTGTGAAAAATTGGTGGGATTTTGCAGGAGATTTATGATATTTTAATTGAAAAATAATAAAAATAGCATTTTACTTAAATTATTTGCCTAATGGCAGAGAGATAAAATGAGGAAAGGAGCAGAGCATCCCGTATCCTAAAATGAGAAATTCACGGATTCATAGGATGCCAAAAGAACATGAGCGGAAAAAATCCGAAATATCAAATCAACACAAAGGAAAACAAGGCGTTTTTGCAGGAAATTTGTCAAAATCTCCTTGATTTTGGCCATCAGTTCCCGTCGCCAGGGGGAAGTTCCTACTACTTGGGGGACGACGGGGCTCCTTGGGCAGATCGCAGCCGGGAGACATGGATTACCTGCCGGATGATCCATGTGTACAGCATCGGCGCGTTTTTAGGCCATAAGGGAAGCGAAGCCCTTGTGGATGCCGGGCTTAAGGGGCTTATGGGCGAGCTTAAGGACAAGGAAAACGGCGGCTGGTATGCCGGACTGACTGCCGCAGGGGAAATCCTTCCCACTAAGCAGTGCTATGCCCACGCCTTTGTGATCCTGGCTGCATCCTCTGCCATGCTGGCAGGGAGGGAAGGGGCCAAGGAGCTTCTGGAAGAAGCGCTGGAGCTGTACGATCTTCGGTTCTGGAATGAGGAAGAGGGGCTGTCCTGCGATACCTGGAATACCGAGTTCACTCTTTTGGATGATTACCGGGGCATAAATGCCAATATGCATACCGTGGAAGCTTTCCTTGCCGTGGCGGATGCCACGGGCCAGGAAAAGTACCGGGAAAGGGCAGGGCGTGTTATCAATCGCGTAATCGAATGGGCTGTTAGGAACGACTGGCGGATCCCGGAGCATTTTACCAAGGATTGGGAGGCGGATTTAGAGTGCAATAAAGACCGGCCAGACGATCCCTTTAAGCCTTACGGAGCCACTCCCGGCCATGGGATCGAGTGGGCGAGGCTGATTGCCCAGTGGACGTTGTCAACGGATGAAGAACATCGCTTAAGGCTTGCAAAATTTTATATTGAAGCCGCTGAGAATTTATTTAACCGTGCCATTGAAGACGGCTGGAATGCGGACGGAGCGCCGGGGATCATGTATACCACGGACTGGGAAGGAAGGCCGGTAGTCCATGACCGGATGCACTGGACCTTGGCTGAGGCCATTAATACTGCGGCCATTCTTTACCGCATAACCGGAAGGCTTAAATACGAAAAAAATTACAGCGAGTTTATGGAGTACCTGGATGAAACCGTATTGGATCACGTAAACGGATCCTGGTTCCACCAGCTGGATGAGAAAAACCGGGTAATCGGCACGGTATGGCCTGGAAAGTCGGATATTTACCATGCCCTCCAGTCTACATTGATTCCGTACTATGCGCCGGGCGTGTCCATTGCGCTGGCGGTGAAGGATAAGCTGCGTTAAAATAATTTATTTTGCAGCAGTTTTTTAGTAGGTGACAGGAGGTGTTTGGGCTGGGAGCAAAATACCATATGACACGGGAGGAAAATATTTTTGTCGCAAAGCGGAACATTATCGACTATATTTGGAAAAGCGCAAGGCTGGAAGGATTGGCAGTGACTTATCCGGATACGGAAGCAATTTTTAATGGAATGAGCGTATAAGGCGTTAAGGTGTCAGGTATTATAGCAGTAAATAACTTAAAGCACGCATGGCAGTTTGTGCTTGATACATTGGATTATCCTATAGATTATCCTTTTGTTTGCAAGATTAACCAATATGTAGACGGTGACAACTTGATTATCCGGGCGGGCTATCTGCGGGATGTTCCGGTAAGCATTGGCGGTACGGTACGGAAACGGGATATGCCTATTGAATCTCAAATTAAAGAAGAGATGGAAGAGATGGGAAAGATGAACAATCCTACGGACAGGGCACTTACGATGATGCTTTACCTTGTACGGAAGCAGATGTTTTTGGATGGCAATAAGCGTACATCTATGCTGGCAGGCAATCATGTGATGATTGCAAATGGATGCGGCATTATTTCCGTTCCCATTGAATTGCAGCCGACTTTTACCAAAATGCCAATTGCGTTTTATGAATCTAATGATATGAAAGAGATTAAAATGTTTCTGTATGAAAACTGCATTGACGGGATTGAGTTTAGGCCTTTGCAGGAGGAAGGGTAAACGATATACAGGATGTTAATGGCAAAAGGAGTATTGTGTAATTTATGATACTCCTTTGTTTTATATAAATAATGGGACATTAAACGAGCATGGGCAGGAGGAAATAAATATGGGCGGGTTGTTTGACAAATTATTCAGAAAGGGTTCTTGGCAGGAATCAAAGGATAAACCAAATGAAAAATTTCGTTATGAACTTGGGGATGGCTATTATTTAGCATATGAAATGAAATCAAATGGATATGGTGGATATTGTGATGTAAATGTATGTTTATATGAAGGAAATAAAATGGTTCGGCAGATGACCGATGAACATGGGAAGTTTAAGGATTTTCCAGGGGTGGAACATGGAGACTGGGAAAAGGAGCTTATATTTCCATTTGAGGCAATAACTAAATTTACAGTTGGATATAATCCGTTTGGAAATAATGGGCTTGCAGAGTTTGTCTGGATGGTTCAGCCAGATGGGCGTTATTGGGGAGATGATGGATTTGGCATGGAAAAAGATAAAGAAATTAAGTTGTATGCAAAATTTGATAAAACGGGACGTTTTGTTACGCCATTTAGAAGTGATAAGAAATAAATTTTCGTTTTTCATTTAAAGTTATTTTATATCTATAATCCAAAAGGGATTCTCAAAACCTATACTTTTTGAGAATTTTTTTATTTCATCAACTTTAAAAACATTACTATAAAATTCTTCAAAAGTCAATAATAAAGCTTTAATTTTTTTGGCTATTTTCACTATTCTCAAAAATTCTCAAAAAGTATACTATAGCCTGCAGTCTTGTGAATTACAGCCATTGCTGCATTCAAGGCCGATTGAATTTCATTTGTGGATGAATGATGATGACGTTTTTTATGAAAAATTAGATAATATTGTAAACGAGGTAATGCAGGCAAATGAAATATTTCGATATCAAACCAGAAAAAAACTGCTGATTATTCCAGAACGTAATATTTTGTACGCTCAAAGCAATCTGAAAAATGTCGAGATTTATAAAGCTGACGGGACAACGGAATCTGTTTTTGCGAAACTTGTAGATATTGAATCAAAGCTTTCATGCCGTTTTGTCCGGATACATCAGAGTTTTATGGTAAATATGGATTATATAAGGTGTATCGAAAAAGATACGCATATGGCAGTAATTGAGGGAGGAGAGAGAATCCCAATATCGGAAACCAGGTATCAGATGACAATGTTGAAGTTAAAAAACTTAAATATGATACAAGATTAAGAATATGGTACAGGATTAAAGCATTTATTCTATCGGGAAAAGGGATTATGCCGTTTTGCATCTTAAAAATGCAGTTAAGTATTTTTTAGGGCAATAATAATGTAGTATATGTTTATTGAAAGGAAGGAGATGGTAGATGACATGAAAGAATTTGATGAAATCCGTTTAGTAGCGGAAGAGATCAATTGCATTGAACTTGTGCAAAAAATGGAATTAATATGTGAAGGCTTAGAACATTCGGAGTTTACGAGGATTGCTGTTACTGGGATGAGAAATAGCGGAAAGACGACATTTATTAATGAAATCCTTGGCTATGAGGTTTGGGAACCTGGGAATATGGATGATGATGAAAAGCCTCTGCGAATTTGCTTTGAACCGGTGGAGGATGATGAGAAGTTCCAGTGCATTATGGTGGCTAACCGCGAATGGCATGATTTAGGTGCGGTTATTTATGAGTTCCGGCAGGCAGATATGGTTAATGGAAACGTCTTGGCAGAAGATATGTATCAGATGGATATGGTATATTTTATGATCTCAGCAAATGCACCGTTTAATATTGATGAGGTGAATTTTCTGAAAGCAATGTCCCAGCTTAACTGTCAGGTGGTGGTAAATGGAATAGGCTATATAAAGGAAGAGGAAAAACAAAAGATCCTTGATTACATTGAGAAAATAAATGGTTCACTGGGGTTGCCGCCGGTTGTTGTGCTTGAAAATAACCAGGATAATGGGAGGATTATTAGAAATAGTATTCCGGGATACATAGAACAAAAAAAGAACAGAAATGTAAGGATTAATGATGCCGTCCAATATACATTGGATAAGTTGGAGGAGGCGGTAAAGAAAGAGATTGACGAGAATGATTCTTTAGCAAGGCGTATGATGGCAGATGAATCTGTATCATCGATAGAAGGAAAAAAGCGGAAAGCGGATTGTTATACCGTTAGGATGGATGTTGAAGCTTGCAAAAGGAAAGCGGTCAAGGAAGTTTCCAGGGAATTGGATTCCCGTCTGGGGGCTATGGCGGTATCTGTTTTTAAGGAAGCAAATAAGTTGGATTCAACGGACAAAATCCAGAAAGCCGCGGAAAAGGAATATCGGAAAGCGGCAAGATCAGCGGTTAATCAGCTGCAGGCGCTTTATCTTGCAGATTTAAAAAAGCTCAGTTCAGAAGCAAAGCTTTTGGCGATGCCAGGATGGGATGAAACCACGGAAGAGGAGCTTCGACAGTTTTCGCCTGCCTATGCCGATAATAAGCGCCGAAGTAATGCTATGGCGCAGGGAAGCGCCAGTCCGCTTAAGGTGAAACTTATAGAGGAACGATCCGCATCACATTCAGATAGCACAAAGGTACTGATTGGGACAGGGATTGTTGCGGGAAGCTTTGCCCTTGCCTTATTACCGTCTGTAGTAGGCTGGGCAGGGGGAGCAGCCGCGGTCGGCATCGGAAGTGCTGCTTATATGAAAAAGAAACAGGAAGAAGAAGCGGCGTTTAAGTATGCTTTGAAAGAAACGTTTAAACAGGGAATTAATCAGATTAATAGGCTGATTCAGGAAATCGGGGATTTTAGTTATGGTAAGATTGGTGAGCAATTGGTAAAATGTGAAAAAAGCCTTGATGCCCAAAAAGAAGACAAAGAACCTTTTAACAGCAGGGAGGAAAACCTTAGAAAATTATTGGACAAATGCAGTCAGATAAGGGAAAATTTTAACTATACAAAACAGGAGGAATGAGTATGAAATCTGCATCGGGAATGATTGTTGACCATAAAAAGGTATTGAATCAGCTTGCAGAGCTGATTCAGAAAGAAGAAGGCTGCGTGGTAAGGATATACGCGGATTCTGCCCGTGTTGACGCGCAAAAGGAAATCCTTGAGATTGCCCGCAGCAAAATAGGAGAAAAGTTTGTTGTCCTAGTTATTGGGGCATTTAGCTCTGGGAAAAGCAGCATGATTAATGCAATGATTGGGGAAGAATTGCTTCCGACGGGTTTTTTGCCAGAAACAGCTGTATTGGGGGAACTCCACTATGGGGAGCAAAAGAGTATTACGATGTACCCGAAAAAAGGGCGATGGAAAGGCGGAGATGCACCATTCGACTTGGAGCGAGTTACGGCGGACGAGATTGAAAAGTATGCGTCTTTAAATTCTGATGATGCGGTTAACGCTATGGAAAAGAATGCAATGGATACAGATTCCAGTAATAAAATTGATTCCAAGTTTGAGAAGATGGTGATCCATTGGCCCTTAGATATCTTGAAGGATGGAGTAGTGTTGGTTGATTCGCCAGGCATTAATGATCCTTATAGTAACGATTATATTGTTAATAGCTATCTTCCCTATGCTGATGCTATTGTTTACCTTATGGATTCTCAGAAAGCATATCAGGGAACAGACCGTTCGCAGCTTATGAAGATTAATGAGTCTGGGAAAAAAAATATTGTGACAGGATATACGTTTTATGATATTGTAGTAAACCAGTCTGGCAGGAAACCTGAAAAACTAGAAAAAGTGCGGAATAGGCTGCTCTCTTATATGGCAGAGCATACGGAGCTTGGGGAAGAATCTATACATTTTCTTAATTCGTTAGAGGGTTTGGAGTCCAAGAGGAATAATGATCAGGAAGGACTTCGCCATTCCGGGTTTAAAGGATTTGAAGATTATCTTGAGAAATATCTTGTTGAGGGAAAAGGAAAAGCCCAAGTTAAAAATATGGCCACCACGATTATCAGGCAGGCGGATGCCATGCTTAAGGATGTAGATATGTTAAACGGTGCTGCGGCACAAGATGTAAAAGTACTGGAGAAGCGGATTGCGGATGCCAAAACGCAGTTGCAGATTGTCCGAAGCAATTCCTTTAATACAGGACGGAATTACCGGAACCATTTGGAGAATTACATCCCCAAGGCGGAGGATATGGTTAGGGAATTTGTCAAGAGCCTACCGGAAAAGGTTGATCTTGAGGGATTTGAACCGGAGACAGAGCTTCCTGACGGAGCCAGGAAGCTTTGGCCATTTGGCGAAAATGGGGCGAAAAAACGAGCGAAAGCTATACAGGAAGAGTGCCAAGATGAGATTACGCGAAGGATGAATGCGCTTCATAAACAGTGGGAGAATAAAACCCTTGCCCCTTTTATGAAATTAGCTGTAGAGGAAAGTGTAAAGGCAATCCGGCCGGATATAAACCAAATAGCCCAAGATTTGGCTGGGATTACCGATATGGTTTCGGGAGGCATCAATAGTGGGAGCGGAACTGCAGGGAATATTGCTGTTGGGCTTGCTTATGCAATGATTACTGGGGACTGGTTTACTGGAGGGATGTCTGCAGTTTACGGAAAAGGCGCGATGGCCCGGGGAATTGCATTCCAAGCTGGAGCAGGGATAGTTTTGGGCACACTTATGGCAGCCGGGGTTGCAATCAGCCTGCCGGTGATTGCCGTTTCGGCTATTGGGGCAAGTGTTGCGTCTATATTAACGGATAATAACAAGAAAAAGGTTGAGAAAATTAAGGTACAGGCGATTAAGGATCTGCGGAAAACATTTTCCAGTCCTGAAGCAGAAAATGACATTAATAAAATGGTGAATGGTATTTTAAAGAATATAAGAGATTATGTGGACAGCGCGTGGGACGATATGAACAGTGCACTTGCCCAAGATATCAAGGATACGGAGGACAGCATCCAGCAGATCATTGATGAAAGCAAGCTTGCTCAGGAGGAAAAAGATAAGCAGATGAAGGCCAGGAATGAGGCTTCGTCTGAGTTACGGGAGATCCGGAAGGAAGCGCTTAATATCTGTGGGGAATATCGCATTACAGATATTGCGGTATCATGAACCACGGTTTTGTAAAAGGCATAGCCCAATTTTGGCTGGATAATGATCTTATTAGGAATATGCAGCCTTTTGATGAGGCATAACGTTTGGATTTGTAATCTCCACAGGTGCGGATATGCCTGTGGAGATTATTGTTTTGGGAGGTACAGGTTGAAATCAGTTGAACTATATTATAACCCATATATAAATACCACACGGTTATTTGTTGAAGGCAATGAGCGTCATTGCCAAGGGAGGCGTATTGATGAGTTTATTGTAGGCCAGCCCATTGATAATTGGCTGTCGCCTTATGTATATTCTTATCACAGATGGGACGGCGTGCTGGCGGAGATTATGGATGATTTAAATGATGATGAAATAGAAATCCATTTTTACAGTGTGCCTTCTTATTGTTCAAAGGTATTGGATGAATTGCAGCTGCAGGCAGATTTTATTGAGGGCAGGGGGTATTCTTCAAAGCATTGGAAGTGCGAATGTACGGAGTATTATCTTCCAGGGAAGATGAAAAACACCCTTGTAAGGTTCATACAGGCGAAACGGGCTTCTGCGCTTGAACAGTACAGTATGAATCTTTTTGATTATTGTGAACAGAATTTGCTGGAGGAAGCAGATTTGTCTGTGGAATTCATGCGGGGGATATATAACAATATAAAGAAGGCAATAGATGCCGCAAAAAAATACTGTGAAAAAAGGGAAGAGCATCAAAACGCCATTAACTTTTGGGAAAAATCAGGTCAGGAATTGTTGCAAATTTTTGGAAGCAAAGACAGGGAGGGATGTTAAGAATTGGATAGAGAAAGCGTATCTATAGGAAAAAACAGTGAAAAAGAATTTTATGTATATGTAATTGGCTTATGGGGTTCCGGCAAATCATCTTTTTTAAATGCATTAAGCGGAAGGAAAATTATCCCAGTTAGATTTCTGCCCTCAGCTGCAATACCAACTTATGTGCGATGGAATAAGAAGGGTTTCCTAGAGGGAAAAGAGGGCATTGATGATGAAGTGATAGCAAATGATGAAGCTGTTTTGACCGTTAAAATGGGAGGCGGGGATCAATATATACTGGCAGGTGATGGGATAGGGCATTTTGAGAGAATCGTTGGTTTTCCATTACCCAGAACATATGACGAATTGATTTGCTATCTTCATGATAATGCCCAATCTGAATTTGATGAGAAGATAATGGAGGAAGGAGAAAAACGCCTATTGGATATTGCGGAAATCCATATTTCCCTTCCGGAGCGGGCAGGGTTTGAGCATATATGTATGATTGAGAAACGTTCTTTGGCAGATGGTGAAACGTTCGGTCAAGATGGGTGGATTGAGCGTGCAGACGCAGTTATTTTTCTGTCAAATGTGACACAGGGATTTACGTCATCTAGTCATCGCATACTTAAAGCTATGTATAAGCATAAACCACAATTAGCAGAGGATGCTATTATTGTGTTATCATGTGTGGATATTGTTGATAGAGCTGGGCATGGGCGAGAAAAAATATTGCAGGGTTATGAGAAAGTTGTTAAGGAGATATACCACCATTTGACCCCACGGATATTTCCGGCCTGCTTGCCTGCAGTATTAGATAACAGCGACAGTGGGGAAAAATGGCAGGCTTATGCGGAAGAATTTTCAGAAGCTGCGGATAAAATTATGGCAGATATACGGGGGCGTCTATTAGAAAGAAATATTAAGGAAGCATTTCGTTCATTGCCGGAAATGATAAATTCCTTGAGCAGGAACGAGCAGGAATTGTATGCAGAAAAGCTGGAAGCATTACGCAAAAGCTTTAATGATCCAGAATTCCGCCTTGCCGTGATTGGAAATTTTAGTTGTGGAAAGAGCACGTTTTTAAATGCGCTGCTCGGGCAGGAGCTTTTATCCACCAGTGCTTTGCCTACAACGGCAATGCCTACTTACATTCGGTGGGATAGAAAAAAGGTGTTAAAAAGGATTCCGCGCAATGAACGGTTTCTGAATAATACAGAACCGATTGTTGTAGTGACGATGGAAAGCCCAAAAAAGTATGTTTTGCCGGGAATAGAGGCGCAGGCTTTTTGGAAGGAAACGGGAATCCAGTTACCGGATGGCATAGGCGAATTGATTGATTATATTACAACAACGAATTCTCTAATTGGCAAAATTAAAAAAATTGACATATCGTTTCCGGAGCGGGAAGAATTCATAAATTTCTGTTTAATCGATACACCAGGGGTGAATCCCGGTGATGAAGAAAGCAAGGAACATATTGTGCAGACCCAGATGGTGCTTCGGGAAGAAGCAGATGCTGCTATTGTACTTTATACGGCCAAGGATGCCATGGCCAGGGATACAAGGCAGTTTATGGAGGAGAATGGAATGCGCCTTATGGAAAATGCCATTGTTGTTTTGACAAAAATGGATTTAGTCCCCCAAAAGCAGGCAGAAAAAGTTATGCGCAATACGGTATGGTTGGTTAAAGAGCAATTCCGCCAGAAAAAGCCAAGGGTGTATGGAATTTCGGCAGGAAAGGCAATCGAGTTTGGAAGCGGGCGATCCGGCGGTGAAGAAGATAAAAGATGGTTTGATGAATTTAACCGTACGGTATGTGATATTATCCGGCAGCTGCGTGAACGGCGTTTGGCGATCGTTTCCCGTAAGTTTGCCGTTTTAATGACGGAAATCATTCAATCTGTTTCAGAAGGGATTCTGAGGGAAACGGCTAAGCTTGGGCAGGAAAAGGAATTGTTGGAAAAAGCATCTGTGGATAAGCTATGGGATGAGTTTCATACAATAAATGCTGCTTATGAAGAAAATATGAAGGATGATGCGCTTATCCGAAAACTGGAAGCGAAAAGTATTGTCCGAAGCCTTATTGAACGGAAGAAAAACGCAGTATGTGAAAAAATCGATGCAGCCAAAAACCAGAAGGAACTTAACCATTGCTTAAAAGAGGATTACCCCAACACGGTGAAGGGAATTGATCAGGAAATTATTGAAAAGATAAATATTGAAGTCATATCAGAGATAAATAAAAATAATCAAGAATACATAAAAAAGGTTGAGGGATGCTTGGATAAGTGCAGCAGGTATTTAGGGAAAATAAATACATATTCAACTGGTGTAAAAGGCAGTATTATTTCAAAAACATCAATAAATATGGATTTATCCACAGATTCATCTTCTTTAGAGGAACATACAGCCCTGCTTACCGCAATAGGTACTTCCTGGATGCTTCCTGGATTAAATCTTCTTGTGCTGGCGGCAGGAATTTTTGGGGATTATATCCGTTTTAATTCGAAAAAGGAAGAAGCAAAAACAAAGGTCAAACAGAATTTTGAAACTTATGAGAAGCAGTTAATTGAAGCTTGCCAGGAAAGCGTCCGTCAGGTAGAATCAAAAAATTTACAATGGGCGAAGACTTTACTTGATCAATACAAAGCCAAATACAAAGAAGCATTTGAACGCATAGAGCAAGAGTACGAAAGGCATTTTTTTGAAGTACAGGGAAAAATAAAGAAAAATAAAGAAAATATCCAGGAAATGCAGCTGTTGGAAGAAGGGTTAGAGATCAAACCTATTGGTTAAAACCTAAAAGGAGGCCTTATAAAAATATGGACAATAAAGAGCCGTTAGCGGAAGGGGACAATCTTTTGGCTGCCGAAGAGCAAGTAATGGTTCCAGCGATTGATGATGTTATTTGCCTTTCAGATTTGTATATACATAAAAGTTACCTGCAATATTTGGACAGAATGCCAATAGTGCCGATGGATCAAGATGCAAAGGCTATTTGCCCTGGGGGGAATCTGCGGCTGATTCGCATAACAGGAATTCTTCACCATAAGGACGATAACCTTTCTGGGAAAATAAAGAGTTTGTTTGGCGCAGTTGAAGCATTTGAGGCTGGGGTAATGCTGATCCTGCAGGCAAAAGGGGAACGTGTAGATATTTATATCGGGATATGCGGGAAAAATATGGATGAAGTGAATCCTGCATTTAATACCTTTATCCGTTCGCTGAAAGGGATATTGCCCGGATGCAAATATTACAATGTTAAAATGCAGGAAGTAAATGAGCTAATGGATGAGGTTTTTGCCCGGGATACGATGCCTGATGGTTTAAAAGAACGTATTGCTGTTTCTGCAATATCGGCTTTCCCAGGTGATTATCATGAAAATCGCAATAGCTCTGCTGATCCTTATGAGGCTATAGAGAAAATCGATGTACTTCTTGACGGAATGCGGGGCAGGCCATTTTCGATGATATTGCTTGCTCAATCCGTTTCCGGGGAAATGCTAACGGCAATGCAGCATCAGCTTGAGCTATTATATATGCAGATGTCACCGTATGAGAGGCAAACAATTTCTTTTTCTAAAAATGACGCGGATTCTGTGAGTTTAAATTACTCTCAGTCGGTAACATCTAACCAAAGTTATAGTGCGGGGTTTACACATGGGGTTTCGCATACGCACGGTAAGGCAAAAAGCTCCTCTGAGCAAGAAACGGATGAGGAATCAAAAAAGATGCAGGCAGGCCTTGGATTACTGGGAACAGCGGTTTCCCTTGCAATTCCCCTTGCTGGGGCAGCAGCTGCTGCAGGAACAGGAGCAACGCTTGCTGGAGTTCTGGGAAAGGCATACGGTGGGGGAAGGTTTCTCCAGCCAATGTTCTATGGATCCGGCGTAACCTCAGCAGCAGTAAATGCAAGCATTTTAACGGGAATAGCACCTGGCGCAAAGTCGATTTCATCAGGATATAGTGAACATGATGATCATGGTGAAAATGACAGCAAACAAATTACATTCAGTGTCAGCGAAGGAATGACGGATTCTTCCGGTTATACAATTGGAAATAGCAGGACAGTTGGAAATTCCTTACAGTATACTATTGCCAATAAGTATATTAGTAATATTTTACAAGAGTTGGATGATGAGATAAAGCAGATACAACGCCTTGGAAAAGAAGGGGCTTTTTCTAGTGCAGCGTATTTTATTGCCGGGGATGAAGAAACGGCAATAACTGCAGCCAATATTTACAGGGCAATTACGGAAACAAATGCTGATGGCTCCCCAGTAAGTTCATCAATTTACCGTTGGAATAACAAGGAAGATGTAGAGCTATTGGTGGAATATCTTTCAAGGGGCATCCATCCGTCATTTGTGTTAAAAAACGAACCGCGTCAGCCGGTTGTGGAAGTTGCTCAGATAATTGGGCTAAAAGATATTCCCGTATATTTTTCCTTCCCTCAAAAATCTGTCCCAGGGATGGCTGTCTCAGAATATGTGGGTTTTTCACGGGATATTATTTTCCAAGATAACGAAAACTTGAAGGAGGCGGAAGGCGGGGCAGTCCATATAGGCCATGTATATCATTTAGGAAAAACGGAAATGCAGACGCCAATTCGATTAAGGGTCAATGATTTGACTAAGCATTTGTTTGTAGCAGGTGCTACAGGGGTAGGAAAATCTAATTTTTGCTACCAGCTTTTGGATCAGCTAGTAGATTACGGAATAAAAGTGCTTATTATTGAACCGGCAAAGGGCGAATATGCAAGTGTTCTTGGGGGAAAAGAAGGCTTTCATGTGTTCGGGGCGGATGCCATGCGATCGCCTATGCTTCGGATTAACCCGTTTGCCTTTCCAGAAGGGATACAGGCAGTGCAGCACATTGAACGGCTGCTGGATATATTTAACGCGGCCTGGACGATGTATGATGCTATGCCCGCCATTTTGAAGGAAGCGATAGAAACGATTTACCTGAATAAAGGGTTCAATCTTTATGCTGGTGGAAAGCCTGAAAACACAGATTTTCCTTGTTTTGATGAGCTTCTTGAGGAGCTTCCAAGGGTAATTCAACGTTCAAGTTATTCCAATGAAGTCAAGGGCAATTACACAGGAGCCCTAGTTACGCGAGTTAAGTCCCTGACAAATGGGCTTTATCGCATGATCTTTGGAGGAAACGAAATTGGTGATGCCCAGTTGTTTGGCCAGAATGTAATTATAGATATTAGCAGGATCGGCTCGTCGGAGACAAAGGCATTAATTATGGGAATCCTGATTATGAGGCTTTCAGAATTTAGGATGTGTGAAGGGAAGATTAATAGTCCCCTTCGTCATGTGACGCTTTTAGAAGAGGCGCATAACCTGCTTCGGAAGAGCAGCGGAGGTACACAAGGTATTGATCTTAGGGCAGCGTCCGTGGAGATGATTACAAATGCAATTGCTGAAATGCGGACTTATGGTGAAGGGTTCCTGGTTGCTGATCAATCGCCGTCGGTGCTGGATGCCGCAGTGATCCGGAATACCCACACAAAAGTATTATTTATGCTTCCAGACCGGAACGACAGGGAAATGGCAGGCGATTCCCTTTCCTTAAGTGAAGGGCAAAAACAGGAGCTGGCCAGGCTTTCTCCAGGAGTAGCTGCCGTTTACCAGAATGGGTGGACAAGCGCGGTGCTTTGTAAGGTTAATTTTTTTGCGGAAGATAAGGTTAAGCCTTTTATTTATCAGCAGCCAACATCGATGGGAGAATTTAGGGAATTGCTGGGCCAGGCTGTTGCCGTGGTGTTAAGCAATATCATGAAAAAGGAAAAAAAAAGCAGCGTTTCCGTGCTGCTGATTCATAAGCTTTGCCAACGGGATTACTCTTTTTATGGCGAGAAGGCTGAAAAGGCAATGAGCATTATTAGGGAATATGGGCAAAATGGATGTTTTTCCAAAAGCATGGGAGATTGTAAAGAATTACTGTCGTATCTGCTTCCATTGGAGCGGGTCATAACGGCAACTGACTGCAAAGAGGACAGAAATAAATGGGGAGCATCGATTGAGGAGCAGATTATTCGGGAAGTGTCATTGTCTGTTGATGAGTTAATGGCTATAGTCCAATGCGGAATCAGTTGGTTTATGCCCAGAATGGAAATTGGAAAAATGTATGCAAGGTATATCGGATACAGAAATGAAATTAAAGGCGAAAAATGTTGAATATGCAGTTTAAAGCAATAAAAATGCCAGTTGCCTCTGCTATTGCCGTATATCGTGTATAGTGATAAAAAAGAAGAGGAGCGATTAGATATGGATAATCATATACCAGAGGTTTTTAGGGAATTCCAAAATACGATTAAAGAAATGAATGCAGTGCATACAGAGAAAATCGGCGAACAAGATACCTTAGAAACAAAAATGCTGGATTCTGAGGTGAGGAATGATATTCAAGGGTTTGAGGGGCGGGATGTGGTTGTATTTGGAAATCCAATCGAAATTGGAGAAAAACTTGATCATTTACAGGGAGATAACCCTTATTTTGCGGGAGGAAATTGCGGGCTTGTGTCTACAGCTAACTTTTTGAACTTATGTGGGATATCAGCAGCTGATGAAAATATGATTACCAAATATGCAATCGATCATGATGAATGTATGCATGGTTGGTTTGTCCCATTTGCCAGCCGAGGTGGGGTTACTACGGAAAATGAACAAAAAATCATTAAAGATTTCGGAATCGGGACAAATGTGTTTCAAACGTTTGAGCCTGGAGGCAGCATAGAGGATATTGCCCGTCAGATTGAAGCAGGGTATGTAGGGATTATGGGGGTGAATGCCGGATACCTTTGGGATGACCCTGGTTGTGTTGAGGATGGTTTTATGGATCATGACGTAACACTTACTGGGACAGTTCGTGATGCACAAACAGGGGAATTGCTTGGAATAACCATATGTGATAGCGGAGATCGGAAAGCTTGCGATGTATTATCTTTGGATAAATTGCAACAGTGCTATGTGGACATCCCTGGAGCAAGAGTTATATTTTCTGATAGCCCAATGCGTGTAGTATAAAGTAGAATATTGATGGAAGGATATGGAAGTGCTAATGGTGTATCGGGATAAATTAATAAACGTAAAAAAACAAATTGTAGCTATTACAGGCAGTGGCTGTTCATTGACGCCTGCAATTATACAAATGGTAAATGGGCATAAATGCGAGGTTTATTTTGGGTATAACCGGTTAGAAAAGGGAAAGATGGGAAGGCCTTATCTAAGGGTGGCTGCTGACTATGAAACAGGAAGAATTTTACATTTCCAAAATGCATATTACAGCGAATTTTCGGATAAAGAAAAATATCCTTTGGATAAGGAAATGAGTTTGGATGTTCCTGTGGCAAAATCGGTTAAGGAGCAAGGGGAGTTGTTAAAACGGTTGGAGAGGCTTTATGAAAAGATTAGTGCCATTGCTTTTTCGGAATTTGTTTTAGAAGAGAATGTGAAGGCTCTGAAAGAATATCAAAAATGCCTTGAGGATACGGTTCCACCGGACTTGATGGCGTTTATGATCGATACAGAAACAGATTTTTTTCAATGGATGCATCAAATTGTTAACGAGTAATTTGTATGTTAAAGGATTCTATAGGCAATACCGTGAATTTTAATTATGGCATTCTCCATAAACGCTTCCCCTTCCCGGTTTACCAGCTGGGCGCCTACGGAACGGACTTTCTCCGTTACCAGGGCTCCGAAAAGCTGGGGCGGGTAAGCCACGCCGGTGGGATGGTACTGGATGGTATCCTGGTATAACAGGTTTGCCCCTGCGCGGTATCCCAGCACTAAGCCGTCAGCCGTAGCGCCGTAATGGTTGGAAGTGGGGAAGCCCTGGTAATGTAGCCGCCCTGCGCCGCCGGTAGCCAGGATCACCACCTTTGCCCTTGCCACCAGGCATTCATCGGTTTCCATATTCTGTAAGATCGCTCCGGCCACCTGACCCTTGTCATCCTTTACCAGCTCAATGGCCGAGGTAAAATCCATAACCGGGATCCCTTGGTTTAATACCTCATCCCGTAGCACACGCATAATCTCCGCGCCGGTGTAGTCGGCGCAGGCGTGCATCCTTTTCCGGGAAGTGCCGCCGCCGTGGGTGGTGATCATGGTTCCGTCGGACGCCTTGTCAAACATCACCCCTAAGCCGTTCAGCCACTGGATGGCGTCCGGCGCTTCCATTACCAGCTTGGAAAGCAGCTCCGGCTTGGCCGCAAAATGGCCGCCGCCGAAAGCGTCCAGGTAATGCCTCTGGGGAGAGTCGTTTTCCTTGTCCGCCGCCTGGATCCCGCCCTCTGCCATCATGGTATTGGCATCGCCGATCCTAAGCTTCGTCACGATCATTACCTTTGCGCCGCCCCTGTGGGCTTCAATGGCCGCGGAAGAGCCTGCGCCGCCGCCGCCGATTACCAGCACATCCACATCAACGTCCGGGCTGTTTAAATCCATTTCTTTCCCCAGCACGCGGCTGTTTGCCTGAAGGAGCCTGCTAAGTTCCACCGGGGCTTTCTCCCCCTTATTCGGCCCCATCTTTAAGGTAGCAAAGCCGTCGTCCTTATAATCCGGATGGTACTGCTTAAGGAGCCTGTCTTTCTCATCCGCATCCATGCGCCTCGGCTCCACGCCGATCCTGGAGGCCCTGGTGGCCTCTACCTTCTGAATCGATTCCAGCATCTCTGCCGTTAAAATAGCCTGGTCTGCCATATGGTTTCTCCCTCCTTATTTCTCAATATCCCGATGGTTGTACAGCTCTTTCAGCTCTTCAATGGGCTTTTGCATGATCTGCTCAATCAGCTGGTCATACTCGCCGTGATGGATGGCCTCCACCCGGTCTTTTAAGTGTCCGGTCTGGGGGGCAATATATTTGCCGTTCAGCCTCCTGGCAAGCAGGCCTACCATGGGATGGGAAATGCCTGCCGGGCATCTGGTGGAGCAGATCCCGCAGCCTACGCAGTCAAAGGACTCCCTGGCGCACTTGTCATACTCTCCCCTTTGGGCGTAAGCAATGTACTGCATCACATTCAGCTTCTGGGGGCAGGCCTTCGTACAGGCATTGCAGCCGATGCAGCTGTAGATTTCCGGATAAAGCTCCATCATAATCTGTTCCGTAGGCTTAATCTCTTCTATGTCGTATGTCCGCTTGTCCGTGGGGAAGAAGGGGATGCTGGCTACGTACATCCCTTCCTGTACCTGGGTCTGGCAGGCTAAGCAGGTTTTCAGCTCGTTCTTGCCTTTAATGCGGTAGATCGTGGCACAGGCTCCGCAGAAGCCGTGACGGCAGCCGCAGCCCCTGACCAGCTTGTACCCGGCATATTCCATGGCCGTCATAATGGTCAGTTCGGCCGGAACCGTATATTTTTTTCCAAAGAAATAAACGTTTACCATTTCCTGCATTTTCTTTACCAATCCTTCCTCTTAATATTCATTGGGCAGCTCGTCGATCTGGTCGCAGCGGAAAACAGGGCCGTCTTTGCACACATACTTGGAGCCAATGTTGCAGCGCCCGCATTTCCCGATCCCGCACTTCATCCGAAGCTCTAAGGTGGTGAACACCTGGGTTTTCTCAAAGCCCATCTCCATCAAGGCGGCCAGCACGAACTTAATCATGATGGGCGGCCCGCATACCAGCACCGTCTTATCTGTGGAAAACTCCAGCTCTTTTAGGTAGGAGGGAACAAAGCCTACATGGCCGTCCCATTCCGGCTGGGCACGGTCAATGGTTAAATGCACATCCACCCCGTCGGTTTTTTCCCAAACCTCTTGAATCTCATCCAGGCCCACCAGATCCTGCATGGAACGGGAACCATAGAGGATATCCACGGACCCGTAATTATCCCGCTTATCCAAAACATAATTAATCACCGACCTTAAGGGGGCAAGCCCAATGCCTCCGGCGATGAATAAAAGGTTCTTTCCCTTTAAATCGGTTTCTACCGGGAAGGAATTGCCGTAAGGCCCCCGCACCGTGACCTGATCCCCCACTTCCATGGTATGTAAATAGTCAGTCAGGCTGCCGCAGCGCTTAATGCTGAACTCCTGGTACTCTTTATTGGTGGGGGAAGAGGTGATGGAAAACATGGCCTCCCCTACCCCGGGGACGGAGATCATGGCGCACTGCCCCGGCATATGCTCAAAAAGCTTCCCGCCCTCAGGACGGACTACCCGGAAGGTTTTCACATCCGGGGTCTGCTCTTTAATATCGGTAATGACGCCCACTACCGGGATCAGCTCGTCCGCCTTATGGCTTCCGTTACAATTACACATCTCTTGACACCCCCAAACTTTTAATTACTTTTACGATGTTTAAGTTAGAAGGACATTTATTCACGCACCGGCCACAGCCTACGCAGGAGAACATCCCGTCGTTATTTTCCGGGAAATACACCAGCTTGTGCATAAACCGCTGGCGGAACCGCTCCTTCTGGGTATTGCGGATATTACCATGGGCCATTAAGGTAAAGTCGGAATACATACAGGAATCCCAGCAGCGGAACCGCTTAATCTCCCGCCCCGTATTATAGTCCCGGATATCATAGCACT
>Ga0137297_10824_pt1 | contig 20611 bp, 26 predicted proteins | sample RamsorincwithD2O_FD_97191 | JGI IMG/M metagenome (GOLD analysis project Ga0137297, IMG submission 97191) | Mouse cecal microbial communities from Vienna, Austria - Mucin amended with D2O | ecosystem: Host-associated > Mammals > Digestive system > Large intestine > Cecum | place: Austria: Vienna... | reverse complement strand
AAAAGAAGAACCGGAACAGCTGACAGTCTCAAATGGCGTTATTGTTTTGAATGGCACAGAGGAAATATTTGCTGGTGGTGACTTGAAAGTAACAGGTGATCTTCCAGTGCAATAGCCTGATGCTCTTGGGTATCGCTTTACTTATTCTTATGGGATTAAATATTATGCCAATATATGCTTTCTGGCCTGCAGCCATCCTTGTGCTGGTTGGCTTTATCATGGCTGTAATTGGATTTTCAGCAAAGATATCAAATAAAAGTCAGGGATTTGGAATTTACTCTGTTTTTAGGAGGTCATATGCTATGAAAAAACATTTGCTGCTAATTTTAGCGGCGGCGGTAGGCTACCTCTCTATAAAGTATCTGGTAGCTATCCTCCCCGCTGATGGCTCCTATATCACCGTGGAGCCGGGCCAGACAGCAGAAAGCTACAGCGCCGGACTTCGGCAAAAGTACATGCTTGTCCTTACACTGGCGGGAGCCTATGTTCTGCTGTATGTGATAGCATGGTGCGTGATAGGCGGCATGAAAAGGAGGACGGGGCAGATATGAAAGTAAAGGTTATGCGCCATGTTTTTTCTTTATGCTGGATAACAATAGTTGTCCTATTATTGACAGGCTGTAATCCAACAGCAGGCGCAACAGAATATGAAGTCATATATCCGTCCGGTTACAGCAGAGATTCTTATGCTTATGATAAAAAATCACCCATTGAGGGAAGCTCCTGTTATCTTCAGTGGGAGGAAGCGGATGACTACAAGAAAACCTATAATTATAATATACATATCCTGGATGAAAATGGTTCTGTATTGTATGAATATCCCGATATGGGGAGCAAAGCCATGCGTGGGAGTGTGCAGGAAGATGGTAATACCTGGGTTTGTGCAGAGCATTGGACGGCTCCACACCACAATGGCTATGTGGAAGGCTGGCTGAAAGAAAGCGATCTGCTCTTGACCGATCTGAGTTGTGGCGAGATTCTGTTTCAGGACAAGGCAGGAGAAAATGAATTTTACATCACATCAAATGGAACACGATGCTATTTCTATCTTCCTGGAAAAGAAGAAAGGGAGAAGCTGTTTGGCCTGATAAAGATACCTGCGGAAAATGCGGTAATTTATTACCGGGATACTTCGGACTGGACGCAGAAACACACGGTTTACACTTTTGATTATGTGGCAGAGCCTGATATTGATACAAGCGACGGAGTTTTAACACGTATCAAATTTTATATATCTGAAAACCGGTTGAAAGTGGCATGGACATCTTATGAGCCTGTTGGTAATGAGCATTGGGAGTACCTGGAGAAAAAGGCTTATGAAATCTTACTTAGCGAAAATGCTTTTCAGTGAACAAAAAGTGTAGATGGGGTGGAGCTGTGACGGACAGTTTTATTTGGGATTGTTCGGCATTGTGATAAAAAATAAATTTTATCAAGGAGGAGAAAAATGGCAAAAGCGGAATTTAAGTCAAAAGCAGAGGAATTGATTAGGTTGATGGTAGATACGATTGCAGACAAAGAATACGCAAAACTTGTATCCAGCATTCCACCAAAACTTTCATGGGCTTCTTATATTGATGCAGAGCAGACATTAGAAAATGCCTGCTTGGGATTTGGAAAATGGTTGGTTGAACAATTAGCTATGTGGGAAGAAGATGAAGGCAAAAAGTTTGTAGTAGACCATTTTGAAAGATCTTGTATGGGGAATATTCATGAAGAAAGACTTGAAACTGATAAGAGAGATATAGTGTCTTACAATCCAACGAGCTTTGGAGAACAGCTGGATTTTTGGTTTGAGATAGAGTTTTTCATAGAGAATGGGCAAATAAAGGCAGTATTTGATGTGAACATATAAAAACTCTAATCCCAGCTTATTAGTGAGAACAGAAGTACCGCAATCTAAATAAGCCACTCAGCCGCCAAGGTCAACAGCATATTAAAAAGCTGGTTTCACAAACAGACTATCAGGATGTCCGGGATGATTATGCGATTTATTATTTTGAAGAGGATGCGGTGGCTCCGGTTTTAACATTATGTGGAACTAAGGATTATGTAATTGACCAGCGTATTTCTTTGGAAATGCCGGAAACGGAAAAACTATGGACAGCCGAGGACAAGCTGGAGCAGTTTCTTTCGGAAAGCGGCGCATATGTAAAATTAGTTCTGCGCTTTACGGATGATTTGGATACGGAAACTTATGCAGGATATCTTTATGATTTTCTGAACAGCGTAGATCAGTTGGAATGTAATCTGCTCCTGCAGGCAAAGGCAAATAAAGTTTATATCTTCCATGAGGAACTTAATATCCTGGATGGCTTTGATGCCAGCCGTTATTCCGTGGAAGATTTGAAACAGGAAATTGAAACATTTTTAAGTATGGGCACACCTAAATAAAAACAGGTCAGTGTTGATTGTTAGAAAGGCGATTTAAGTATGGAGAAAAAAACAGACGAAATGCAATTTACTTTTCCACCGATTGAACCCACAAAAGAGTTTATTAGCTCTCTGGTTCCATATCCGAAGGAAATGGTTGAGCCTTTACCTATACCGAGAAAAACAAAGACCTTTTTGATTACAACTGGATTGCCCATTCATTCAAAATATTTCTTTTGGGCAGGAGATTTGTTTGTATTTTATGAACAGCTGAAAACAATCAACTTCTGTTCTTGTGGAAAGGATAATTTTCTGGTTATTGGTGAGCTTGAGGGCTACAATCACCCTACATATGTGGCAGTCAATGTTAATCGTGGCGGTGTATATTCATTACATCGAGATTTGACGGTAGATCGACAACCATATTTATATACGAAATTTTTTAATTCCGGGATAGCAGAATTTGTTCAAAGTATTGGATGCTGGCAGGTTTTTGCCCCAATAGTTTATAAATACGAAGATCAGCTGTGGAAAAAACACATTGCGCCGTGGGATTATGAGGATATTTTGTATGCGCCTTTCAAAGAAAAATTATTTCAGATAGATCCTAAATCTATAAAAAAGCCTCGAAAAGATCAGATGCATTGGTGGCCGGTAGTTTGCTGCTATGATCCAGGTGCGTAATGTTCTGCTGATACCGTTGAGATTATTTCAGAACACGACTTCCCTACCCGAAATGAGTAAGGTTAAAGCGCAGATGATATAGCGTAGGTTGTGTCTGTGTATTTAAAAATTTAGCAAGGAGCATAACATACATAATGAATATTCAATATACTAAATGGCAAACACAACGAAGGTGTGTTCCGGATACGGAAGAACTAAATATCATGCTGCTCATAAAGGCGTGTTCACGTCTTAATCTAACATATCAGATTTATTATTTGGCAGAAGATGCAGAGTACCGGCAGGTTCGTTTTATATTGCGGGTAACGAAAGGGTGTAAGCTAAGCCCTGAGTTGCGGCAATTTATTAAAGAGCATAAGAATACAAAATTGGAGCGTTATTAGTATGGGTCTTTATTTATGTGTATTTGATGAAAATGGAGAAGATGTGTGTGGAGTGGAAGTTGGGCTCTACAAATATTTTGCGGAGTTTAGACAAAAAGTGGCTGTCTTTGTTGACAACAACCGTTTCACAAATAAAATGTCTACACTTTTGCAACACTCTGATTGCGATGGCAGTTGGAGTGTATCGGACTGTAAACTCCTAATAAATGAATTAACGGAAATCAAAGAGGTATTCCAACAGGAACCTCCGCTCAAAGAAATTCAAAATTTGAAGGAAGATATATTCAAGTTTTTTGGCATCACGCCGCAAAATCTATTTGAGTGTTTTGTTGATACTAATTGTGAATTTTTAATTGATCGCCTTTTAGGATTGTGTGATTGTGCAATTATAGAAAATCATCCAATCATGTTTCAATAGCTTTCTTAGTCCGGGTACAAAATATCCTGAAGTGGACTAAGGCCCTGGCAAAAATATTTCTTTGGAGTAAGTTTTTTATGGATGATATTTTTTACTTGTCACCTGTCAAACTGAATACAGATTGTATATGTAGAGTATTTCAGAATGTTGATAGCATTTATGTGGAAAATTTCAGGTTATCTGGTGCGATTCAGATAAATACGGGTAGACAGCTGATTAACATGACTCTTATGGAGCCGCTTGAATTTTATGAGACTAACCGAAAGTTTATACAAACACATGAAATAGAAGGTATAGTCTGTATCAGCCATCATAAATCATGTGTGAAGGAAACATTAGAGCTGGCAAAAATGCTGCTTGACAGATATGGCGGATGGATAGGTAATGACAATGATGGATTTTTACTTGTTTTTGATGCAGCAAATATTTCATCATTTTCCTATTAGAGATTACAGGAAATGACTTCTCTGCCGAAGTGAGTAAACTAAAGGCATAGATAAATACAAAGCACAATAAAAGATGCAACAAAGTATGGATGTGAATTGAAGAATGGGAAAACAAATCAATTATTGGCTAAAGTATGAAGAATTTTTACAGATAGCACAAGCGGCATTAGACTACGGATGTGTCATTGTCAAGCCAGATTTGGGAAAAATAAAGTATGGGAAAACTCTGGACATAATTACAGAGGATAAGTGTCGTTATTACTTTTATTTGCCAGAGGCGGGCACATTGATGGCACAGCAAATTCCATTTCAGAGCGAACAACTGATAGGATATAATGCGGCAGGTAATACAGTTATCGAGGCTGGCTTTTCTTTTATACACGATAATAAAAAGGAAATTACAAGAAGCCGCTTATTTGTAATCTCCGGATATTATAATGAAACGGGAGAATATATTGCAAGACCGGAGTGTGTGACCAGAATATATCATAAATTGGTTCGTATTGTGAAAAAGATAGCTCCGTATACAGAGATAACAGACCATTTCATCAGTATGCACGATAATGACTATTCACAGGAAAGAGAATGGAAACATAAAGAATATATTTCTGCATCGTGTTTGGAATTGAAAATATCAAAAAATTACAGACTGCTCTGATCTTTTAAATAATTTGGTCTGTTTCTTTGTACAAGCGCTTTTTCCCCAGGTACTGGAGATTATGAGGACAGTCCTGAAATATGCAGCGATCAGGAAATGGATTGTTACTGTATATGGCTTGAAGATATGATAAATCCAGGCAGTATTTGCGCAGGAGCAGGGTATTATGAACATCTCCCCGATGCAATCCGGGCGGCGGAAGACAGCGCAGGATTTGAAAGGTGGATAAACTGAATTTAGGAATCATAGGGAGGGTTGGCTTTGGAAAATGACAGATTTATTCAACAACATGACTTATTGGCATCGGTTTTAGAGGTATCAGAAATTTTGAAACAACGGCGTCCGGACTTGGATACAAGCACAATTCCCAGGCTTGCAGAAATCCAGGCGTTGCTATTAAAAGACAATCTATTAAGTGATGATTTGGATTGGATTTATAATGAAATTGGTTATCTGTGCCATTTCAAATGCTTATATGATTTTTGTCCATTGGAACTTTTAGAGGGGGAGAAAGATCAGGAGCGCTGGCAGCGTTGGGGAGAGATTTTAGACCGAATGAGAAACCGAGCCAGCCTGCTTTGTGGCAATAGTAGGAAAAAGAATAGACATAAACAATTGCATGAATAATGCAATATCAGAAAATTATTTTGAAGGAGTGAAAAACTATGAATATCCTGGATTTAGCTGACCTGCTCTTATCTCCTGATGAAAAAAAGGAGCTGCAAACTTCAATGGAACTGTTAAAGAAGTCAAATTATTCTGCGTTTTATGAAAGCAATCAGAATACTATCAAAAGCATTTTATTTCTTGAAACACTTGAGGAGTTTCTGGACTTTTCAAAAGAAAACAGTCTTGATAAAGAATGTTATTGCGCTGCTTTTCTCTGCGCTCACGGTTACGGCATCCAGATCGGCGGCTATGAGGATGACCTGACACATATTTTAACAGAGTTTTTCCATACACAGGGAATGGAATATCCGGAAATTTCAGAGATTGTCTGCAAAGAAAAGATATATACGGATTGCAGCGATTATGACAATTTCAAAAAATCCATGACTGCAATAAACCAGGAATTAGATACACATGGGATAAGGTTAGTCGTTTTGGAAGATTTTGTTTACTGTGATTGTGAGTATACTGTTTTGAAGCTGGACAAAACACTTGCTGATAAGATGCTTTCCTCATGGAGCAGCGAAAATTTTGAATTTTATTTATGAAGAAGTAGTTACCTTTTGAAAAAATAAAGTGAACTAATAAAGGAGGCAATCTTATGGAACCTAAAATAATCAAAACGTTATGCGGTATGGAAGTTAAAATTATACCAACAGGGCAAAAGCATAGTAGTATGTAGGATTCTAAGGAGCCACCAGAGGACAGGATGATAAGAAAACCCACGGATGATATTGCGAACTGGCGATTACAGCAGGAGAATACATCAAAACCATTCCCATATGTTTTTCCGCAGATGCCGCCCCGTTTCCGGCGATGCTGTGCCTTTGCGAAGGCAGTATTTCTGATACAATGGGGATGCTTTGCCGCTTGTTGTGTTTGAGCGCCATGATAGAGAACAGACCGTTTTTAGCGTTTTTCATTGTGGTGGCTGCTATATCGCTTCCGATTTTTTTCACAGCTGTTCCGTTTGGATTTACCCCAAAACTTTTTTGGCGGTGTCCTTGCTGCGGGCATCCATTTCCATATTATGTTCCGAAAAGAGGGGATAACCTGAAAGAAAAGGAGTGTTTGCGGAATATAGAGTGGCAGCATATCAAATATGTGAAACTGAAATTTTGCCCACTGATTATTCCGTCCGTCTGCCCGGAGTGCAAATGTAAGTTTTTTGAAATGACTGATGATTTACAAAATACAAGGAAAAATTGATCAGGAGGTAAAATTGGAGATACAGGAGGTTCTCTTTTATGATATATGCAGAAAAAGGAAAAGAATAGGAATGTTTTATTGATTTTGTGGAAAAGGCTTTAGGAATATTGGCTAAAGAGAAGTACCGTGATTTTTTAGCTGTGTTTGATAATAGTAGAATATTGACGGAACAAGAATTGATCTCTGCACTGCAATATTTGGATGAAACCCGGCCTGTGTTGAAAATTGATGACCCGAAGCAGGTGAAAAGCCAAAATCAAGAAATATATTTAGTTGCTCTTCGTGACGGAAGCGGATACTGTATGGATTATGATTTAACAACAGATGGCGAGATGAACGATTTAACACTTCAGGTTGAATTTTTGAAAAAAGGAGACGGATATATTGTTTCACTTGATGATCTGCATACATTGTAAATAGTTTTGGTAAGATAACTTTCAATTTACATGGAGTTTGATTGTATGAAAAAGAAGGTATTATTTGTTTTTGTAATAATCCTGGTTGCTGCATTATGTGCATCTGCCTGGCTCTACGGATATTACAACCGAAAAAGCAATGATAACATTCCGTCAAAGGAATTGATGGTTTCTTATTACCAAAACAAAGGTGCAGATTATGCAACGGAACAATTACAAGGTTACAAGAACACGCAGTTAATGGAAGTGTGGGGAGAACCAGACAGCTGCCTGTCGGGAATGTGGGGCGACATTTGGGAAACCAATAACACATATTACCTCATTGTTTATTATGATAGCAATGGTGTTGTTGAACATATTATGGTTATGAATCAAGATTAACAAATTCTGCTTGCAGAACTGGAAAAATCGTGATTGGAGGCAGTAAATGAACATGGGTAATATTTTTGGCTTTGAAGAAACAGAAAAGATGGGTGTCAGAAAAGGCGTCGTTTTTTATTTTAACGATTGGATTGATGAAAAAATCATTTCCATATTGGAGGAGATAATAGAGCAGTTTCTTTCCCTGACACAGGCGCAATTTACAAAGAAATATAATGGAGAAAACAATGCTTATGTTCTTCGGAGGAATATTCGTGGCGGGTGGAAAAAGATTTTTCATCGGGAATTTGACAACAAGAGTTTTGACAGCTCAAACATTTTGATATTAGACAACTGTACTTCACAAAATTTGCAGACAGTTTACGCCTGCGTGAAGCCGAGTAATTATAAGGCTCCGTCCATAGATTATTTTGTGTACAGTTATCTCTATTTTCAGTGTCCGCTTGATATAGAATGGTCAACTATCTATCAATTTATGGAGTATGTAAACAGCAAGCTGACGATACATTACGTCAGTGCGGGATATGAGATGGCGTTCCATGCCCAAATTTTATACAAATCCTATGGCCGGAATTAACGCAAAAAATAGAATCCGAAATCCCCAATGAGTTACATGGAAAATTAGGAAATGCCAATCTGTTTCTTGACATACTTGATCGTAAATCCGGGAAAATGCCTGAGCCGACATTGGAGCAGATAGAAACCAGGTATCAAAAACTGTATTGGTTTGTGCATGGGACATTAGGATATCCTATTTTAGAGGGAATTGATTATTTGAATGAATTAGATGAAGACAGCAGCTGTATGGAACAGGCATTTTCGATATTTATGAATAACATTGAGTTAGATAATGAGGGAAATATATAACCTATAAAATTAAAATTTTTAGGGAGGGTATAAATGACAGCAGAAGAAATTTTTTGTGATTTGTTCGATAAATATGGTGAGGATTTTAACTGGTATATGGTGCCTTTCTCACAGTCAAATGGCATATTTGTTGAAGAATTAAAAAAAGAGATTGGAGAAAGACATTTTTTATATCATAAAAAAGTCTGGGCAGTAGCAAAATGTGAATCTAATGATGATGTTTTATATGTTACTGATGGAGAACAGGGTGCAGATACTTACTATATTTTTCATCTGACTTATTCAAAGCAGAATTTAGAGGGGTTCCCTAAGTATGAAAAATTTGCAGACATATATGCAGTAAAAGAATTTATTGAACAGGCATTTATAAAAACTATATAAAGTAACATTCAATTTGTGGAGGTTTCGTAACTGTTAATCGGAATGTACCAACATAACGTGAAAGAAAAGAGGATGAAAGCAAACATGAAAGCTGCTATGCAATATCAAAATAAAACTCCGGAAGAGATTGTTCGTCAATACAAAAAAAGACTTCGGGCTAAGCAGGGGCTTCTCATACTGATCTTACTGCTACATATCATTATCAATATTAGAGGAATCTGGTGGGGTGATGATGGCCTGGCAGATGTTTTACTTAAACTGTTCATTCTTATTGCGGTCACTTTTCCAATCAACATCTGGATTTCCTGGGATTTTATGTCTCTGAATCTGATCCTGAACCAGAACTGCGATCCGGTAACCTATGTTCAGGTGCTGCGTCTGCTTGAAAAAGTACATAAAAGAAAGCAGAGCGCCGTGGCTATCCGTATCAATGAGGCATCCGGCCTTATGTGGTCTGGACAGTTTTCTGATGCCTTAGCTTTGGCGGAGCCTTTGCGAAAGTACAAATTAAGTGTTAATCATCAGATTTCTCTTTTGAACATTCGTTTTAACTGTTATAAAAAAATGGAAGATTTGGAAAGGGCAATGCAGGTTAAACATGAGGCAGAGGTTCTTGTTTCCTCATTCACAAAAGCATCCTTACAGAGAACAGGGCAGGAGCTGCTGAACGTTATGGATGCCAGCCTGGCCCTGTGGCGGGGGGATCATGAGACATACCGCCGTATGGAGGAAGCCCGAAGCGCCAGATATACGGCCAAGCTTCAAAAGGTGGTTTCTGCCGTATGCCTTGCGGATGTTGATATTGCCTGCGGAGAACTAAAGAACGCCAGAATACATCTGGAATATGCAATCCAGGAGGGCGGGACTTTGTATGTGGTGGAAGATGCCCGGCGTATGCTGGTGGAACTGACGTAAAAAGAACGGTTGAAAGGAACAGGCTATGGGGAAGGGACAGTTAAAATCTAAAATAGAAGAGCAGCAGATCATTTACCAAGCTCTGAAAGCAGGAAATGATGACACAGTGCGCTATAAGGAATTTCATAACGGGGAATGGGGTACGGATGACGAAAATTATACAAACCGCCTGCGGCTGGCGTATTACCTTCTGTACTGCCATATCGAGGATGAAGAGACAGTTGCTTTCCTCTTTGGGGAGGAACTGAAAGACAGGGAGCGGAATTCATTTCAGGGGATTGGGAGTACGCTCCAAATACTGACTCACCTGATCAGAAAATACAATGGAGATGGAAAATTTGCCGGTTTATTGGAGCAGGCAAAGAGCGCAAACTTTGATTGCGCCTGTGGCTATGACCCGGACGGACAGATGGAGGATGACTTTGGGGCAAACAGCCTGCTGGATTGTATCTATTTATGTCAGGAAATGGAATACAGGGATGTGATGGGAAGGCTGGTGGATGAGTGGAAAGAGAATACCACAGAATGGTCCGCTCCCAACCGTAGGGTACTGATCGACTTTAACACGTTTCTGGGAAGAGATGCAGAAAATGAAAGACTTTATCAAGAACAGCTGGCGGAGATCTTGTCAGCAGAAAGTAAAAGTACAAGAGATATCATTTCCGGGTATAAAAATCTGATCCGGCATTATATACATACATGCGATTATGGAAAGGCGCTCTGTTTATGCGAAAAAGTAATCAAAACCACGGATTACGGACAGATCCGTACGATCCGGCTGTTTAAGGATATCCTGGAAGCCTATTTTGAGGTTACGGCAAATCATGCTAAGGGGGCAGCCGGCTTGTGGAAGTGGGCAAAGACGGAACTGCAGAAAGTCCCACAGTCGAGCTGGTACGGAAATTTATATACAAAGGGGATCGCAGCAGCAAAAGCCATGAACGATCCGTATGCAAAACAGTTAGAGCAGGAATATGAAAGCTTTCTTGCAAATTTCAAGAGATAGAATACAGGGAGGCACTGTTATTTGTTGGAGGAAAACGCAAAATGATAGATAAATTTTTAGACTGTATGAAAAATCGGGGCTGGACAGTAGAGTTGAATAAAGAACAGAAATTCTGCCTGCCTGAGCCAATGAAAAGCAGGTATACCGGCTACCCGGAAAGCTGGGTGGAATTTGTTTCCACTGTAAAAAGTATGATTCGAGGAGATGAGGAAGCCTGGTTTTTATGCTCAGAAGATTATGATGTGCAGGGGGGCAAGGCATGGCAATGGAATGAATGGGAACTGCTCAGCCTGGAGGCCGCAGGAAATGACGCAGCATGGAAGGATGAGATCAGAAAATTCTGGGACGGGCATCTACCTGTCTTCTTATCTCTGGAAAGCGGTTATGCTTATTATGCAATCTCCATAAAAGAAGGCAGTATTGTTTATGGCAGTGAACCGGAATTCGAGGAATGCAAGATAGTTGCTGATTCTTTTGAGGATTTTATGAAAAAGATAATCGTTGGCGAACTCCAGCTATGAAAATATGCCTTTCCATAAAAAGAAATTTGAGAAGAAAAATAATGACAGTAAAGGAAATTAGGAGGATCTTTTAGCATGAAGCAGTATGGAATCGATCCAAGGCTTGTGATCTGGATACAAAAGAATACAGGACATGACTTGCAGACGTTCAGCGATCTGGCAAAGATCAAATGCCTGGACAGCAGAAAAAGAAACTTTTCTGCCGTAAAGAAGATAGAAGATGTGCGTCTCCCCTCCTGGCTGGTGATAAGGGATGATGATTTTTCCTTAATTGGGGAAATGACGAAGTTAAAACAGCTGTCTCTCCATGACGTTGCGATTGATGACTATTCTTTTCTGAGCAGGTGCAGAAATTTGAATACCCTCAATCTACAGGATACCAACTTTTCAGACTGCCGTCTGCTGACGGAATTCCCGGCTTTGAAGAAAGTATTTCTGCCTGCTTACAGCCAATTGGAACATACGGAGGTATTGGAACAGTTATCTTGCCTGAAAGAGATAAAAGAAGAAAAAGCGAAAGAACAGAGAGAGGAAGAAAAGCCTCAAGTGGAGATAAAAACTTTTGCAGAAAGTCCAGTATCAAGCGGGCCGCTGCATTTGGGAGATACAGTGCATTTAAGTATTGACGGTATGGGGATTGTCCTGTTTTCCGCAGAGGTTATGAAGGATGTTGTTCCAGGAAGTAATTTTCTGACAGCGGAATTTACGAATCCGAAACAGGTAGGGGAACACATCAGAAAAGGGGATATTACGGCTTTCTGTACAGGTACGGGCGGTGATTTCACACTCTGGCTCCGATCCGGTTATCCGGATTCCAATGCCCAGAAGGAGTTCCCGATAATGATCCGGCTGGCGCTGGAAGTAAGAGGCGGTTCTTTACAGTTCTGCGATCTGTTTTGGTTAAGTGCCTGGAATACGGATTTTCCACAGGAGCAGATATTATTTCTGCCGGATGGATACTATCATATAACGGTCTGCACGAAAAAGCCGGAATCCGGATGCTGGGGGGATGACCAGATTATTTGTCTCTATTTTAATGAATTGGAAGAAATGCCGGAGCTTACATGGCCTGGAGTTCCTTACCTGTTTACGGAAGAGCAGGAGATAGAAACGCAAGAAACAGGCACACAGGGGCAAAACAAAAGAGACTATATGGAAATGATCCGACAGCTGTATGCGGTGGAAACGCTGCAAGGTTATACGGACGAAGAGATTGCTATCGTGAAAAAATATTTTGACCCATTGCCTTTGGCGTTGGAGGCATTCTGGAAAAGCGCTGCACGCACAGAGGCAATTCATAAGGTACAGGATCAATGGATTAAGCCGGAAGATTTTGAAAAGTGGGTCTGGTTAAGAGAAGGCGATTATCTGGTAATTCTGATTGAAAATCAGGGATGCTGCCGGGTAGGAATCCGAAGAAAAGATTTGACCAAAAAAGATCCGCCAGTTTATGTGGCAGCGAATAAGACAGATGACCAGAAATGGACATTATGTACTGGAACATTCAGTGAATTTCTGCTGGCTGCCCTTGCCTATGAAGCTATATTTGCGTTTCCCTTTTGCAGAGAGGAACTTGTCTACTGGCTTACGGAAGAGGAATTGGAAACTGTCCAATCCGGCCTTGAAAAGCAACCGTTTGGGCTTCATGGTTGGCTAGAAATGGATTTGAGCTTTTATAGCAATGCTTCTGACAATATGGCTGTCATTATGGATTGCGGCGATCTGGAAGTGCTTTGTGGAGCAGCCAGTGAGGAAGGATATGAGAAACTGATGGATGTTATGAAAGACCTTGGAGAAGCAATATAACGGAAGAGGTCATCAAGTCGCCGCATCCGCAGGCTTTATTAAGGGGAAGCCTTGTTTCCCCTTCGCTGGAGGCAGCCATAATGAACGCCAAATATGTCAATGCCGTCCCGCTTTACCGGCAGGAGAACGGAAAACCCGCCGCCATCTGAGCGTAAAGCCCCTGGTGGAGACTTATTTCACCCGGGTGCGTGAAACCCTTCCGAAAGTGCCGCAGAAAAGCAGGACGTGGGAAGGCTTCAGCTATTCCCTTAACCAAGAGAAACATCTGGATGATACAGACCGTAGTTTTCTGGATGACCTGCTCCCCTGGTCACCAAGCCTACCAGCGAATTGCCATAAGCCTGATAAAAGTGAAGTGAAATAAAGACTGGAGCAAATCTGTTTCTATCATATAGGTTTGCTCTTGTTTTGTATAGGTACTCACTATCTACCGTTTACACTTAAACGATGTGTAATCCCTTGTAATAGGAGATTAAATATCTTTATATAAGAGATAAGAATTCTTATTTGCATAGTTGATATTGTTCGTTCAAACGGATATAATAGACACAGCACGATTTAAGGAGGTTAGAAATGTTTGAATATATGACAGCACAAGAAGCCGCAGAACTTTGGGGAATCTCGGTACGGCGAGTGCAGCGGCTTTGTAAAGAAAATCGGATAGAGGGAGTATTAAATGTGAATCGGGTATGGCTTATTCCGAAAGGTACAGAGAAACCTTTAGACAAGCGGAGAAAATCTGAAAGAGGTGGTATTCGTGAATAGTAAAATATTATTGGTAGATGATGAAAAAGACATTGTAGATTTGATGGAAAATGTGTTACGGCAGGATGGCTTTCAGAATATTCAAAAAGCATATACAGGTATGGATGCGTTGGAAATGTGCAGAGAGTTTCAACCAGATGTAATTGTACTGGATATTATGCTTCCAGATATTGATGGTATAGAAGTATGTAAAAAAATACGTGAATCTTCAATATGTTCTATTCTTTTTCTTTCTTCAAGGAATGATGATATTGATAAAATACTTGGGTTGTCAAGTGGTGGGGATGATTATATAACAAAACCTTTCAGTCCACGGGAAATTGTGTTCCGAATTAAGGCACAGATCCGCCGTCAGCAATATCAGACTACTGCACAAACAGATGATAAAAATTTGGTTATTGTTGGTACCCTGTCATTAGATAAAGATAGCAGCCGTATCTATAAGGACGGAAAAGAAATCAGTCTGACCGGACGAGAATTTTTAATCCTGGCGTATTTTATGGAAAATGCGAATAAGATTATCAGCAAAGACCGTCTGTATGAGCAAGTCTGGGGAGAAAGCGGTGGCATTTGTGATAATACGATTATGGTTCATATCCGACATCTTCGTGAGAAAATTGAAGAAACGCCTTCAAATCCCAAGCTACTTATTACGGTTAAAGGTTTAGGCTATAAATTAAAGAAAAGGATTGACTAAATGAAAAAATCTGGTTATCGCTCCATATTACATATATATTTGATGTTTTTTCTGGCAGTATTTATTGTGATAGCATTTGCTGGTTTCCTTATTCTTTCCATTATTACAGTTCATGCGCCTGCTGATTCTTTTGCAAGAAGCGATTATCCAATGGAATTTACAAGAGAGTTTGGAGAACAGATTATTTTTATAGATGATATACCCGGGATTAAGCAGTCTGGTTTGGAATTGTTGCAATCAAATCAAGCAGGGATACAGATATTAAACGACAGTGGGCAGGAAGTAGCTGGTTATCAAAAACCTCAAAATGCTAAAGATTTTTACTCTGATGCAGAACTTTTAGAGATATGCCAAACAGGACATAGTGGGGACAGTCAGACAACATTGTTTATTGGAACTTTATCACATAAAGGAACGGACTTCACATATATTATTTATTTTCCGATGAATATTTCAAAAATTACTATGTATTTGAATGGTGATAAATTTACAGCGGGAAAATCAATCATATTATGGTGTATCAGTGCTGTATTTTTCATAATGCTTATATCTGGTTTTATATATGGTTTTTGGATAACAAAAACCATAAATCGTATGTCTGCATCTATCAAAAATATTGCAGGGCGTTCCTATGTGCCTATACTAAATCAGGGGGCTTTTAATGATGTATTTGAGAGTTTAAATGAATTAGACATGGAAATTAGAGAAAGTGATAACTTAAAAAAGCAGACAGAAAAGATGCGTAAGGACTGGATTGCAAACATTACACATGATTTGAAAACACCGTTATCTCCCATAAAGGGATATGTGGAGGTATTGTCTGAGCAGGAATGTTCATCTGACGAAAAAATAAAAAGATATTCACAAGTGATGTTAAAAAATGTTTCTTATATGGAATCATTGATTGATGATTTAAAACTTACCTATCAATTAGAAAATGGTATGATTCCCATTCAGCTTGAAAAACAGAATTTTGTCAGTTTTTTAAGAGAACTTGTGATTGATATTTTAAACAATCCAGAGTACGAGAGTCGTGTTATTCAGTTTGATTCTCAAGAAGAATGTATTACATTTTCTTTTGATCGCAAATTATTGACAAGAGCTTTTCAAAATTTGATTGTAAATGCATTTATTCACGGCAATCAGGATACAGAGATGTCTATAAAAATTTTAGTAAAGGATAATATCATGGAGGTCATGGTTTCTGATAATGGAAATGGTATGTCTTCTGATGAAATAGTTCAGTTGTTTCAGAGATATTATCGGGGGACAAATACAAAAAAGAAAACAGCAGGAACGGGATTAGGTCTTGCCATAACGAAAAGCATTATTGAAGCACAGGGCGGAAATATCATAGTGGAAAGTGAAATTGGTGTTGGAACAGATTTTAGAATTTGTTTTCCAGTCACTTAAGGATTCCTGATTATTGCTAGGTGGCTTCGAGGTATTTTAAGGTTAATTAAGGTTGCCAGCAAGTGAGATTAAGGTTGATAGCTTATTATTTGAATTGTAATAGCTATCAGCCTTTTTTGTGTTTTACGGATGGAGGTGAAAAAATGAGATTAAAAGTAAAAAGAGGCATTCCAATATTGATTACCGTTGTTATTACGTTATTGGTGGGATTTGTGTTGATGGCATTTATGTTTCGTCCCCAAGTATTGGATATAAAGGATGTTGATTTCAATACGATTACTGACGGAGAGTATATAGGAATATGCCAGAATAAAATACTCCTCGCTGTTGTCAAAGTCCATGTGAAAGACCATGAAATAAGCGATATTGAAATTTTAGAACATAAAGATTCCTATATGGAACAGGCAAAACAAATTGCTGATGATGTATGTTTCAATCAATCTTTAGAAGTTGACGCTATTTCTGGTGCAACATTGACAAGCAAGACAGTATTGAAGGCAATTGAAAACGCATTAACAGAGAATCCATAATGATTTTCTACGAAAGAAAGCAGGTGTGAATTTGAAGATTATTTTGAAATACATTCTCACGAATGTAAAAGAAAGAAAAACACGGACTATCGTTATGATGCTGTCAATACTGCTTTCCACTGTACTATTATTCGTTTCTTTTTCAATCGGCACGTCCTATGAAAACGCACAACGAAAAATGGCTCGTGGAATTGCGGGAACTGCAACGGTGTCCGTCAGCCCAAAGGATGCAAATCATGTTGTGGATTTAAACGACATTCCAGAATTATCTTCCGTACAGACTAAGGTTGGTTTGTTAAAGGGGAGAGCTTTGTATCACGAAAATGGATATTATGAAACAATTGATTTGATAGCTTCTGACCTAACGCTCTTAAATCAAATAAATAAACCCCGATTAGTGGATGGCGGAGAAATCAAGGATTTTACGGGAAATCAGATTATTTTGCCAGACCGTTTTACTTCAAAATACGGAATTGAAAAGGGTGATACCGTTACGCTTCAGATTGGTGGCATTCCTATCTCGTTTGAAGTAGCCGAAATTGCCCGTTATGATACTGTTTTTCTAAGACATACCAGAGGGGCAACAGCTTTACTTCCGAAATCTACATTGGAGGAAATCTTACAATATGAAAAGGGGTATAGTGAGATTTTAATTGAGCCTGCTATGGGCGTTTCTACGGATGAGTTGATAGACACGTTATCGAAAGAGCTTTCCGATGGTTCCCTTCTTGTATCGAAAGTAGTAAATGAAACTCAGATAGTTGCTGATGCAAGGCAAAAGTCAATGCCATTTTTTCTCATTAGTTTTTTTTCCTTAACGATGAGTGTTTTTATCATTTACAGCAGTTATAAGGTCATTACATTAGACCGCTTACCCATAATTGGAACATTCCGCAGTATTGGGGCAACCCAAAAAACAGTAACCCGTATTCTGATGCTTGAAAGTGCTTTGTATGGCTGTATCGGGGGTATCATAGGGATTCCGCCTGGTATTGGTGCTTTAAAACTGATTTTACAAGGCATGGGAGATTCTTTGTCGCAGGGAATAGAAATTCCAATGGTTATTACTGGAACAGCGGTTTTGCTGTCCTTTGGAGTTGCGGTTACAGTTTCAATGCTTAGTGCATGGATTCCCGTCCGACGTGCAGGCAGATTGCCAATCAAGAGTATCATTTTGGGTGTTATAGAAGAAAGGCATATGCCCAATCGCTTAATTGTTATTATTGGCGTTCTGTTGTTTGCTGTATCCGTAATTTTGCCAAATGTTGCTTCTGGAGGGATGCTGTATCTTGCGGGAGGCTTCTCCTTATTAGGATTGATAGTTGCAACAATCTTAGTGATTCCGCTTCTTGTCAATCTCCTCTCGAAAGGTCTGGAACGTGTGTATGCAGTCATTTGGGGAAATGAGGGGATGTTAGCATCAAGAAATATGAGGGATAACAAAAATATAACACAAAATATAACTTTGTTGTTTATCAGTATTTCCGCTGTTATTGCGATTACGGTAGTTGGAAATTTTGTCAACACGTACATCACGGATGTATTTAACGGAGCTGAGCTTCAAGGATTTGCAGATGGGGAAATGAATCATGATTTTGCCCAACAAATCAAGAAAATGGATGGTATTGAAAAGGTATTGCCAGTTTATGTTTTTAATAACGAAATGCAATGTGAGAATATCGTATTTTCCCGTTTGGAAGCAACGGACAATTTGGAGTGGTACAATTCAATGTTTAATTTGCATTATACAAAGAGAGATATGGAAAGTTCTGCTGTTTCTGAATTTATGGAGACACGTTCTATTGTTTTGAGTGAAGATTGTTTAGAGCGGGCTGGCTTTAGGATTGGCAATACCGTGACATTGGCGAATGGTGTGGGAAGCAATTCTTATGTCATAGTCGGCAGTTTCAAATCAAGGGCAACTGATGTGGAAGCGGTTATCCCGTCCACTTATGCTGTTTTGGATTTTGGTGCTTCAAATTATAACTTTTTAGCATATACCGCTGCTGATCCGGATTCTATTATGGTACAGATACGGGATCTGTTTGGCAGTACACAAAATTGGAGCAGAACCGTGGAGGAATTTAACGCAGATGCCCTTTCTACGGTAGGAGCTTTTTTGAAACCAATGCACAGTATGACATATTTTATTTTGTTACTGGCTGCTGTTGGCATTGTCAATAACCTGCTGATTAACTACATGCAGAAACGGCGTACGATTGCAATGTACAAATCAGTCGGTTTGAGCAACAGGCAAAATATAAAAATTACATTCATCGAAAGTTTTACTTCTGGAATAATTGGGGCATTTGTTGCTATAACGGTGTCTTTCTTGGAAATCCAGACAATTTTTCTGGTGGCAGGCCCCAGAATTTCAATGCTGCCAGAATTAGATTTCAGGGTTTTCCTGTCGGCTGGGACGATGGGCGTTATGATTACTTTGACAGGTTCTGTTGTTCCTATTACAAAAAGCAGAAAAATGAAGTTAGTGGAAGAAATAAAGTTTGAATAATGGAGGACAGGAAATGAAATCAATTACTGGCAATATTGCTATTGAGGGAAAACATATAGTCAAGGATTTTGAACTTGGCAATACAACGACAAGGGTGTTAAAAGATGTTTCAATAAAAGTCTTAAAGGGCGAATTTGTTTCCATTATGGGGCAGTCTGGCTCTGGAAAAAGCACACTCCTATATATTTTAGGTGGTCTGGATACTCCGACCAGAGGAACGGTTTCCATGAATGGGATAGACATATCTAAATTCAATGATGAAAAGATGAGTAAAATCAGACGGCGGAAAATAGGGTTTGTTTTTCAGTTTTATAACCTTATTCCCAACTTGAATGTAGAGGAAAATGTCATGTTGCCCTTGTTATTGGATGGAAAGAAGACACGGGATTATAGAAAGCAGCTTAATGAAATTTTGGAAGTTGTTGGACTAACCGACAGAAGAAAGCACACGCCGAGAGAATTGTCAGGAGGTCAGCAACAAAGAGTCGCCATAGCCCGTGCGTTAATTGGCAGTCCAGAAATCTTGTTCGCAGATGAACCGACAGGAAATTTAGACAGTGCGACAGGTGCTGAAATTATGGATTTATTAAGAGCAATTAATCAAAATAGCGGACAGACAATTCTTATGGTAACACATTCTCCAGAAGCGGCGAAAAGCAGTAATCGTGTGATTACGGTAAAAGACGGAATGATTGAATAAGCAAATAGGTTAAAAATATAGTTTGGATAAGCCCGTCAAATCCGTCATGTCAGTAAAGCGGCTGGTGTATAAGCCGACCAACAGTTTCTACCAGGTATTATCTGCGGAGGCATACACCAGGCACAGGCTGAATGTCCATGCGGTGATCTTTGACGAGTTGCACAGCCGGCCGAACCGGGAGTTGTTCAATGTCATGACTAAAGGCTCTGGTAAACTTCCATTCGTCCAGCAGGGAATGCGCCGCTAATATTCAAGAACTTTTCCACCCATAACCGTTTTCACTTTTTCCCTGACAGAATTGTAGTTTACAGCGATATGTTCCAATACTTTGTTTGACATGTCAATAATGGTACATCTTGTATATTCGCTGATGGCTCCCTGACTTAAGGGTTCTTCCAGGGTGTATTGTTGGGCTTTTATTACCTGAATACTATTTTGAAACTGGTATCTGTGATCCGTTTCTCCTCATACCCATCCTGCTGGTTCAGAAAGTGCTCATTTTATTGTATTTTATCACATCGTACAAATTTACTCAATCAGAAAACACATAACTTTAAGCTGGCAGAAATCTGCTAAAAGCAGGGGGCAAAAATCCGGACTCGCGGCGCTCAGGCATGCGGGTTTTTGCCCCTGATACAGATTCCAGCCTACCCGGCATACTGATCATAATGTTCAAGGGCATTAAAATACAGAGCAGATTATTTTTCTGTCTGCTCTATATCCGGTGTAAATTCAGCGATGTCATTTAAAGAAAATCCTTCGCCCAAAATATTCAGTATCATATTCAGTGTGTGGGTAGTAACGGACTTGTTGTTTTTCAGCCGTTGTATCTGTGACCTGCTGACACCGTGGTGGGTATAG
>Ga0137297_10823_pt1 | contig 20637 bp, 22 predicted proteins | sample RamsorincwithD2O_FD_97191 | JGI IMG/M metagenome (GOLD analysis project Ga0137297, IMG submission 97191) | Mouse cecal microbial communities from Vienna, Austria - Mucin amended with D2O | ecosystem: Host-associated > Mammals > Digestive system > Large intestine > Cecum | place: Austria: Vienna... | reverse complement strand
AACAATATGACAAAGACGCAATGTATGAACTCGGATTGTGCTACTATAACGGCAAGTGTGGACTCAAAAAAGATCCGGAACAGGCTTTGTATTGGTACAGGATTGCCGCAGAACACAACTCACCACAAGCCTTGAGAAATTTGGGAATAGTATATCATGAAGGTCTTTGCAATATTGCAGTCGATAAAGAGGCAGCCTTTAGATATACCAAACAGGCGGCAGATCTTGACGACGGACTTGCTTGTGGGCAAACAAGTTATTATTATGAAAGAGGAGACGGTGTGGCAATAGATGTAGAAAAAGCCATTTATTATGCCAAGAAAGGAGCTTATTTGGGAGATAGACACTCGCAATATTATTATGGCGGTTACCTTATGGAAGGTGCCAATGGATTGGAAAAAAATGAAAAACTGGCATTTGACTACTTTATGAAATCAGCCGAACAAGGGCTCAATTATGCAATATTAGCTGTCGCTGAGTTTTATCTGAGAGGTTGGGGAGGATTGACACAATCAAAGTTAGAAGCAAGGAAATGGTATGTAAAGGCATCGGAAGCAGGCTCGGCAACAGCATCTTTAATGATTGCAGATTTTTGTTGTGATAATGACAATGAACGGTTATCGTGGTATCAGAAAGCTGCGGAACAAGGGGCTATAACAGGACAGGCAGAGCTGGCATGGGCACATTGCACGGGCAAAGTAGCCAACTACGACACAAGAGCCGGAGCACAAGAGTTGATGAAACTAATGAAGACAGGAAATCCTCGTGCTGTATATTATTCTGCCGAACTACTGTATCAAGGGGCTTGCGGCATACCCAAGAATAAGCGAGAAGCAAAGAGACTCTTCGAGACGGTAAAGGACAGCGACGACGACAAGGCATCCTTCATGGCATCGCTTTATCTATCAAGAATGAAATAAAACATAAAGACAAAAAACATGAAAAAGAAAAACAAAGAAATGCTGTCACGCAGACAGTTCTTCAAGAAGACCGCGTACGCAGCTTTGCCCATGCTCGGACTGATGATGTCGAGTTGTGAGATCTTTCAAAACGCACTGATGAACTCTGTATCGAATATGGGTTCTGGAGGCGGAGGAAGCTACAGCGGAAGCCGTGACTATGATGACGGCGGAAGTTACGGATGTGGAAACCTGTGTACATCTACATGTTCAAACTTATGTACAGAAACATGTAAGAACTACTGTACCAACACATGTTATCACACGAGTGTATAAAACTTTTATATACTACTACGCGAGTTCGTGATAAGAATATCCGAATCAATCTTTCCACGGACATTTTTCTTGTAAATGTCCACACGCATCAAAGGGGCGTTCAGATCAGAGTTTTAAAGTCATTGTTCGTTATCCGGACTCACATAATACTATATGAAGTATGTAAACGGGGAAGCTGAAAACCGCATAGAGTAGGCAAGTATTAAAAATTACAGTTATGAAAAAAGTATTTTGCATTATGATCGTCGCCATGCTTGCAATAGCCTGGACTTTCGCAAAAGACGAACAAAAGACAAAGAGTCCGTCACAACAAGGATATTATTGTCCGCACTGCGATGTACAGTTAAGACAGATGCTTGTAAAAGTAGGAGAAAGAACCTGCCGCGCATGTAAAGGTAAAGGTTGGTATGGATACGGACGTACCAAGGAAGATGCTCGTAGGAACGGCTCTCTATCAGACCCATGTAATTATTGCGGAGGCAGAGGTGTGGATGACATAAAAGACTACAGATGGGTCTGCCCAAGGTGTCAGGGAAGATTCAATGTCAGATAAATAATATATGTGCACTCTTTTTATTAACACATACGTGAGTTCGGAATAATGGCTTTAGTCGTGTTCTCTTCAGAGTAGGGACATATGCTTGTATTTGTCCGCACGCCTCATAGAGGCGTTCTTTGTTGCATTCACACGAAAAAAAGGAACTAAACAACAAGGTATTTGTATTGAATACTTAAATTCTTATCTGAAAACATCTTCGACATGTGCGGACAAATACAAGCATATGTCCCTACGGTGAGAAGATATATTCGGATGTTCGTTATCTCGAACTCGAGTAATACCATATATAACAATTTAAAGAAACAAGAATTATGGAAAAGAATAATGAATTACAGTCAAGACGAGATTTCTTCAAAAAGGCAGCTAAAGAAGTATTACCTATTATTGGTGCTATTGTATTAGCAGGTACACCCAATATAATAAAAGCCTCAACTATTCATCCCATGGGATGTGATGATAATTGTTGGGGAGCATGCCAAAGAAACTGCCATGGTGGTTGTGAAGGAGGATGCAAAGGCTGCGGTGGTAATTGTTCTGGAACATGCGATGGAACATGCAAGGGATATTGTGATACTACATGTAAGAATTGTTTACGATAAAACTAAATCAAATTATTAATCATGAAAAAAGACAACAAAGAATTGCAATCGAGACGCGAGTTCTTCAAGAATGCGGCAAAGGGAATATTACCTATTATTGGCAGTGTTATTTTGGGTAGTGCCCCATTAATTGTAAAAGCCTCGGAAACACAAATGGGTTGTGGAGGCTTGTGTCAGTCAACCTGTACGTTGACTTGTGCTTCAAACTGCCGTGGGGGATGTGAGACGAGTTGTAGAGGAGGTTGTCAAGGGCGTTGCTACGGTTCTTGTTACAGATCGTGTTCCGGTGGCTGTCAGAACAGCAGCCGTAGATATTAGTTTCTAATACCTAAAATAAATTGAAATATATGAAAAACAAGAATAATGAACTCCAATCAAGACGTGAGTTCTTCAAGAAAGCAGCAAAAGGAATATTGCCATTGATTGGCGGTATTATTTTGGCGGGTTCTCCTTCAATCGTAAAGGCTGCAGAAACAATAGCCAATGACTGCCGATATACCTGCGAGGGTGGATGCAACAGTTGTAAAGGCACTTGCGAATGGAAATGTCAAGACGACTGTTCCGGATCATGTAAAGGCGGCTGTAAACGAACCTGTAAAGGTGACTGTTACAGACAATGCACCTCATCCAATTATAGATAATGTAATATGGCTGAAATAAAAGAACAGAACGAAGGCTGGCAGTCCGGCATAGCGAAGAGCATCACATTCATCGTGACGAAGGACTGCCAGCTTGCCTGCAAGTACTGTTACCTTGTGGGCAAGAACACGAAGGAGCGAATGTCATGGGAGGTGGCAAAACAAGCCATCGACTACATTCTGGAACATGAGGACGAGTTCAACGAGGAAAGTGTCATCTGGGACTTCATCGGCGGCGAGCCGTTCCTTGAGATAGACCTGATAGACAAGATATGCGATTATCTGAAGACGGAGATGTACAGACTGAACCACCACTGGTTCAACTCCTACCGCTTCTCCTTCTCCACCAACGGCATCAACTACCACACGGAGAAGGTACAGAATTTCATAAAGAAGAACTATGAGCATCTGTCCATAGGTATCACCATAGACGGTACGAGACGTAAGCATGACCTGAACCGCATCTGGAAGACACCGGAAATGGAACATGGCATCATGCCGAAGCCCGAGGAGGAACACGGCTCGTACGATGATGTGGTAAAGAACATACCGCTCTGGCTCGAGCAGTTTCCGGGAGCGGGAACAAAGGTGACGATAAGCAGTGCCGACATACCGTATATCACGGAAAGCGTGCTGCATCTCTATTCGTTAGGCATTCATGAGGTGAACATCAACTGCGTCTTCGAGGACGTATGGAAAGAGGGCGACGACAGGTTGCTTGAGGAACAACTCATGCAGCTGGCGGACGCCATCATCGACGGAGAGTACTACAAGGACTATGCCTGCTCGTTCTTCTCGGAAAGCATCGGCAAGCCCATGGACCCCGAACTGGAGAACAACAACTGGTGCGGTGCCGGACGTATGCTTGCCGTGGATGCCGCAGGACTGTTCTATCCCTGCACGCGCTTCGCACAATACTCACTCCGCGAGAAGAAAGCATGGGTGATAGGCAACGTGCGAGAAGGTATAAATAAGAACAGGCTGCGTCCTTTCCTTACGCTCGACCGTTGCACGCAGTCGCCGCAGGAATGTATCGACTGCGAGGTGGCGAGCGGATGCGCATGGTGCCAGGGCGAGAACTATGACGCTGCCTGCACGGACACCATATACCAGCGTTCAACGGCTATATGCAAGATGCACAAGGCACGCGTGCGCGCCAATAACTATTATTGGAACAAGCTCTTCCGTAAACTGGAACTGGAAGGAGAACGTGAGGAGTTTGAAGAGAACAGACCGAAGTATAACGAAACAATCTGTTGAAACGATGCTGCAATACCTTATTATATTATTGGACGACACGAGTGTGTCTTACTGTCACTACGAAAACAGGCGTACGGAGCGCCGTCTTATAGACATCGAAGACCTGAGGTCGGGTATACTCTTCGCCATGAAGGAAAATCTTAATATTCAGTTTGTCTATCCCGATTATGACATTCCGCAGGAATACAAAGACCTCATCGAGACCATAGACCACACGAAGATAATGCCGGCGGGCAATTGCGACGGGGCTGACGTTGTGGTTATAGACGGTATCGACCGGATAGCGGACACGGCTTTCGACACATCGCTGACGTATGTGCTCAGGACGGATCTGAAAGGACTGTGCCGCAACATCAGTGACATAGGAGAGGTTTTGGAAAAGGCGGCAAGGTTGAACATTGTGCTGACCGACATCGAGACATTCACCGAAGCGGACTTCACTGAATATTCCGCCGCTCTCCGCAAGTTGGCTACGAAGACGGAAGAACTGTATGCCGACGGCAAGACGCCGCAGCTGAACATCCTTACCGACCGCATGATGCTCGACGCGATGAACAACTGCGGAGCCGGCGACACGAACATCACGCTTGCACCCGACGGAAGGTTTTATGTCTGTCCGGCATTCTACTTAAGTGAGGTCGGGCATGACATAGGAAGTCCGGCAGACGGTCTTGCAATTGCCAATCCGCAACTCTACAAACTGAGCCACGCCCCGTTGTGCCGCAACTGCGACGCATACCAGTGCAGGCGTTGCGTATGGATGAACCGCAGGACCACGCTTGAGGTGAATACGCCAAGTCATGAACAGTGCGTCACGGCACACATCGAGCGCAACGCAAGCCGCGAACTGCTTGCCGCAATAAGGAAGCACGGAGAGTTTATGGCAGGTCGTGAGATAGTGGAAAACGATTGTCTCGATCCGTTTGACAATAGAGAGGAATGGTAAAACAAAAAGACAAGTTTTCGCGCAGAAGTTTTTTCAAACGTTCCATATCAAGCGTATTACCTATAATAGGAACCGTTATACTGGCAGGGTGTCGCACAGCGACTCTCACTGAAAATAATACCAAGGAAGAAGGACCAAAGAACTGCTGCGGATACAATTGTTCGTACACATGCCGGAATGCGTGTGAAAGCGGAAGTGGTGAAGATCCATGCGGACACGCCTGTAAGGGTGGTTGTGTACATACTTGCAAATCGTCATGCATTAATACATCGACGAATACAAATAACAAATAATAAACAGTAGTAACATGAAAAGAATAACAGGTCAGGTGACTATAGAGGAAAAAAACGAGATACAGCAGTTGTTCGAACGTCGCAACGGTCTGAACGAGCTGGCGAAGATTGTGACGGCAGACAATGTGGAGCTGTACGAAAAGTTGGTGAAGGACATGGGCGAGACAGGCACAAGGTTTCAGAACTGGTGGGACCGTATGGCGGAAAAGTATCGTTGGGAAAGCGAAGAAGGCGGCAACTGGGAGATAAACTTCGATACTTGTGAGATATATTTGGTGACAAATGAATGACAGAAGATGATGATGAACGTATTGACAATACTGCCCTTGTTTATAGGTACGACCGAGCTTCTGCTCATCGGCGGCATGGCTCTCTTGCTCTTCGGAGGAAAGAAACTGCCCGAAATGATGAGAGGATTGGGACAGGGAGTGAAGGAATTCAAGAAAGGAATGAACGAGGAATGTGCTCCCGAAGAGAAAAACGAAGGAGACGAGAACACGGAACCAGATGAAGAAAAGGCGGAAAAAGGACATACGGAAGAAAGAGCGGAACAGTGAGGAACTGATGACATTCGGCGGGCATCTGGAAGTGCTCCGCCGAATGCTATTCCGCATTATCTCCGTAGCAGGGGGCGTTGCCATTGTGGTGTTCTGTTTCAAAGACATCACATGGCAGTTGCTACTTGCTCCGGGAAAATATGATTTCGTAACCTACCGCTGTATTGAAAGTCTTGCACATGCCATAGGCTTCAACGATTTCCGGTTCACGGAATATCACGTGGAACTGATAGCCACCGAACTTTCAAGCCAGTTCATGACACACATCACCACAGCCGTATATCTCGGACTGCTCGCTGCCTCGCCGTACATACTATATGAACTACTACGGTTCGTCTCTCCGGCGCTCCACGACAACGAACGCAGGTATTCCGTACAAGCAGCAACCGTAATATACGTGCTGTTCCTGCTCGGTGTACTGATGAGCTACTACGTGTTGTTTCCCGTGTCATTCCGCTTCCTTGGAACATATAGCGTGGCGGAGCAGGTACGCAGCACTATAACGCTCGACAGCTATGTGTCTACGTTCACCACGCTGACGCTGCTCATGGGAATTGTGTTCCAGATGCCGGTCATCGCCTTGACGTTGGGAAAAATGGGAGTTGTCACCGGCGACATGCTGTCACACTATCGCAAACACGCCTTCATGCTGATAATGGTAGTGGCAGCGGTCATTACTCCGCCAGACATCATGACACTTGTACTCGTAACGATACCGATGTACATGCTCTACGAAGTAAGTATATGGGTAATACGGTAATATAACGTGAAAAAATCCAAATCAAAGTTTTGCACTTTGATTTGGATTTTCAATATCACCGGAAACATTCCGTATATATCAAGGAGTCCATACTGCCATCTTGCCGCCTGATACAAAGAAAAACCCATTGCCGTCATTATCAATAGTGACCTCCTCTGGGCGATTGCCGGTGACATCATGCCATATCTCACCGGCGTGCCCGACACCAACATTCATCAGTTTTTCTCCTTCGTCACCATTGGATATAAGCAATGCAAGCCCCGACCCAGGCATTTTCTCGACACCATGACGAGTGAAGCCGACGGTACAAGGATGATCGAAATAATCGGTCTGCTCACCATAGGCGCACTTTTTTCTCACATCGAGCAATATATCTATAATATCACGATGGGGAGAAGCATTGCCGGACGTTTCATAATAATCACCGTAAAACAGGCACGGATATCCTTTTTCCATCAATAGTATCAAGGCATAAGCCGATGGTTTGAACCAATCTTCAACCTGAGACTCAAGAGAACTTCCTGCCTGTGAGTCGTGATTATCAACAAACGTTACCGCCAGTTCGGGATGACGTAAAACAAGCGTTCCATCAAGGAGTTTACGTAAGTCATAATCACCGCCTTCCTTTGATGCACAACTTAAATTATAATGAAGACATACATCAAAAAGATCTGTTGCATATCCTACATTAGCCAAATAGCTCTCTAACGTTTCTATATCATCAACCCAATACTCTCCTACTGCATAAAAATCGTCACCTCTGGCTGCACGCAAATCAGCAAGAAAGTCTTTAATGAATTCATCATTCATGTGTTTTACGGCATCAAGACGCATACCGTCAATGTCCATTTCTTCTGCAACCCATCTACCCCAGTGTTTCAATTCGGCTATGACATCCGGATGATTGAGATCTATATCGGAGAACATAAGATAATCATAGTTTCCATTCTCATTATCAACTCCCATGCTCCATGCTTTGCCTTCACTCACAATCTGATATATTCCTGTTTTCTTATCGCGCTCATTGTAGTCAGTTCCGGAAAAATGATACCAATGCCATTTAAAATCAGAATACGTATTCCCACGCCCGGGAAAATCAAATCCGGTCCAACACTCTATCTCATAAGGCTCGCAAATAGGTTCGTCACGGTTATCAGGGTCCACAAGTCGTGCCATGCAGGTTTCCAAATGGTCGGCTCCTGCCTTATGATTAAGGACAGTATCCATATACACCGAAATATCACAGGCATGAAGTGCATCTATCATCTCTTTCAGTTCCTGTTTGGTGCCATACTTTGTACGTACTGTTCCTTTCTGATCAAATTCGCCCAAGTCATATAAGTCATAGGTACCATAACCGACATCATCATTGCCGCAACCTTTATAAGCAGGCGGTATCCATATTGCCGTTACACCAATGTCATGCAGATGCTGCGCGTCATCCTTAATCTTTTTCCACAAAGTTCCGTCATTTGGCAGATTCCATTCAAAATACTGCATCATTACTCCATTCTTCATACCTTTTATTTTTATACATTAATAAAACCTGATAAAGGAATGCAAACTAAAAAGACATCATTCCCTTGCAACAAATATATAATAGGGAGAATTAAGATTGTCGTAAAAAAAGATAATATATATTATCTCTTAGATTATTTTCATAAGAAAAAACGTTTCAACCTCGTTTTTTCAGAAACTGCAATATCAGTTAACGTAACAATAAAAATAAAAAATGCCCGATATGAAAAGCTGTCTCCAAACCTTTAAGACAAAAATCCATATCGGGCTTACCTTTAATAAATAATCACTAACCTTCTTTTAATAAGCGAAAATCGGATATTCTTTCATTATTTCATTCACTCTTGAGCGAACATCAGCTATAACCTGTTCGTTTTCAGGATTGTTCAGAACCTCTTCTATAAGCTCTGCTATAGTGCGCATCAAGTCCTCTTTTGCACCACGTGTCGTTATCGCAGGAGTGCCAAGACGGATACCCGATGTCTGGAATGCGCTACGTGTATCAAACGGAACCATGTTCTTGTTTACTGTAATATCTGCAGCAACAAGAGCTTTCTCGGCAACCTTTCCGGTCAGGTCCGGATATTTTGAACGCAAGTCTACCAACATAGAGTGATTGTCCGTGCCACCACTTACAATAGTAAATCCACGTTTTACAAGCTCCTCTGCCAGAACCGCAGCGTTTTTCTTAACCTGCATTGCCCATTCTTTGAACTCCGGTTGCAATGCCTCTGCAAATGCAACGGCTTTCGCAGCGATAACATGCTCCAAGGGTCCGCCCTGAGTACCGGGGAACACTGCGCTGTTAAGTAACTGGCTCATCATCTTTATCTCGCCCTTCGGTGTTTTAAGTCCCCATGGATTTTCAAAATCCTTACCTATGAGAATTATACCTCCACGCGGTCCGCGCAACGTCTTATGTGTTGTAGATGTAACGATATGAGCATATTTTACAGGATTGTCCAAAAGTCCGGCTGCAATAAGTCCGGCTGGATGTGCCATATCAATCATAAGCAATGCACCGACCTTATCGGCAATCTCTCTCATTCGTTTGTAATCCCACTCACGGCTGTATGCAGATCCTCCTCCTATTATAAGCTTGGGTTTGTGTTCTACAGCAAGACGTTCCATCTGGTCATAGTCCACACGTCCTGTCTCTTTATTCAAGTCATATCCTACGGCTTTATAAAGAATGCCACTTGTATTTACAGCAGAGCCATGAGACAAATGCCCGCCATGAGCAAGATTAAGTCCCATGAAAGTATCGCCAGGCTTAAGCACCGCAAGCAATACCGCAGCATTGGCCTGTGCTCCGGAATGAGGCTGTACATTTGCGAACTCTGCACCAAAAAGCTTCTTTACACGCTCTATGGCAAGTGTCTCCACTTCGTCAACAACTTCACAACCGCCATAATACCGTTTGCCCGGATAGCCTTCAGCATACTTGTTTGTAAGACATGAACCCATGGCTTTCATCACATCATCACTTACAAAGTTCTCTGAAGCAATCAGTTCTATGCCCTTAAGTTGGCGCTGATGTTCTTTCTCGATTAGGTCAAAAATCTCCTGATCTCTTTTCATCTCATTAATTAGTTATAGGATTTGTAAATCTTTATATCTTAAAAACTTATGCAAAAGTAGTTATAAAATGCTATGTATACAAGCATTTTACAAATTATGTCAGACTAGTTCTACCTTATTGATATCCTGTTCCTTGTCGCAATATTGACATCTTATAACACCCTTATCCTTGTTTATTGTATGAAAAACCGTCTGCATAGGCTCATTGTTGGTTATACATTTAGGATTGTTACACTTTACAAGCCCCTTCAATATATCGGGTGTCTCCACTCTTTTCTTCTCTATCACCTCATAGTCGCGAATGATACTCAAGACAACATTAGGGGCGACAACAGAAAGGCGGGATATTTCCTCATCCGTAAAAAACTTGTTTTCAATCTTTATTATACCTTTCTTATTTAGTTTCTTTGACGGATAGTTATAACCAATGGTTACTATTGTGTCAAGATTCTGCAAACCCAATAAGTTTGCAACCTGATATGTTTTATTCGAAGGAATATGATCTATTACCGTTCCGTTTTCTATTGCGGCAACGAGTCTTTCTTTTTTGTTCATACCTTATTTATTAATTATCAAAACAGGTTATCATTACTTAATAATCGTCTTATCTTTCCTGACATCATCAATCGTGATACCAAGCACATCGCATATTATGGCTTCGCGTGCATAAAGTCCGTTGCGAGCCTGCTGTATATAATAAGCGTGAGGATCAGAATCAACATCGTATGCAATCTCATTGACACGCGGAAGCGGATGAAGAATTTTCATGTTTTTACGCGCCTTGCCCAGCATACTTGCCTTAAGAATATATACATTCTTTACACGTTCGTATTCCATCAAGTCTGAGAAACGCTCTTTCTGTACACGCGTCATATAAAGGATATCGGCATCAGAAATAACATCTTCATTGAAATCCGTATGTTCAACATACTTTATCCCGTGCTCCTCGCAATACATTTTATACTCATCAGGCATGGCAAGTTCTGTCGGAGCAACAAAATGGAACGTCGGATTAAAATGACGCATTGCCATTATAAGCGAATGCACCGTACGACCGTATTTCAAGTCACCGACAAGATATATATTGAGATTTTCAAGAGTTCCCTGTGTTTTATATATGGAATACAGGTCCAACAGACATTGAGAAGGATGCTGATGGGCACCGTCACCGGCATTGATGATTGGCACCGGAGCGACTTCAGACGCATATTGTGCGGCTCCCTCTATATGGTGGCGCATTACTATAACGTCAGCATAGTTTGACACCATAAGTATGGTATCCTTCAGTGTTTCTCCTTTTGTTGCACTTGTAACCTTGGCGTCTGTAAATCCTATCACACGCGCACCGAGCCTGTTTGCGGCTGTTTCAAAACTGAGTCTGGTTCTGGTAGAAGGTTCAAAAAATAGTGTTGCCACAATCTTTCCATTAAGAATATCACGGTTAGGATACTTCTCGAACTCCTGAGCCATCTCTATTAAATAATTGATTTTTTCCTTTGAAAGACCTGCAATCGTTACAAAATTTTGTTTATCCATTGCTTGTGAAAATTAGGGAAATTCTATTTTGGTTGCTAAGTTACACATAATTTTTAATTTATTACATCCTTTTCAGAGAAATATTGTATTTTTGCATTCAGTTCATTTTATAACAAAAGTAAATGAGAAAAATATTCATACGCTTTCTTTGGGGCATTCTATGTACCGGTATCCTTTTTTCTGCAATTGCGTTCGTTGCCATATGGAACGGTTGGATTGGTTATATGCCGGATATAGAAGACCTGCAAAACCCTATCAGCAGATACGCTTCGCAGATATATTCCGCTGATGGAAAAATAATAGGTACATATAATATAAACCGTGAGAACAGGGTTCACATCAATTACGACAACCTGTCTCCTAACATTGTCAATGCTCTGATTGCAACAGAAGATGAACGTTTTTACGACCATTCAGGCATTGATTTCATTGCACTTGGACGAGCTGTTGTCAAAAGAGGACTGCTGGGACAAGAAAGTGCCGGTGGCGGTTCGACTATCACCCAGCAATTGGCAAAGCAGTTATATTCAAACACAGCCAACAGTACTATAGAGCGTCTTCTGCAAAAGCCTATTGAATGGTGCATTGCAGTAAAACTTGAGCGGTATTATACAAAGTCCGAGATAATTACAATGTATCTCAACTATTTCGACTTTCTTCACAACGCCGTAGGAATCAAGACTGCGTCCAATGTATATTTCAACAAAGATCCCAAAGAACTTTCCGTGTCAGAGGCTGCGATGCTTATCGGATTGTGTAAGAACCCGTCATTTTTCAATCCGGTACGTTATCCGGACAGATGCAAAGAAAGAAGAAATGTGGTATTGGGACAAATGCTTAAAGCCGGATATCTGTCCGAAAACGAATATGAAAGTGCATGTAACAGTGACTTGAAACTGGACTTTCACCGTCCAGACCACAAAGACGGTACAGCGACTTACTTCCGTGAATTCTTGCGTCAGTACATGATGGCAAAGAGACCGGACAAGAACAACTATCCTTCATGGAACAAAGTTCAATATTCAATAGACTCTTTGGCATGGGAAACAGATCCGTTATATGGATGGTGTAACAAAAACTTCAAAAAGAACGGCGATACTTATAATGTATATACCGACGGCCTGAAAATCTTTACAACAATAGACACACGCATGCAAAAGTATGCGGAAGATGCAATGTTGCGCCATGTCGGACGATATCTTCAACCGGAGTTCTCAAAAGAGAACCGCAAGAAAGCCAATGCTCCTTTTACCACAGCGCTTAAACCTTCGGAAGTAAAGTCTATCATGACACGCGCCATAAGACAAAGCGAACGCTACAGGGTGATGAAAGAAAATGGTGCTTCGGAAGAAGAAATAAACGAGGCATTCAGGAAAAAGACCGAGATGACGGTATTTACATACAACGGTGACATTGATACCACAATGTCACCACTCGACTCTATTAGATATGTAAAGTCTTTCTTACGTTCCGGATTTGTAAGTATGGATGCCAAGACAGGAGCAGTAAAGGCATACGTTGGCGGTATCAACTTCAACCATTTCAAATACGACATGGCAACGTCCGGAAGGCGCCAGGTCGGTTCAACGACAAAACCGTTCCTTTATGCCCTTTCACTTGAAAACGGCATGTCGCCATGCGACCGGGTTCTCAACGTACAGACAACATATGGAAACTGGACACCAAGAAACGGCAGCAGATCTCACTATGGAGAAATGGTAAGCTTAAAATGGGGACTGGCACAATCAAACAACTGGATCTCGGCAAATCTTATGAGCCGCATAAATCCTCAGGACTTTTTAAGAATACTGCGAGAATTCGGGATAAACACAACAGGTGTATACCCATCTATGGTATTGTGTCTTGGTCCGTATGAGGCATCGGTATGCGAAATGGTAAGCGCATATACAACCTTCGCCAACGGCGGAATACATTGCTCTCCCATGTTTGTATCAAAGATTGAAGACAGTGAAGGAAATGTCATTGCGAATTTCCAACCTCGCATGAACGAGGTAATAAGCGAGACATGTGCCTACCAAATGCTCGAAATGTTACAAGGGGTTATCAATAACGGAACAGGCGGACGCATGAGATACAAATATGGAATAGAGTGCGAAATGGGAGGAAAGACCGGAACGACCAACCGTAACTCAGATGCCTGGTTCATGGGATTCACGCCGTCACTTGTAAGCGGATGCTGGGTTGGAGGAGAAGACCGAGACATACATTTCGACTCAACGCGTATGGGACAAGGTGCAAATATGGCACTGCCTATATGGGCATATTACATGAAGAAAGTATTTGCCGACAAATCATTAGGATACAGCCCAGAGGAAAAGTTTGACATACCTTATGGTTTTAACTCGTGTCAGTCGGAAGAAGACGAGTTCCAGGAGGAAAGCATCGAGGATGTCTTCGAATGACGATTAATAACATGAAGCAAAAGCGGAAGTATCATCAACGGATCTATCCGCTTATGCCTCATGTTCTTGTTTATCGGCTCTAGCATACCATGCGGCAGCCTGCTTCGCATTTTTTCTTACGCCTATGCCGTTGGCATAGCAATCCCCGAGACTGCGCATGGCTTCCGGATGCCCGTAATATCTCTTGTTCTCGTTAATATTTGTCGCGGCCTTTTTGTAAAGGCGCACAGCCTCTGCCATATCCGGCTCAACTCCATGTCCCTCGGCATAGCAGCGGGCAAGGAGGTATTGCGATTCAGGGTCATCCGCTTTTGCCGCCCGACGGTATAACTCAACAGCCTTGTTCCAGTCCTGTTCCACGCCATGCCCTGCCGCATAGCAGCTACCGAGACCGCGCAACGCATCGGGAAAAGCATTCCCGCCCAAATCCACTGCCTTGCGATACCAAACGACAGCTTTCCCACAATCCTGTGCTATGCCACTCCCTGCGGCATAACAGTGACCAAGCTCCACCCACGCCATAGGGTTGTCATGCTCCGCAGCTTTCTTGAACCAGCCAAAGGCTTTTTCATCATCACATTCCACTCCGTCACCATTTTTATAGCACAATCCAACGGAGAAATAATCCTTGGAATATCCGCCTTCGACTGCTTTCAGATAGTGTAAGAAAGCCTGCACCGCATCTTTTGGCAGATCGCCTTTCCCATGACTATAGCAATATCCCAAACGGTCATTGGCATAAGCATCGCCCATGTCGGCGGCTTGCTGCCACCATTCTACCGCAGAAGCCAGATCGCAGTCCAAGCCCCAGCCGTGCTGATAACAGCATCCAAGCATACACATAGCTTCCGCCAGATCTGCACCGGCCAACAGCTTGCCGTTCACCGCCTTTTTCAGCCATTTGACAAGCTGTCCCTGATAACTATCCTTGTCAAGTCGCTCTTTTGCCGGGCGGCAATTATCTGATGCGAGCCAATACAATTTGAAAGCCTTAGCCAGATTGCACTCTACGTCTATGCCTTCCTCATAACATTGTCCGATCTGGTATTGCGCCGAGGCATAGCCCGACAGCGCCGATTCCCGACACTTATCAATGTCAAATGACTTGTCGGTATATTTATTTTCGTATTTTATCATGATTCTATGATTCGTTTTCAGGCAGTTCTACTGTTTCTGTCCAACTTGGACTTCTTCTGTAAAATGTTACATTAAAAGCATCTCCATCCCAAGCGGTTTTGGTAACAGCCCCTGCCATATCAATGGTGTTGGGCAGTTCATCATGCAGCCACTTCGACACAACAACTTCTCTCGTAGCGCAGTTGACCAAATCAACTCTTATCGCGTCGCCTATACCATGACCGATACACCGGTACACCTTAGCCCTATACTTACTGTCGCGACGGAGCTTCGAGTATTTTTCGAGCAGGATTTCCTTCTCGCACCCGCACTCCTTCATCCGCTCTAAAATGTCATTACGTCGCTCTGCAAGGCGATTTTTGCCACCTTGCATCCGGTCAATCTCCACAAGAATGTCCATGATAATGTTAGCAACACAGTCTTCAAACTCATTACTGAGTTCTTCACTGAACGCCTTGCAGAACCGTTTAAGGTTATAAAGTCTGCGGGAGGTCTCTATGTCAAGATTATACCACGACACGCCCATTTCGGGAACGGTATGATAGCCGACTTCATATGCCTCATTTTGTGGCTCGACATTAGCGCAGACAGTCAGTTTGCCGCATCCGTCAAGATCAATGGGCATCAGTTCTGTCAGGATATACTGGGCGATGCCGAATGTAACGGCATACAGATTGACATAGCAATAGTTGGATTTCTCCTTTTCTCTTTTTTCAAGAGTATAATCGCCCTCGAAACACAATGTTTGCAGTTTCATTTTCTAAAATCTCTGAATTTCTTGCTGTTGAGGGCATTTTCAGCGGCAAGGTTGCAATTCCCGGCGGCAAGTTTGAGCCAGTCGTATGCCTGACGTAAATCAACATCCACGCCCAATCCTTTCATATACATATTGCCAATTTCGTATTGTGCCGTCCCAAGCTCATGTATATACTTCTTTCGGAGATCGCTTCGGGAAGCAATCTGCCGATACATATCCATTGCAGCGGTGAAGTCTTTCTCTCCACCGAGTCCGCGCTTGTAACAATCGGCAAGCATCAACTGCGCCGACACATCACCGGCATCCGCTCCGCAGCGATACCATTCGCGGGCTTTTGACAAATCCTTCTCCACGCCGCGCCCCTCGAAATATGCGCCTCCGACACAGCGATAAGCCTCTCTATGGCCCAACGCAGCGGCTTTCATGTAGCAGTCCAAAGACTTCTGCCAATCCTTTGCTGATTGGCTATAAATCTGTCCGAGATTGCACCAGCCTTCCGCATCATTTTCCCCGACAGCTACTTCGGAATACAGCGTTGCAGCCTCATCTTCGGATGTGTCGGTATCATCATCTTCAATAAGTTCCAAGACTTCATCAGGGACACCGGTTCCATAATAAAGAATGTCAGCCAACTTCTTCTTGACCGACATATCCCCTTTACCCGCTTTGGCCTTAAGTATCTCAATCCAGCGGTCATACCACTTACAAGCTATAGCCAAGCCCTCTTCGGGGTCTATGTCTTCGGGGCAGTCATCGGCATAAAGGTTCATCAATGCCTGTGCCGCACCCGCCACGCCTTTGGCAGCTTTCTCCTCCAGGATTTCTATCCACTTATAATGCCATTTATGAACAAACGCCCTTTTCCGGTCTGTTTCTATCTCGTCGTCAGGAAAATCGTAGCGATAGAGATTTACCAATGCTTCCGCTGCCTTTTCATTTCCTTTGTCGGCTGCTTTCTCAAACCAATAGACAGCCTTTTGATTGTCGCATTCCTCGCCGTAACCCCACGAATAATATTTGCCGAGCATGTATTGCGCCTTGGCGTTTCCTTTTTCGGCCGTAGGAATTATGGCGGCTACCGCCACCCGTGCTTGTTCCAAATCGCCTTCGCCCGCATATTGACACGTGAAGTGTTGTATGATTTTATATTGTTCTGACAGTCCGCTCATATACTCGTTGCTTTTTTATGATTATCTTTTAAGGTTTTTGAATGCCTCCCCATTTAGCACGTTTTCAGCATCAAGATTGCCTTTCTTTACCGCTAACTTGAAATAACGGGTGGCTTTCTTCAAATCAGCGGGCATTCCTAAGCCATTCAGATACATATTGCCGATTTCATACAATGCAATCCCGATACCGTCGGCATATCTGTTCCAGAAACGACCTGTGCGTTCCGCAAGATGCATATACAGTTCCATCGCTTTTGAATAATCGACCTTGCAGCCTATGCCACGTTTATAACAATCCGCCAATTTCAATATTGCCGTGATTTCGCCCATGTCCGCGCCTTTCCTGTACCATTGTCGCGCCTTTGTCGGGTTCTTTACAACTCCCAATCCTTCATGATAAGCATCACCCACCATTGCAAACGCTTCGGAACAATCCATTGCGGCAGCTTTCTTGAAGCAGGTGAATGCTTTTTTGAAATCAGCCAACTGCCGGTATGCTTGCCCCATCATATACCACACCTCACCTTTCTCAGAAAAGGATTCATCGCCTTCTACAAACTCTTTGTACCGTTTTACAGATTGTCTAATAGCGTTGATCATGCCATCCGATACATTACCCGCTTTTTTAGTCTGTTCCAATAACTCGCGCATAATTAAATACAATACTTCACTTGTTTTGTCATCATACATGACAGATTATATTTGTCTTCTGCAAAATTATTCTATTTTTGAAAAATAAAGCATTATATATATAAATTATCACCCATAAATTCTAATTGCGGGGAATGTTCAAAGTATATACACCAATGTCCAATTCACAACAACAATTCATAGTCCACGACATCAAGCCAACGGTCAAACTTATACCCTACCCGCTTAAAATGCGAAACTTTCTCAAAGCCAAGACACCGGTGAAAACCAATGCTGTCCGTATTACATGCTGTGATACATGCTATCAATGCTGAATATCCCAAAGCGCGACATTCGCTTATAAGCCGCTCCATCAATTCCCGACCGATGCCAAGCCCCTTATACTCCGGTGCAAGATAGACAGTTGTTTCGAGAGTACCGGAATAAGCGGCTCTGCTTTTCCAAGCATGGGCGTAACAATATCCGGCAATATGTCCGTCCTTTTCGTAAACAAAATAAGGAAAACAGGAAGAAATATCATTTATACGCTTTTGCATCTCCTCCACTGTCAAAGCCTCTGTCTCAAAAGAAACGACACTGTTCAATATATAATCATTATATATAGAAACAATCTCACCGGCATCAGATAAGTCCACACTTCGTATCATTCTCTTCAAACTTGTCTATTAAAAATAGTGCTGTACTTTTTTAAAATTAAAAAGGAGACCGTACAAACCAAACTTGTACAAGTCTCCTTCATCAGGATATTACGAAACTTATTTTATACTATTCCCTGTGCCATCATTGCCTTTGCTACCTTGAGGAAGCCTGCGACATTGGCACCTTTCACATAATTAATGTAACCGTCTGCCTCTGTTCCATACTTAACGCAATTGGCGTGTATGTCGTTCATGATGTCATGCAGTTTCGCATCAACCTCCTCACGACTCCAACTCAAACGTTCTGAATTCTGAGTCATCTCCAAACCTGACACCGCTACGCCACCAGCATTGGCCGCCTTTCCTGGTGAATAAAGTATTTTGGCATCCTGAAATACCTTTATTGCCTCAGGTGTGGTCGGCATGTTTGCACCTTCGCTCACGGCAATCACGCCATTCGCAACAAGAGCCTTTGCCGCCTCCTCGTTGATTTCATTCTGTGTAGCCGAAGGAAGTGCGATATCAGCCTTTTCAAACCACGGCTTTGCTCCCTCAACATACTTGACACCGTATTCCTCTGCATATTCACGTATACGTCCGCGTTCGATGTTTTTCAGTTCCATGATGTAGTCGAGCTTCTCGCGGGTTATTCCGTCCGGATCGTATATATATCCGTCAGAGTCCGAACATGTCACAACCTTTGCACCCAGTTCTATACACTTTTCAATGGTATACTGTGCCACATTTCCCGAACCACTCACAAGGACAGTCTTTCCCTTTATATCGATATTGCGTGTCTTAAGCATGTTCACCAGGAAGTAAACGTTTCCGTATCCCGTTGCCTCCGGACGTATAAGCGAACCGCCAAACTCCAGTCCCTTACCTGTAAGTATACCGTTCCACTGATGAGTAAGTTTCTTATACATACCGAACATATATGCAACTTCACGTCCTCCTACGCCAATGTCTCCGGCAGGCACGTCCTCGTCCGGTCCTATATGCCTGTATAGTTCTGTCATGAATGCCTGGCAGAAACGCATAACCTCAGCATCACTCTTTCCACGGGGAGAAAAGTCTGAACCACCTTTACCGCCTCCCATAGGCAATGTTGTAAGAGAATTTTTGAATGTCTGCTCAAAGGCAAGGAACTTAAGTATACCAAGATTCACGGACTTATGAAAACGAAGACCGCCCTTATACGGTCCGATAACATTGTTATGCTGTACGCGATATCCCATGTTTGTCTGCACGTTACCCTTGTCGTCCACCCATGAAACACGGAACTCTATTACACGGTCGGGAATACAAAGGCGCTCTATAAGGTTTGCCCTGTCAAACTCCGGATGCTTGTTATACTCCTCTTCAATAGTTCCCAAAACCTGAGTCACCGCCTGTATATATTCCGGTTCATTAGGAAATCTCTGCTTGAGTGTCTCAACAACTTTTACTGCATTCATAATAAATCTTTTTACTTAACCACTTATTATAATAATATACTTATTGAAATATTTTGTCCTTATATGGTTGCAAAGGTATATATATTTATTTAAAACAACAAACAAAATGAAAGAAAATCCAACGTTTAAATATGAAAAAGTCAATATTTAGCCATTGTAAATGACAAAAAACAAGGAAAGCAGGCATTGCATCTTTCACAATAGACCGTGCGCCTGCTTTCTTTATTCTTATTATATATCTAAAAACGAGTCATGAATTCAATCACGATCTTGTCTTTTTCCGATGTTTTAGGAACAGCCCCCTCCCTGTAAAAATACTTTTCATAGTTTATTCTTATGTCGGATATAAAAGGCTGAGCCAGACTTAAGGTAACTCCTCCCGTAATGCGTGAGCGCCTGTAATCGTTTATTATAAGTTCACCATCTTCACTTACACCCCCGTCAAGATACCGTTTGCCGTCACTATGGTCACCTGTATAATCATAACGCAACAATGGAGACACCTTTCTAAAAAAGCATTTACGCAAAGGAATGTCATAATTTACGAAAGCGTTGAATGCCGATACGTTCCTGAAAGCATCGTCCGAATAATGTTTCAGCAGATATTCTGCCTCCACATGCCAACCGTGTCCGTGATAAAAAGTTCCTATATCATACAGTGATACAGCCACATTGTCCGGCTTTATCTTCTGCGTACTTAATGTTATATTGAAGCCTTGCGGCAACATAATCTGTGCTTTTGCCGAATAGTTAACGCTGTTTGTCCAATAGTCTTTCTGCTCGGTAAGCCCGGAGCCATTAAAGAGTCCGGCTTCCAACACAATGGGAATGCCTACATTAAACCTATACCCCAATATACATCCCACATCACGCACATTGCCCACCTGCTTGGCTATAAACGAACGGTTTGCAAAATACTGGGT
>Ga0137297_10822_pt1 | contig 20652 bp, 18 predicted proteins | sample RamsorincwithD2O_FD_97191 | JGI IMG/M metagenome (GOLD analysis project Ga0137297, IMG submission 97191) | Mouse cecal microbial communities from Vienna, Austria - Mucin amended with D2O | ecosystem: Host-associated > Mammals > Digestive system > Large intestine > Cecum | place: Austria: Vienna... | reverse complement strand
CGGGTGTCTTCAAGATGGATATGGACGGAAAACAAGGAATGATCGATTTTTTCGAATCAGTAAAAAAGGATTTATAGGATGAAACAAAATGATAACGCATTCTCGATCTATGTTTTAGAGAACGAAAACAATCGAATTGAATTGAGTGATCTAGGGGCGACTTTAGTGTCATGGAAAACGAAAAAAAGCGATGGCTCTTGGCAAGAGATCGTTTTAGGGTATGACGATTTAGATTCGTATCGCACGCAAGATGGATATTTGGGCGCGTGTCTTGGGCGTGTCGCCAACCGTATCGAAAAAGGGCAGTTCACACTGAACGATACGGTATATACTCTTCCGATCAACAATGGTCCAAATTGTCTGCATGGCGGGATTGATGGATTTTCTTATAAACGATTCGATGTCAAGCAAGATGAAAGCTCGATCGCTTTTCACTACGTGAGCAAAGATCAAGAAGAAGGATTTCCAGGAAATTTGGATGTTTGGTTTACGTACAGTTTAAAAAAGAACACGTTGACGATCCATTATGAAGCGCTCAGCGACGCGGATACGCTTGTCAACTTATCGAATCATTCGTATTTTAATTTGGATGGGAGCGATTCGATCCAAGATCATCGTCTTCTTGTGAAGGCTTCGAAATTTATGGAGGTCGATGCAGATGGCTTGGTCAAAGGGGTGTATCGAGATTTGCCTGCGGATATGGATTTTCAGCAAGAAAAGCCGATTGGCCAAGCGCTTTCTTCCTCGATCGAGCAGATCGAAGTGGCAAAGGGAATCGACCATCCTTATCTTTTCAACGATTCCCACGATCCGATTGTTTTGAGAAGCCCTCTTTCGCATTTGGTCTTGACGATGAATACGAGTTATCCTCTAGCGCAGATCTATTCTGCCAACTATTTAGATGGTCGTCTTGGCAAAGGGCAAAGGCCTATGCCGAAACAAAGCGGCATTTGTTTTGAGGCCCAATACCTTCCAAACGAGATCAACATCGATCCACAAACAAAAACAATATTAAGAAAAGGAGAAAAATATGACGAGTGGACGTCATATACGATCAGTTATGAAAACAGTGAATCAATTGATCAATGATTTTGAAGCGAATGTGTTTGATGCGCGACTGCAAGCATTATATTTAGATGATTCTCGTCTTGAAGCGGAAAAGGAACGGTACATTCAAGCTTTAAAGATGTTTGAATCGTTGTATGGAGATCAAGAGGTGCAGATCTTTTCGGCGGCTGGACGTTCGGAAGTTTCGGGAAACCATACCGATCACCAGCATGGTCGAGTCTTGGCTGCCAGCATCAATTTGGACACGATCGCGATCGTTTCCAAGCGCGAGGATGATCAGATCAAAGTCGTCTCGGATGATTTCGATATCGAGCCGGTGGATGTGAACGACACGGAACTAAAAGATGTGGAAGAAAATTCCGCTTCTTTGATCAAGGGGGTTGTTCAAGGATTTAAAAACGATCATTTCCGTGTGGGTGGTTTTAACGCGTATATGACTAGCGAAGTGATCGTAGGGGCTGGTTTGTCTTCTTCGGCTAGCTTTGAAGTGCTCATTGGCACGATCCTTTCTTATCTTTACAATGAGGGGAACGTTTCGATGGTCGAGATTTCAAAGATCGCCCAATATGCGGAAAATGTATATTTTGGCAAGCCTTGTGGTTTGATGGATCAGTGCGCGTGCGCGGTGGGCGGTTTGATCACGATCGATTTTAAGGATCCTGCTTCGCCTATCGTTCATCAAGTCAATACGGATTTCGATGATTTTGGAGTGAGCTTATGCATTGTCGATACAAAAGGCTCGCACGCGGATCTGACGGATGAATATGCGGCGGTCCCTTATGAAATGAAAAAGGTGGCTCATTTTTTTGGTAGCGATGTTTTGCGAGATGTGGATGAGGAAGCGTTCTTGCAGAATTTAAGTTCGATCCGTAAGAAGGTTGGCGATCGGGCTGTGCTGAGAGCGTTCCATTTTTTCCAAGAAAACGCACGTGTGCCTCAAATCGTAGAGGCTTTGGAAAAGAAAGATAAAGGAGCTTTCTTAAAAGGGATCCAAGAGTCTGGGGATTCGAGTTATCAATATTTGCAAAATGTGTTCGCCGCTTCCGACCCGGCCCATCAGGCGATTTCTCTCGCTTTGGCGCTCAGTAAAGATTTCTTAAAGGACAAGGGTGTTTGTCGTGTCCATGGGGGCGGGTTTGCGGGAACGATCCTGGCTTTTGTCGACAATGAAGATGTCGCTTCCTATAAAGAATGGATCGAGTCTTTTTTTGGCGCGGATAGCTGTCATGTTTTGAAGATTCGTCCAGAGGGCGGAACGATCGTCGTCGAATAAAGAATAATTTGCCAGTGAAAAACTGGCTTTTTTTGTTTATGATGATCGTATAAGGAGTAATAGAGTATGAAAGAGATCGTTTTAGGAAAGACAAAGATTTGCGTGCCTCAAAATGGTTTTGGGGCGTTGCCGATCCAAAGAGTAAGTCACGAGAAAGCAAAAGAACTTTTGATCAAGGCGTATGAAGGCGGGTTGCGTTTTTTCGATACGGCTAGAGCGTATTCGGATAGCGAAGAAAAGATCGGCGCGGCTTTTGAAGGCATTCCAAGAGAGAATTACATTTTGACTTCGAAGACAATGGCGAAAACGCCAGAAGATTTTTGGAAAGATTTTGAATCGTCTTTGTCCAATTTGAAAACGGATTATATTGATGTGTATCAATTTCATTGCGCTAATCAAGTGTATAAGCCCAACGATTCGACAGGAATGTACGAGGCGATGCTTGAGGCGAAAAAACAAGGCAAGATCCGACATATTGGGATCACGGCGCATAAGCTAGGGGTCGCCAAAGAAGCGATCGCCTCGGATCTTTATGAAACTTTACAGTTTCCTTTGAGCTATCTTTCAAGCGAGAAGGAGCTGGAATTGATTTCGATGTGCAAGGAGCATGATATAGGCTATATCGCGATGAAAGGTTTGGCTGGCGGCTTGATCAACCAGAGCGTTCCGGCGATGGCGTTCATGCAGCAATTTGACAATGTGATCCCGATCTGGGGGATCCAAAAAGAAAGCGAGCTCAAGGAATGGCTTTCCTTTATGGACAAGACGCCAAAGATGGATGAAGAGATCAAACGTTTTATCGAGAAGGAGAAAAAGGAATTGGCGAAAGATTTTTGTCGAGGGTACACGGCAGCTGGCAAAATGGCTTGTAAGCATTTTCTTTGATTTGTTATAATATTACTATGAAAGCAAACGGATGAGCTCAAAACGAAAGTCATGGAGGTGGTAGAAAATGCATAAGGGAGTAAAGATCGCGCTGGACCCAAGTCCCGTCCAGATTGTACTGCTTCGAAAACATACCGGGACGGCCCGTTTTGTCTACAACCATCTTTTGGCTTATATACAGGAAGAGTACGACAAGGGCAATAAGGTATCGACAAATTTCTATCAGCTCCGCAAACACTGGAACAGTGTGAAGGCAGAAGCCGCCCCCTGGTGGAACGAATGTTCCAAGGAAGCCGCTTCCTATGGATGCGAATCTCTTTCCAGGGCTTTTGCCAACTTCTTCGAAGGAAGGAAATCCGGAAGAGAGGTCGGCTATCCGAGATTCAAGTCAAAAAACAGATGCAGACCGGCTTTTGCCTATACGACCGGAAGCTTTGGAGCCATAGAGGATGATCCTTATGGCCTAAAGTTCCCGAAGATCGGCAGGATCCATACGTTCGAAAACGTCCATCACCGGCTCAAGGGAGCGAAAGTCATAAGGATGACCATCACAGAAGAAGGCGGACGGTGGTATGCTTCGCTCACAGCGGAAGCCGACTTTTTCAAGCTGGCCAAAGAAACCGGACAGAAGGTGGGAGTGGATCTTGGCATCAGACAGCTGGCCGTTCTTTCGGATGGAACAGTCTATGAGAACCCGAAACATTTAGCCAGAAGCGAAAGAAAGCTCAAAAGAGAGCAGAAAAGCCTCTCCAGAAAACAGAGAGGCTCCAATCGATACGACAGGCAGAGACGGAAAGTAAACCGTCTGCATGCGAGAATCCGTCATCAAAGAGAGGATCGGATCCATAAGATGACGACCGATATGACGGAAAAATACGATGAGATCGTGATCGAGGATCTGTACGTAAAGGGAATGGTCAGAAATCACAGGCTGGCAAAAGCCATCTCGGATGCCGGGTTTGGCAAGCTCCGTCAGCAGCTCGAATATAAGTGTGCCCAGAGAGGCCGGAAACTCACAGTCATCAAAAGATTCGAACCGACATCGAAAAAATGCAGCCATTGCGGGCATGTAAAAACCAAGCTTGCCCTGAGTGAACGTACTTATATCTGCGAAGCCTGCGGGATGGTCATGGATCGTGACCTGAATGCAGCAATCAATATACTGGCCGCCGGGAGTGCTTCGGAGGCCGAAAACGGACGCGGAGAGGACGTAAGACCATCTTTATCGGCAGACCTCTGTGAAGCGTCAACCAGGCAAAGCCTGGAGCTGTCCCTGGCAACGGGGCATGAAAACTAAAACAAACCAGTTTTCAACGGTGTGGGTATTGTATGCCTTGTCCTGCAGGGATCGTAATCAATCAGTGCGCTAGGATGTCGTTGATGGTGCGTCGGGCGCCTTCTCAAAATTGGCTTTCCGAGTCTTGGCAAAACGAGATGGCAAAGATCGAGCAATGTCTGCATTGTAATCAATGCGCTTCAAAGTGTCCTTATAAATTGGATACGCCAAGTTTGCTGGAAAAGAATTGGGAGGATTATCAAAATATTCTGAGCGGCAAAACAAAGCTTTGAGTGAAAATAAAGAGATAGGTCTATATCGGCTATAGCGGATATAGACCTTTTTCTGTCCGAATAGAATATCAGTTTAATTGTATTTTTTTGCATCATTCGCTTTCCTCTTTTTTCCTCTTGTTTTATAATTCTATAAAAAAGAAAGTTGGAAGAAGATGAAGTTTGAAATCATTGTTTGTGAAGACGATCGTTCGTTCCGTCAAGATTTGATCCAATGGATCGAGTGTCGGTTTCCGTCGGCTTCGGTTCTTGGTTTTTTAGATGGCAAGGGTCTGTTGGAGCATGTTCGCTTTCATGAAAAGAAGCGGATCGTGATCGTTGATATCGTTTTGGCAAAAGGTGAAGATGGGATCGTTTTGGCAAAAGCGATCAAGAAGATCGATCCGTTGTGTGTGATCATTTTTATGAGTTCTTTTTTAGAAAAAGCATGCGATGTCTATGAGGTGGAGCATTGCTATTTTGTGTATAAGCCACAAAAAGAAGCTCGTTTAGAGCCTGCTATCCTCAAGGCGATCGGTTTGCTCAATGAGTTGTCAAGTTCGATCGTCGTCCATACGAATTCTTCGATCGTTCGTTTGGATCCGAATGCGATTTATTATTTGGAGCGGATCAAGCGGTATACGCTTGTGCATATGGAGGGGCAGACGCTCAAGATCAAGGAGGATCTTGAAGCGTTGTCTCAAGTCCTTCCGATGTCGTTTCATCGTTCGCATCGGGCGTTTGTCGTGAATTTTGATCACGTTTCTTCGTATATGGTGCGTGATTTGAAAATGCGGGATGGCGCTTTGCTTTCGGTTTCGAGAAGTTATCAGCGTTCGATCAAGGAGGCGTTTCATCAATATTTGATCGAGTCTAGGGAGTTGGAGAAATGAAATCTTCGTTTTCGGTTCGATGGTTTCTTGTCGCCTATTTGATCGTAGAAGGATTACTGATTTCCGTTCTTTTTTGGGCGAAACAGAATTCAGGAAAGAGTATTTTGCCAATCATGATGTGGGCGAGTTTTCTTCTTCTTTTTATTTCTATCTTTTTTTCAGTTCGATTGTTTTGTCAGCTCGTTTCCAAGATGGAGGAAGATGCCCATCAGCAAGCATTCGAGCTCCAGGTCAAGATGGAGAATGAGCATATTTTAGCGACGATGAAGGCGGAAGAAGATATGGCTCGTTTGAAAAAGAAATTAAAAGTGTGCATGCAAGAAGAAGGATGCGAGAATGGGGATGAAGGTCGATGGAGAGAAAAGATCGATGTGGCTCTTGATGAAGAGCGTGATTCGCTTTTTATAAACTATTGTCCCAATCATCTTGTGGATTCTCTTCTTTATCACGAGGTTTTAAAGATGAAGGCGGGCGGGATCGAACATTCGATCGTGGCTGCAATTCCGAAAGAATTGGCTTTGGATGATTTTGTGCTGGTGAGCGTGTTGACGAATTTGATCGATAACGCGATCGAAGCGACGCTTTCTTTGGATCACGAGCGCAAGATCGATATTCATTTATTCGTTAGGGCGAACGTTCTTGTATGTCGGATCGATAACACGGTCTTGGAGGATGTTTTGATCGTGAAAGGTCGTTCGACAAAGAAAGAGAAAATGAAGCACGGTCTTGGTTTGTTGATCATCGAGAATGCTTGTCGTAAGCATGGTGGTTTATTTTCGCAAAAGATCGAGGATGGTTGGTGTAAAAGCACGGCCACGTTGTGTTTGGATCGAGAAAACGAGGTGAATGAATGCTGATTTGGTATTTGATCGCTGTTCTATTGCAGACGGCGATCCAATCCGCTTGGTTTGCTTGTTATTTGCATTCAAAACGTCCTGTTTTCTATTTTTTGATCGTTTGGGTCGTTTCGGTGGTTCTTTTTGTTCCGATCAATTTATGGCTTTCAAATGTGGATGTCATTCTTAAAAATTTGGTGAATTGCTTATTTTTTGGTCTTCTTTGTCGTGTGCTTTTTCGTAGGGAGAGTTGGAGGCGGATCGTTCTTGCGATCTTGTTGTATGAGACGATCTTAATTCTCGTGGAATTGTTTGGCCAGTGTATTTCCTATCTTTCTACAAAAGCGTTTTTTGATCTTTTCTCTTTTACTCAGCTTCAAATTGTATTGACTTGGGCAACGACTATTGAGATGGCTTTCTTGACGATCCTTTTTTTGCGTTTCTTTTCGAATCTCGATTTAACAAACCTGAAAATGTTGAGTTATTTGGCTACGCTTTTGCTCAATACGATCTTGCAGGTCCTGCTTGTGTTTGAAGTGAGCATGGTCCATCAAAATATGTTTTTTGATTCTTGGTATTGGATCATTGTCGTTTTGTTGTATGGGCTCAATCTTTTCACGCTCTTTTCGCTTAGTCGCTTTGTAAGAAAAGAAAGAGAGAAAAAAAGTTTGAAGAGCCTCGAGGCTGTCTATCGTGAGCAGCTGCGTTATTATTTGCGCTCGGAACAACCGGATGAAGAGTGGCGTAGGCTTCGACACGATCTGCTCAACTTCATGGAGCAAGAACGCCTTCAAAAAAAGAAAGAATCAGATTTCACGCATGAGGTCTGATTCTTTTTATGTTTAATGGTTCCGTTTCTTATGAACGATCCATCCAAGGCCAAGCAAACTGAGGATATTCATCCATATGGAGCTGCTCTTCTGAATGGCGATGCCAGTTTCTGGCGAGTGCTTTATAGATGATCCATTCACTTTTTCGATGGTCGATTCCGCTTTTACAGGAATGACTTTGGTTTCGTTTCCTTTGTTTACCATCGGCTTGATAACTGGCGTATTATTTGATGGTTTTTCGTCTGGTTTATTCGTATCCCCAGGATCGTTCGTATCCGGTTTCTTGTTTGGGTCATTAATCGGTGGAGTTGGCTTTTCTGATGGATTCTTATCATTGATTGGATCATCCGTTTTATCTCCAATTTCATTTAGATTGCTTACTGTAATTATTACCCTTTTTTTTGCTCCATCTACCGTATAGGCCCAAATCGTGGCTGTACCCGATTTTATGGCTGTAAGAATTCCATCATCAGAAATGCGAATAATATCTGAATTGCTGGTGGACCAGTACACATCGCTTATAGTAGAATCGGATGGATTTAATACAGTATAAATAGGTTGCGATTCTCCTGGAGCCATTACCCTATTCTTAACTTTTAAATCGATCGAATCGACCTTTTGATATTTTTGCGATTCTCTTAATACCGGTTCATAAACCATTTTCTTCAAATCGTTTTCTGATAAAATCAACTTTGCATTTTCGTCGATATGTTTGATTGATATCTCTGTTCCTTTCTCAATCGGAATATTATTGATTGTTTTATATCTTGATAATCCATTTTCATCTTTATACATCACAAGATAATCAACACATCCCGTTGAATAACCGACAAGTTTTAAAGAATACCCAGTCTCTGGATTAAATGTCAGAATTTTATTATAGTCATCTACTAATTGATCGTATTCCACGTTATAACGCAATCCGTCCAATTGTTCTGCCATTTCCTTTCCGTCTTTGATGGTAAAAAGATAACCCCCATTTTTATCGAATACTTGAATATCCACCGGACATGAAATGTTAACCGTGACACATTTCTCCATCAGTTTTCCTAAATCCCAATACTTGTTCTGAGATTCAATTCCTTCTTGAATGGTCTTACTTAATCGAATTAATTCTTCATTTTTATTCATCCAAATATAATCCAGATATTTTTGTAATGTCTTTTCTCCGCCGATTCGTCCTTCGGCTAAAATATCAAGAGTATACAAATATTCATAAGCCGCATTATCAGCATCGACATTGTTTTGTGAAATCAATGATTCTGCGAATTTTGTGTTTTTAGATATAGTCCAGGATGAGAGCGCTTTATTGAGATAGGTATAACACCTTAACTTATCATAAGACTCTTGCATACTGCTCACGTTAAACAGAGCATTTCCAGCAAATTTTCCTAAATCAAATCCGGTTTTTATAATATTTAAAATAGGAACTTTAGTGCCCGCAAATTTGAGAGCTTCATTGATTGCGATGTCCGTACCTTTCTGAATAGCATCTTGAAGAACATATTCTAAAGAACTAAATTCACGATAAATCAATGCTTTGACTTCTTTCGAAGCGTTGACCATTGCCTTCAATTCACAGTTTTTTTCTATATAATCCAACATTTCAATATAATACTTATTCGCATTGGCTAAAGCATTGAATTTACTAAAATTATTCATGGTATCTTTCGTTACCATGATTCCATCGACAGCATATCCGAATTTCTTTAAATATTCACTTGCTTTATTCACATATTCGCTTGATTTATAAAATCTATTAAAAAAATCTGAGATCTTTTTCGCTGAGATATTTGAGCCATTTTTAACCAGAATATCCAATACATCGTCTATCTTTCCGCTAATCAACGCTTTTGAAAACTCACTGCTATCTTGTAATGAAGTAATTTCTTTGTTCAGTTGATTAAGTATTCCCGCATCTTCCAAATGTTCATTCATTTCTTTTGCTAAATACCATTTCAATGCTTCGCTTAATTTTTTGACTAAAGAAAACCCTTCTTTCTCTGCAGACATTTGAGAAATAATATCACTCGAATTATAAATATATCCAATCAGAATATCCGTTGCGAGATCTTTAGATGCCTCACTCGCAATGATCTCCTTCCAACCATCTAACCCTCTAAAATAAAGATCTGAATAGGCTTTCACCAGCGCTGTTCCAAATTTTGGATCTTTTTCAGAAACAAGCAGCGAAGCCGTGAAATTACCATCTTTCGTCAAATACTGAATCATAGAATTTTTAAATCCCGGGCTATTCAGTATCTGATAAAGTTCCTTATATTCAAAATGGCCTTTTTGAAAGATTTCTAAAGTAATATCTTTCATATTTAAATTTTTGATTACTAACGAAGAACTTTCATCTTTATACACTTCCATACTTGGATACAATGTAAAAGTGATCGCAAATTTCCCATCCTTAAATTCTTTTTTGATATCAACTTTAGCAGAACTATTATTCTCCCATTTTAGTTTATCGAGAATTTCATTTGCCAGCTCATCCGAAATAAACTCCGATTCTGCGGTTAAAGTAACTTCTTTCTTATCTTGATCGAGAGATACTTTAGATTCCGATAAAGTAAATTTAGGAATAACCTTACAGTTCACTTCAGAGATTATTTCATCCCCTAGTTTTAACCCAAAACTTGTTTCTCCACCTTTTAAAGCTTTTACAGAAAGAAGTATTGTTGCTTCTCCTGATATTTTAGAAGATTTTATCCAATCACTTGATGAAATAGATATTAATTGCGGATTATTATTAAAAATGATTATTTTTGATAATTCCTCATTTAACTTTTCTGGAGAAGAAGCGATAAATTTTTTTGTTATATATTGAATATCTTCTTCATACAAATCAAGAGCAGAATCGATCGTATCCTCATCAGCATTCACTATGCTATGATTATAGCCGTGACCATTTAAAGAAAGATTAGGTAAAGGATAACCAATCGTATTGATATAATTAACAAATACATTTTGATTAATAGCTGCATCAATCCGCTCTTCAATTTTATTTAAAATATCAAGATCGGTATCAATAGCATGGAGATTTTTTTTCATACTATCTACTATATCTCTTTGATCAAAAGAGATTCCTGCAATACCACCAACCGATACATTTCCATCGGATTGTTTTATAGGACTATTGAATATAGACACCAATGAAACTTCAATTTTTTTCGAAGTATTTTTGCAGTTTTCAAATAATATACCTTCAGAATTATAAAGTTCTATTTTCCCTATCAATCCACCTACATATAAATTTAAAGAATATGTTGTTTCGTACGAACCGTAATCAAGAGTAGTCGTTAACTCCCAAATAGTTCGCTCAACTTCGATTTCACCACTATTAATGCATTCATAAAACTTTTCTCCTTCTCCATATCCGCATAAGCCCCCTACACAAACACTAGAATCGTGAAATGCAGATCCAGTTACTGTAACTTTTCCATGATTTTCACTATATGAAATATTATTAAATAACTTACCTACTAAACCACCTATACAATTATCTCGACGAGATTGTCCATAATAATCAACATTTATATTTCCATAATTAATACATTCTTGAATTATTCCACCTGATAACCCGTCTCCACCCGGTGACCCTTCTAATCCACCAACATTTACAACAGCAAACGAAGAAACATCCATATCAGCATAATTATTCGATTTTTCTATTTTTGCGTGTCCTCGTCCAACAATTCCTCCAACCGATAAATCTTGATCGTCATCATCATTTATTTGAATCTTACCATATGTATTACATTTTTTTATTAAATTATTATTTTTTATTCCTAGTCCAGCAATGCCACCGATTGAAACGCTAGCATCAGTATTAATAGAATTTAATACCATATTTAATTCTATATTTACATTTTCTATTCTTGCATTTTCGAGTACACCAAATAACCCATAAGTAACTACAGAATCTTCAATATTTTTAATTTCACAATTTTTAATCCAAAAGTTTTGTCCATTAAAGGTTCCTATAAAAGGAGTATAGCTAGTTTTTAAACCAATCGGAAGCCGCCATGCTTTCTCATTTCCAATGGGTGCCCAGTTAATTCCAATCAAATCAATATCAGCCATTTGAATATAGTGAGCACTCAAATCATTTCTAACCGCATCCAATTGTTCAGCTGTCGATACTTGATAAGGATTTTCCTCGCTTCCATCTCCAAATTGAAAAACACTATTATTAAGAGGTTTAGCTTCATTAATTGGTTCTTCTACCTTTTTCTGGTTTTGATTTGTTAAAATATTAGTTTGTTCGTCATGAATCAAATAGATATTAGGCTCTACTATTCCTTCCAAAGTAGTTTTATCATCACTTTTTGGATCATCTATAATTGTAGAATTGACACTTTCAATTTCCTTATTTTCAGAATCAAACTCTTTAAATTGTTGTGAAAAGGACTCTTCCAAGTCTTTTTCTTCGGTAATATTTCCTACATCTGATTCTTTATCCTTTTCTTCACAATAAGGAGTAGTTATAACTTCTAGGGAATCTTGAATTGGTGCTGGTTCTACCACATTTTGATCAACCGGTTTTTGATCCGCTTCTTCAGCAAGGATCGCCATACCTGGTAAAGTTACTGCTGTAGCCAATGCGACTGCCGCCAAATGCTGGGGTTTTACACTTTTGTTATCATTCGTTTTCATACTCAATCCTTTCCTTTTTTCTTAAAACGAAAAAAGCGGAGAAAGGGTATTTCCCTCCTCCGCTTCCTGTACTTTCATCAAATTGTATTCTTTCTAAAACTTCCGCTTCTTTCTTACAAGGAATCCTAGTCCTAGTAGGCTTAAGAAGCCTGTAAACATAGAACTTGTCTTATGTATTGCGATACCTGTATGCGGTGAATGTTTCGTATTGGATCCTTCTTTTGCCATACGCAAGATCTCGACTTTGAACGGAATCACTTTGGTTTCATTTCCTTCATTGACTGTTGGCTTAACAACCGGTTTATTCGCTTCATCCGCAGGTGTCATCGGTTTGTTTTGATCTGCCGGTTTTTCATTCGGTTTATTGTTGTCAGTTGGTTTTTCCACTTCCTGGGTAATTTCACTTGCGATAATGAACCAAGAGAACGAAGTCGTTTCAAACTCGTAATATTTGCCATCGATGATCTTGAATTGAAGTTCTGTTGTTTTAGAATCTTGATTTTCTTTATGGAAGATGCGAACGTTCTTTCCAGCAAACGGTTCTGGGATCGGTAAGCGTACTTTGAATTTCCCTGTCCGGTCGACTTCTTTTCCTTCTTCGTTCTCGAAGTGGATGTCATAACCAATCGTTTGATATTTTGATGTCAATCCAAAATTATTATCTGCTTCTACTTTGTCAATTACGATCTGCAGTCCTGTTAGATCTTCTTTAGACTCAGCTTTTACTTGATATCCGCCCTTAGAAAAAGTTGCCTCCGTTTTGATTAGATTCTCCGGTTCCGCTTCTTTTACAAGCACGAAAGTAGTTAGGCTTGCTGGTGTAAAGACCACCATTTCATCCATTAGGATCGAGAGTAGTTCTTTGTTTCCTGATCGATCAACTTGATAAACTTTCAATGCCTTTCCGCTCCATCCTGTCGGAATTGACATCTGGACTTCGAACGTTCCGGTCCGCTCTACTTTTTCACCTTGTCGGTTGACAAAAGAAAGAGTGTACCCGATCGTTTCATTGGCTGAATCAAAACCGAAATTATGATTGGAAGTACTATTTTCCGCTTTAAATTCCAAACCATACAAGTCTTCATTTGATTTAGCCGACAACTGAACACCATTATTCGAATATTGATTTTCAGACAATGTATCTTTTTCTACGTAAATCACAAGCTCAGGTTGATAAGTATGATCCCAATATAATGATGATTTATACGCAAAATGTTTATATAAACCTCCTGTTTGTGAAATCGCAAATTTATACTTCCCGTTTTTCAGCTCTTCATATTTTTTCAAATATCCATCACGATCAAATCCTACCGAACGTCCTCCGCGTATCACGACTCCAAATTCATTTATATTCACATCATCCGACAAAGAAGCATTTTTTGGATCATATTCGAATTCAGTAACTTTGTTTTGATCTGAAATATCGTAAATATGAACTTTCAATGCATTTGTCAATGAATCCATTTCCTTTAGAAATTCATCAATATCCAGCGTTTTATAATCAATTTTTAGATTACTATCTACGGCATTCGTCATTTTCCAAGTTCCGTTTGTTGTAAAATATAGGGAAATCACTTTCGAATCTCCAAATGCATATCGAATCGTAGGTTCTGTTCCTTCTTCTAGATGCGTAGCTGCAATATGATAAACATTTTTTGAAAGACCAAGTCTCTTGGCCAACGCCTGCGTGTTGATCCTGATTGTCACAGAATTCGGAACGCCTGCTGCCGCCCTTTCAGGCACTGTTACTATAGTAGTAGGTTTTACAACCACGAAATCATCCCGTGTTAGTTCAACTTGTTGAATTTTTTTGCCATCCAAGGTGATATCCAGAGATTGTAACGCATCATAAAAGTTCTGAATGATTTTCTCGTCTTCTAAATCTTCTTCTGTTGCTTGGCCAAGATCCGGAAAATAATCCTTTACAGATAATGAATGAATAACGGTTGAATATGTTAAATAAGTGGAGTCGCCTTTCGTTTCACAGTTAACATTTAATTTCCATTTTTTATTCAAATGATTATAGTCTAACAACAAATCAAGAAACTGATTCCTCTCGCTATTCAATTCTTGTTCTATTTCTTTTTCAATTGTTGTTATAATGTCATTCATATCGTAGCGAAGATACGATCGAAATTCCTCTCCATTAAAAAACTGCATTTTCGATAATTGATCCCTATCAAATTTTGCAAGATCGATCGCAAAATTCTTTTCATATACATTTTGATTTGCTTTCGAATCATAGATAGAAACTTTTATACCATCTAGAGATTCCATCCAGTTATTTAATGTTCCTGTTTCACTACTTCCATAATTCTTTTGAATTAAAATTTCTTCATCCGGCGTTACGGGATCAGGAATATACATTTCCTCTGCTGGAATCGTGATCATTTCATCTTCCGCATCCAATCTTGCATTATTATTTTTAGCTTTCGTTTCTTCAATGCTGTATTCTGAATCATTTGTATCCAAAGTCTCTGTATTCCCTAAATTCTCTTGTGGAGGGGTGATTTCGGGAGTTTTTGCTTCCGATACTCCTATAATATCCAAGTTATTATTTTCACTTCCATCATCATTCGATTCATCCCGACTAGATTCAGTATCACCTTCGCTTGAATCAGATGTGCCCGTTTCAGTTCCAGAACTATCCGCCAATTCAGTATTTAAACCGTCTTCTTGTTCATTTCCTGGATCCACGACTTCGATCCATTCTTCATCAGGATTCCCCTCGTTTTCAGCAGCTAATACATTGGCCGTCACTGGAGCTAAAAGCATCGTCGCAGCTACTGCACCATAAAGATGTGTTTTTTTCATAAAAATTCTCCCTTCTAATTCATTTTTATCTTGTTTTCTTCTTCTCACGTACCTTAACAACCCAAACAAATTCTGTGTGAATCGATTCTCATTACTAGAAACTTTGCTGTAACATGCTTAGCTCATTTCACTTTTTGAAGAACGAAGATCATTCCGTTTGAACCCAGTTCTTGAAGTTCTAAAATATCTCCATTAATATTCGCCTTATAGATAAGCTCATTCTTATCAACTGCAGTAGAAGTTAGGTCTTTTTCTCCAACAACAAATGATTGTAGATTTAATACGATTTCCCCATTATTGATCGTATAAGTTCCGCTTCGAACATTATCACTAGGCAACTCGGATTCAATAGTCGTATAATCTTCATAGGTCCCGTCTCCATTAAAGGTGAAAGTTCTTGGACTCCCATTTCGAATATTGACAACTTCCCATGCTCCTTCAATTTGTTCTGTCTCTGTAACAGCTATTGGTCCTTTTTCTTCTGAAGGTTCCTCTGAATGTTCATTATTCTCAGATTTTGAATCCTCTTTTTCTTCTTGTTTTTTTTCTTCTTTTTGTACAGGCTCGCTTTCTTTTGGAGAAGTTGAAGCACATCCTGCTAAGACGCAACAATTCATCACTAAGAATGCGGCTATAAGTCTATTCGTTTTCATAATCTTCCTTTCTGTTTTTAAGACTCATGATTTTACTTCAATTATAATGAAAACGTTTTCAAAAACATCCGTGATGTCCCCAAATGCAACGATCATGACTCCAAAAGAACAACAGAAACAAAAAAAGAGCGATATCGCTCTTTGTTAAAGCTTCGCTCTTTGGCGGTCCATTATCGCCTTGATCTGCTCTGGCGTTTCCTTCCTTCCTCTTTTGTACCAAGTATCGCACCAGCCAAAGAAAAGATAAGCCACCGTCGATTTCGAATATGCGACGATCGCTTCCTCTTCTTCTCGATCGCATTCAAAAAAAGCAAGGATCGCCTCCAAAATCAAATACTCAAATGATTTTGATACAAACAGTCGATGAGTTCCTGATTCGATTGATAAAAATCAAACAGATCCGCAATGCGATACCCTTTCAAAAAGCTTTTTCGAATACGCTTGGTAAGATCCTTCAAAATGATCACAACGCTTTCGTGATCCACTCTCTTGAAAGCTCGCTTTGAGTCGTCATGTAAGATATTCCATCCTTTTCTAACAATCACTTCCTCATCCCCATGTAACGAGAAACAAAAAGTGTTATAAAAATAACACATACTATATAATACGAATCTAAAAACGCCAATAAGGAAATTAAAAAACAATCACGATCGAAACTATATAGAAGCGATCAAAACCATGTGACCACCACAAATGCCGATCCAATAAAAAAACCAGACTTTCATCTGGTCAATATTCTCATTGAGAATTCTCTAAAAGAGAATCATATACATTTTGCGGGAGCTGCGCCTTCAACGCTTCCAAACTAGGAAGCGAAGCTTCGCGCTCTCCTTTTTTTACGAGTGGAATCCCTTCGTCATATAAATGACGGACATATTGGATTGCTTGATAAGGATCGGAAAACTCAAGAATGAATCGCCCCATCCTCACCAATGAAGGTGCAAAAAGATATTCGCCATTATGCTCTTTCTCATACTTCAAATTCAATTGATAATCAAAAGGAGCGATTTTTTGATCCGATAGTCTAAGATCGGCGTAGTCTGGAGCCTTGACCCCATACTTTTCTTTGAACACCTTTTCTAAATGTTGCCGGCGAACATTTTCATTGTGTTTTTTCCAAAATAATGCTCCAATGCCGATCGCGCAAACCACGATCACACAAGCAAGCACAATCAAAACCATATTTTTCATAAATAAAACCTCTTATCCCTAAATAAATAAGTGTTATTATTTTATCTATACCCGAATGAACAATCAACTCATTCACTACATTGTAAGATCGATGTGATATATTGAACAAAAAGCGAGTCCCCACAACCCGCCTTTCGAACGCAAGCAAATCAATGCATCAAAACGATTGATAGTTCCCATTGTTTATTATCAGCTTGTCATTCCTTATTATAGGAAATTTCATCGCATTTACATCCCTCGCGTCCTCAAAAGAAGCTGTGCTGTCTCCAAACGCAAAAAAGCGAAGACAAAAAGCGCACTCAACGCTCTTTTTCTTCGCTTTCTTCATTCATGATCAAAAATGATAAATCTCTCTTCACGATCTTTCCGATACGAGCATCGATCCGATCTTCAGCGATCACTTGCACGACTTCTAATCCTGCATTTTGCGCCGCTATAACACCTGTCGACGAATCCTCGAGCACCAATGTCTCTTTTTTAGAAGCGTTCGCCGATTCGAGCGCTTTTTCGTACACATCGGGAAAAGGCTTTACATTCTCTACATCGTCCGCGGTGATTATCCCATCAAAAAAAGCAAGGATCCCCATCTTTTCTAAGATCGCCATCGCTCTTTTTCTCCGACAACTTGTCGCCAAAACGACCTTCTTGTTCTTTTTCTTCAATTGAACGAGCACTTCTTGAACATAAGGCAACAAATGCAGATCGCCATTCTCTAACGAATCATATATAAACGCTTCTCGCACCGCATACAGCTTCTCATATAAATCAGGATCTTGAAACATATCTAAAATCGATCGTTTACAATCGAGCGCGCTCTTTCCGTTCCAAGAAACAAGCGTCCGCTCCTCGAAAGGAAGATCAAACTTCATGAGCGCGCGCTTCCAACCAAGCAAATACACATCCTCGCTATTGACGAGCAACCCATCCATATCAAAGATAAATGTATCAAAAGCAGACAGCCAGTTTTTATCCATTATCCACAATACGAACGAACGATCTCTACAAGCTTTTTCGCTTCGGCTTCGACCGCCTTAAAATCCCCTGTTTTCGCGCCCTTTGTTAAAGACCCACCAAGACCGACCGCGATCGCTCCTTGATCAAGCCAATCTTTCAAATTTTCAGCGCTAACACCACCCGTTGGCATGAATTGCGCCTGCGGAAGCGGTCCATGGAACGCTTTGATCGCTTTTGGCCCATACAGCTCGCCAGGAAACAACTTAATAATATCCGCCCCATACTGCAATGCGTCCGCGATCTCTTTGACACTAACAGCACCCGGAAAACAAGGAACTTGATACAAATTACAAAGCTTTATGATTTCTTTGTCGAAATGAGGACAAACAATAAAATCCGCACCCGCCAAGATCGCTAAACGCGCGCTGACAATATCCATCACCGTCCCAGCGCCTACGACCATATCCACCTTATCGGCATTGGCTTCTTTGATCTTCGCGATCACTTGATCGGCCTGCGGGATCGTGAACGTGATCTCCATCAAATGAATGCCGCCCTTATAAATCGCATCCACCATTTGATTGACTTCCTCAAAGTTGGCGCCACGAATGACCGCGACCAGCTTTTCCGCTTTTAAAGTTTGAATCGTTTCTAATTTACCCATTTTTGTTTCTCCTTAAAAATCCATATCCTCTTCACTAAGATCCATTGGAGAAGAATGCCATACATTCACGCCCTCCTTGCCTTGATACGAAACAAGATCCGGGATCTCGTGAAAAGGTGTTCCAATGATTTGATGATTGATCGTTTCCAAAACCATCGGCATATTTAATCCGCTAAGAACATACACGTTTTGTTGGCGAGCCTCATCCATCTTATTCGTGATCAAAAGCGACTGATTATACGGACTCGCGTTTAGAAGATCTGTCATAACGATCACGCCATCTCCTTGATCCACTTCGTCCACAGCCACACCGATCTTCGATCCGAGCGCCTCGACATCATCCCCCAAATCAAGATTCACACATTCCATATTATCCGTGACCCCAAATATAACTTGGGCCGCGCTTTTAAACCCCTCGCTCAAATGCCCATGAGCGGCAAGCACAATTCCTAACATACTATTCCTTTCCATTTTCAAGCGAACCATCGCAAGACTTGTTCAATATTGTTTTTATTGACCGAATTCGAATGCCGGATCTTTTTCGACACAATGAATCGATCTCCTATTTTTTCTGCCGCGAATACGCGCTGTACACCCTTATGATCAATACGATGAAGGGGTGCTTGCAATCCGATACGATCAAGCAAGTAGACACTTTGATCGTTTCGGATCTTCAAGCTTTTGCGCAAACCAACGATAGAACCATGCGCGCTTTCGACAAACACGAACGCGCTCGAACGAGGCGCGTTTCCGATCATACCTAACATCGCTATGATCGAAGACGTGTTTTGCGCAGACGAAGAAGCGAAAGACGACCCATTCCGCATCGTTCTCGCCCAGTAAAAGAGAAGCAGGAAAACCAATCCAAAACCAACGAACCATCCTTCCCGAAGCCAAGCACGCTCTTGAAGGAAAAAGAAAGCGCCGACCACAACGATCGCGACAATACACCACACCACGATCTCCAACAAAAGATAAAGCATCGTCTTTTTCCTCGTATCCTCTAGATCGAATAAATCTAGATCTCCAACCTGTTCACGAATCCCTTCGTAATAAGTGATGAAGATCCGATCCGCCTTGGCTGGATCATGAACGAGAACACGATAGGAAGGAACTTTACTTGTCCCACACTTTTCTACTCGCACATCTGGATCCAGCAATTTGAGATCCGCTGCTAAAGCTTGGATAAATCGTCGCTTTTGAGAAGCGGAAGAACGATTGCGAAATAAATATTGATACCGAAACAACCAGTCGTTCCACCGTTCCCATTCTTTTCCTGCTTCCATATAACTCCTTTTTTATAAATCGAACTTTTTTAAAATATCCTTCAACTCTGTTCGAGGCAAAGATGGCGTGGCCTGGAAGTAAATATCCTCGACACCATACATTTCATTCATTTCTTTCAATCTCAAAGCGTCTTCTTTATTTAAATAGACGGCTTTAGTGACAGGAAGATCTGTGGCAGGATCTTTTTTCGCGATCCCGCCAATATTCAACGTTTTCATCGGAACTCCATGCTTGACTAGCTCATACATCACGCCAATCGTCTTCGCGATCAAAATGCAGCTATAGTCCTTGAAGTTAAATTCATCCCAATAGTATTTGGCTTTTTCTGGCGTGATGACGATCGTCTTTTGACCCGTCCTTCCGCCCGCACTTTTGTACAAACCACGCATAAACTTGTCTTTTGCCACAACTTCATCGACCACAAAAATAGAATTGACACCTTCCTTTTGCGAAAGCGTAGTCATGACTTGGCCATGAATTAAACGCTCATCTACCCGAGCCAAATTGATTTCTCCCATGATTTACTCCTTTTTCTTTATAAAATACCGATTGCCGCTAAGACGATCAAAATCAATGTCAGCCACAATAAACCATGCGTGACTTTCAAACCTTTCTTTTGATAGAAGAAGTAGACTCCCATCACGACTGCGAGCGGCAAGATCCCTGGAACGATCGAGTCAAGAAGATCTTGAAGCACGAATTCTCGCCCCGACAAATTGAACGCCAACGAAGAAGAGACTTTGACATAATTTCCTGCCAAGATCCCCATCATAAACATTCCGAGCACCGAAAGCATTTCGATCGCGGACTGGATCGCTGAACTTTGCAGCAAGCCAGTCGCGTTACGACCCATATTGAACGACTGATGAGCCAGGAACAAACCTAGCGCCAGCTGATAGGTCGCAAAACAGATGAATGGGAAGATCGCTCCCATCGGACTTCCTTGCTGGGCCCAAGGAATCGCCATCGCGATAAAGATATATTGAACCGTACCAGAATCGATCGCGTCTCCAATTCCAGCCAAAGCGCCCATCAAACCCGCTTTCGTATTGTAAAGCAAGTCGTCCGACATCAAAACTTCTTCATGATTGTAT
>Ga0137297_10820_pt1 | contig 20735 bp, 20 predicted proteins | sample RamsorincwithD2O_FD_97191 | JGI IMG/M metagenome (GOLD analysis project Ga0137297, IMG submission 97191) | Mouse cecal microbial communities from Vienna, Austria - Mucin amended with D2O | ecosystem: Host-associated > Mammals > Digestive system > Large intestine > Cecum | place: Austria: Vienna... | reverse complement strand
CGGAAAAATTTTATATGGTCAAGGAAATTTTATACTTGACCGATATATAAAAGCTTATGAGAAATATTTTCAAAGTAGCCTTTTAGTTAGAATAGATATATGTGAAGGAGAGTTTAATTGGGAAATGATTCCCATTAAAAAAGAAGGTTGCGGAATTCGAATTGCTTCAAATGAAGAAGCAAAGATTATTTTGGAGGATATGCACATTAGAAAGCTTCAAATTACAGATGTTGACTTTGTTGAAAAAAAGTATAAAGAGTATGTAAATGCAGTTGCTTTTCGATGGATTATTAGGCTTTCAAGATTTGGATATATTGTGTCATTTATCGATAATAAATTTTTAAAGGGTAAGCTATTAAATAGGGACTTAAAGAGGATTTTAGGAAAACATCAAAGATTAGCTATTGAAAATTGTTTACAATGTGAAGTTCACAATGAAATTCTAAGGGCGTATTTGCAGAATAGGAGAATGTGATGCTTAAAAATGTAAAAATGAAACGAGTACTTAAGGGTACAATATTTAAAGTGGTATCAATTATAAATTTGATTATTCCTAAAAATGATAATATTGTATTGCTTTACTCATCAAATAGAGGTATTCACAATAATCTTTTTGCGTTAAAACAATATATTCTTACAAAGCATTATGATGACAAGTATAAAATTTGTTGCGGAATAGAAAATATAAAATATGCTGACAAGGACAAAAAAAGGGTTGTATACTATACGAAGTTAAAATCTATTTTTGTTTTTTTGAGGGCACGTCATGTATTCTATTCTACCGGTCAGATACCAATTAAACCGTCAAATAAGCAGATTGTAATTCATTTAGATCATGGTGCTGCGACATATAAAAAATGTGGTGCGTTAAGTAAAATTAATAATGGTGATGAATTCTTTTTTACATATTATTTGGCACCATCAGAGTTATACATTCCCATTGTAGAAAAAACTTTTTTGTGTTCAAAGAAAAATATAGTTGTTTGCGGAGAAGCTGTTACAGACACTTTTTATCGAAAGAATGTAAAATATGATTTAGGTTCTTTTTCAAAAATTATTTTATGGGCTCCGACTTTTAGGCAATCAGATTATTATGGATATGACGATTCCTCAGAAGAATTAATTCCTATGTTTAATAGAGAAGAATATTGTGACTTAAATATTGAATTAAAAAAACATAATTTTAAACTCATAGTAAAATTACATCCTGGTCAAGATTTGAATGGATATGATAATTTAAAATTATCAAATCTCACTATTTTATCGGATGAAGATTTTATTAAACAAAAGTATGATCTATACAAACTTTTATTACAAATAGATTGTATGATTGCAGATTATTCATCCATATATTTACAGTTTTTGCTGCTGGACAGGCCTATTGCTTTTGTAATTCCTGATTTTGATGAATATGAAGAAAGGCGCGGGTGTGTGTTTGATAATCCCAAATATTATATGCCTGGAGAACATATTGTAACAAAACAACAATTATATGAAGTGTTTGATAAATGGGATAAAGGTATTGATGAACATAAAACTTGGAGAAATGAAATTAGAAATTTAATACATAAATACCAAGATGGAAATAATGCAAAGCGTGCAATTGAGTTGAGTGATATGCATATATAACTCAGTTTTAATTTAAGACTTGATTGAGTGTGATGAAATGAAAAGAATTTTAGTTGTAATTACAACTGGTTTTACTCCCTTTGGGGGGCTTACTACGGTTATGATGAATTATTATAGAGAAATTAATAAAACAGAATTTCTTATTGATTTTGCTTCAAAGAATGAGGATATTAGTGGGGCTTTAGTAAGCGAATTAAAACAGCATGGCTCACAGTTTTACGAGTTGGGTGATAGGCGAAAGAATCCTGCTCGATATTTCAGACGGCTTTGGAGAATTTTTAAAATTAAAAAGTATGATGTTGTCCACATTAATGCTAATAGTGCCACAGCTTCTGTAGAACTTGCAATTGCAAAGGCAAACGGTGTATCCAAAAGGATAATCCATATTCACAATAGTACAGGAAACCATATTAGACTGCATTATTTGCTTCGTCCAATATTTTGTTCCTTATATACAGATGCCATTGCCTGTTCAGGTAAATCAGGAAAATGGGCTTTTGGAAATAGAAAATTTATAGTGTTGAATAATGCGATAGATACAGAAAAGTTTGCATTTAATGTTGATAACAGACAGAAACTTAGACAAAAATTATGTATTTCAGATGATTGTTTTGTTGTAGGCCACTCTGGAAAAATTAATCCGCAGAAAAATCATAGTTTTTTAATTGATGTATTTGATGAATATCATAAAAAAGACAAGAATTCAATGCTGCTTCTTGCAGGCGATGGAGAGCTTAGAGATAAGATAGAAGATAAGGTTAAAGCGTGTCATTTAGAAAATGCTGTGAAATTTCTGGGCATGATTCCAGATGTTTATAGATATCTTTCAGTCATGGATTGTATGATCTTTCCTTCGCTTTGGGAAGGGCTCCCACTATCATTGATTGAGGCGCAGGCAAATGGACTTAAATGTGTTGTGTCTGATAAGGTAACAAAGGAAGCGAATGTGACGAAAAAAGAAAAGTATCTCAGTTTGGATGATGATATAAATACTTGGGTTGAATGTGTGTCCGATTTAAAAGGTTATGCTCGGCAAATGGAAGCAAATGACAATATAAAATTGATGATTAAGAATGGTTATGATTCAAAAGAAAATGTTAAGATAATAGAATATATTTATTCTGGGAAAAGTTGATGATTGTTAGTTAGCAGAAGTAAGGATATAGAAATGGATACTAAAAATGCAGAGCCGTCTGTTGCGATTTTGATGTCTACATATAATGGGGAAAAGTTTTTAGATGAACAGCTTGAGAGTATAGCAAGCCAGACTTATACGAATAATCATCTTATTGTGCGGGATGATGGAAGCAAGGATTCATCAAGAAAAATAATAGAAAAATGGAAAAAGCATATTCAAATAATAGAATTTTCCACATCTATAAATCTAGGCCCGGCACAAAGTTTTATGGAATTGGCTAGAAATAGCGGTCAATATGATTATTATGCGTTTTCTGATCAGGATGATGTATGGGATAAAGACAAAATTGAAGTTGCAATTAACAAATTAAATGACATAAATACACCAGCGCTTTATTTTAGCAGAAGCCGTTATATTGATGCAAATGGTGTGCTGCTATCTGAGGATCGTTTATTAAATTTAAAATACATGACTGTAGAATCTGAAATAGTTTGCGGGTATTGCCCTGGGTGTGCGATGGTATTTAACAAAGCTTTGATGGATGAAGTTAGACAACAGCGGTATAGAGTTATTCCGATGCATGACATGGTATTCATTATGACCGCACTTGCTGTAGGCACTGTTGTATATGATGTATTTCCTAGATTTTCAAGGAGAATGCATACAGGAAATGTTATCGGCAGAGAGGGAAAAAACAGATTTCAGAAATTGCAGCAAAGCTATAGGAGATGGATTAAGGATAGTAAGAATTATCCGCTTGATAAATTTGTTGAGGATTTTATAGAAAACACAAAAAATAAAAATCCACAGTATGATATGGATGAAATGAAAGCATTTGTAGACTATAAAAAGTCGTTAATATCTAAGATAAAAATTTACAAAAGTAATAGATTTATTACAGAGAGCAAACGAGGAAATAGATCATTTAAAATACGCCTTATTTTGGGATTACTTTAAAAGCCTGCCGCCGGGCAGATGGCATAAAGTATGAAAACTTATATCATATAGTGGAGAATTTGCTGAAACAGGAATACTGTGTTATGAAATTAAAAGACAAAAAAGTAGATAATATATCAATAATAATTATAACGTCAATTCTTTTTTATTTGCTTATATTGGAAGCAAATTTAATTGGAAATTTTGCAGTAATAATTTTATTGCTTCCAATTGCGCTTCATCCAAAGATTAGCTTCAAACTGGGAAGAATGGAAAAATACTTGATGGTATACATTATATATGGATTCATTCTTACCATTATTAGATATAAACAAGTATATAACTTAAAAAATGCTTTTAATTTGTTGTTTGAGTATATCATTGTTTTCGTTGCTTGCCATTTTGTCAAAAATTATGATTGGAGCACGATTGTTAAATGGCTGCGTAATTTTGGGCTATTATTATGTGGTTTTGGTATAGGGGAAGGGGTTTTTAAATTTCCGATACTGCATTATTGGCTGACTGGATCATATGCTACACAGACATATGGGACAGATTCATTTAGAATCTGTTTGATATTTGGCCGTCCGATTCTATGTGGAACTATGCTTTTGTTTTTATGGGGGGCATTGTATTGTAAGCCCTTTAAGAATTCAATAATTAATTTTCTTGCCCATGGAATATTTATATTAAATATTTTGATGAATAAATCAAGGAGCTGCTGGATTGCATTTGCTTTAATGGTGGTTTTGATTGTGTGCAAGAAATGTAGGAAGTGTAGAGTTAGGTTAAAATATTTTAAGATTCTTTTAATGTTGTTTGTATTAGTTGCAATGTTGGAAATTCTTGGAATTGATGCGGTTGGGAAAATATATAATTCAGTAGCAGATAGAATAAAAGGCTCGCTTGAAGCGGGGACAGGCCAGATTGTTCGGATTGAAAATATGATAAGTTCTTTTAATTACTGGTTTAAAGAAGAAAATTATCTGGATTTTTTAATAGGAGGTGGAAAAAATTATTCGATTACATTCATGAATGCCCATCCTGTATATAAAGGAAATTGGAAGTGGGAAGGTGTTATGGACAATCAATATCTTTCCATAATTCATGATTTTGGCATTGTTGGTTTTGTGATTTTTTTTGGAATCGTTATAGTCGCTATGGAGCGTTTTATAAAATGTACCTCATATGATGTATTTTCAATATATGCAAATACTACGCTTTTGGGGTTGTCAATTTGCATTTTCTTTTATGAAGGATTGAATTATCCGCTTATTTTTTGGGCTATTTTTATGACAATTGAAATGAGTGACTTTGCGGAACAAAAAGGGCTTATCTGCAAAAATGTTAATAGTGAAATGAACTGTATTGCTAGTGGGGATAAAATTAATATACTGGAGGATATGAGTGAAGAAAATAAAGCATAAATTTAAAGTTCTTATATCTATGTTGCAATATGAAAAAACATTGTGGAGGGATTTTGGCTTATATATCGCATTGATTCATTTTTTTATGAAGATTGTGTTTCAAGGAAGTAAAACGGCTATCGGAAGACGATTGTACAGATATATGTATAGTTGGATTGAAAAAAAGCTTAGTATAAAATATAGTGATTTTATTAATACCTATCATGAATTGTCCAATGAGAATATCGTTAATAACAAGGTGTCTGAAGATTCTCCAATATGGGTTTTTTGGTGGCAAGGGATTGAACAGGCTCCATCTGTAGTGAAAATTTGCATAAAATCGATTAAAAAGCATTCGGGAAAGCATAAGATGATTATAGTTACTAAAGATAATTTTAAAGAATATGCTCATATACCAGATTATATAATTGATAAGGTAAATGACGGTAGAATATCATTGAATCATTTATCTGACGTGATGCGGCTTGAACTGCTTTACAAACATGGTGGAATATGGATAGATGCAACACTATGGATGACAGGAGATATTCCAAGTGAAGCCTATAACTTATCGTTGTTTACTATACAGCACGGTCAATATTCCGATTATCATGTGTGCAGAGGAAAATGGTCAACCTTTTTTCTTTGTTCGGGGAAGCATAATATGCTGATGAAATTTTGCAGGGATTTTTTATATAGATATTTAAAAACGGAGAATAGCATAATCTGTTATTTAATCATAGATGTGTCTATATGTCTTGCATATGATAATTTTGTTTGGGCAAAGAATATGATAGATGCTGTGCCGCAAAATAATAAAGCTGTATTTGAGATGCAAGAACATATGAATTGTGTATATGATTTAAACGAATTGAATCAATGGAATAAAAACACATTTGCACATAAGGTTAGTTATAAAATTCCATTTGCAGATAGTAAAAATGGAGCTGCGACATATTGGGCATATTTAAATAAACAGGAGATGTGACCAGTGCTATTAACAGATAAAATAGACGAGTTGAATCTTAAAATAAAATGGAAAAGAATTAATCGCGATAATTTCAGCAGGCTTGGTAAAAATAAAAATTGGAAAGTAAAGAAATTGATTGACTCAGGGCATCTTATGGTAGGCAGGGGAACTTATGGCGTACTGAATATAGATACAACAGGTAATTTTGATGAGGGATTGTATATTGGAGCGTATTGTTCTATTTCAAGTCAATCTACGTTTCTGTTATCTGGAGTGCATGCTATTGATACTCTTTTGTCATATCCGTTTGATATTATGTATTTTAATGAGGAGCATACAAGTTTGACAAAAGGTTCAATTATTGTTGAAGATGATGTCTGGATAGGTGATCAAGTTTTGGTTTTGTCTGGTGTACGAATAGGTCAGGGAGCAGTGATTGGTGCGGGAAGTCTTGTTACTAAAGATGTAGCTCCATATGCAGTAGTAGGGGGAGTGCCGGCACACACGATTAAGTATCGTTTTTCGGCGGATGTGATACAGCAGTTGCTATCTTATGATATAAGTTCAATTAAACCAGATAAAAAAATAAAGCAATTACTTTATAGCAAAATTGACTCTAATAATATCATAAGTGTGTTGAAGAAAATTGAAGAAAGCGGACTAATTAAGAAAAAATCGGAGATTTCGTATGAAAAAAGGTATTTTTAGTATAGCAATGGCAAATGTTATTTGTATGGCATTGGGGCTTGTTACTAATTTTTTGCTTCCAAAACATTTGTCGGTTAATTCTTACGCAATGCTAAAAACCTACTCTTTGTATATGAATTATGCAGGATTCTTTGCATTGGGATACAGTGATAGTGTGTATTTAAAATATGGAGGAAAAAAACTTGGAGATTTGAATACAGCAAATCTTTCAAATAATTTTTACAATTATTTTCTTATGATTGCTACGGAAGCAATCATTGCATTTATAGGTGGTATCATTTTAAAAAATAACATACTTGCAGCCTTTTCATTAGGTATGTTCGCAAATAACATAATGGGTTATTTGAAAATTTTGCTTCAGGCAACGGGAGAGTTTAGTACATACGCACGGGCATTGAATATTGAAAAAATTGTGATATTTATTATCAATGTTGCAATGATTTTTGCTTTTAAGGTTGATAGTTATTTGTGGTATGTTTGGGCACAGATAGCAACAGGTTTTTTAGTAACGATTTGTTTTGTGTTTATAATACAAAAATCAACAGGTTTGATACAGAAATCAAAGTTTTGTGTACAAGTAATAGTATCTAATATTAAAGATGGTTATGTACTCATGCTTGGAAATTTTTCAAGTGGTATTTTTACCGGAATTGATAGATGGTTTGTAAAATTTCTTTTAAATAGCAAAGCATTTGCGGTATATTCCTTTGCGGTAAGTACAGAAAATATAATAAATGTATTTGTTTCACCGATAACTGTCTCAATGTATAACTGGTTTTGTAAGAGCCCCAATAATGATAAAGTGAAATTTATCAAACGAGTGGTTATGATATGGGGGTTTATCATTATAGGGGGAATGTTTTTTGTTAAATTTATCATAAAATATTATCTGCCTCAATACATGGATGCTTGTGAGATAATTATATATTTGCTTGGGGCACAGGTGTTTTATCTTATTGTGAAAGGAATCTATGTCAATATTTACAAGTCAAATAAACAGCAAAATAGGTATTTTTTACAACTTTTAGCAATGACTGTAGTGGCATTAATTTTGAATACGGTATTCTTTTTGATAAATAACAATATAAGGAGCATAGCCTTTGCAACATATTGCACATCGATTATATGGCTTATTGTTTGCGAGATAAAAAATTGCCAAATAGCATTTGAGTTGAAGGATTGGATTTTTATTATAATAGGCGGAATTACCTATATTTATGCAGGATTTTATTTTTCGCCAATATGGGGAATTATTGTGTATTATAGCATAATATTGATGCTTACTATTGTAATGGAAAGAGATTGTTTTATATATGGAATTAACAGTATTAGAAGCTTTAAGGAAAGCTTATTGAGGAATGCAGTCGGAAAATAGTCAGAAAATTTTTGAAAAAATGAATTTTTTGGTGAAATAAATTCTGCTTGCCGAATTTATTGCGATGGGGGGGAACTTTGATGGCAGCAAGGATCAAATGTTTTATAAGCCTTCGTATGTTTTTTGCAATGATTGTGCTAGTTGGTCATTGCGGGTTTATAAAGTCCACCGAGCAAGGAAAGCTTTTTTTCAATAGATGGCTTAATAATGGAGGATATGGAGTTCAATTTTTTATAGTACTTAGTGGATTTGGTGTTTACATGGGATACGGATCTAAGTTTAAAGACAGGCTAAGCGTAGAAAAATATTTTACATTCGTTAAAAAACGCTGGATTAAAAGGTTTATGGCAGAATCCTTTTACAAATTTCTTAATAAAATGGGAGTTGAAGTTGTTTTTAACCATGCGGATTATCGTTTAATTTCTTCACGTGTCCTACAGGAATTTGCAAATTTTCATGAGGTTAATTTGTTTCTACGTGGCATGATTCCGCTAGTTGGTTTTCCTAGCACAATCGTTTGTTATGAACGTCATGAACGATTAGCTGGTAAGAGCCACTACCCATTATCAAAGATGATGGCATTGGCATTCGATGGAATTACAAGCTTATCAATTAAACCTATTCGCATGATAACTGTGTTTGGATTAATTGTAACTTTATTAAGTATTATTGGCATTCTGTGGGCTATTATTGAAGTTATTGTAGGGACAACAGCATCTGAATGGGCAAGTTTAATTTGTATTATTTGTTTTTTGGTGGAGCTATTTTGATGGCTCTTGGGATAATCGGTGAATATGTTGGCAAAGCTTACATTGAAATAAAAGCAAGACCAAGATATATCATTAATGAACGCACTTATGTAAAAGATAGAATTATATAGTAAGATTAGATAATATAAATAAAGATTTTATGTATCCTTATGAAATTTTAGAGTTTGCTTTTTTAAAAGAAATCTTGGTGGAAAAGCTTATTTGCATATGTAAATGTAGTCTAACACAAGTTTCTTTTAGATAATGTATTGGCGTTAATAAGGGTAATTTTGAGTATTCTTCAGAGTTGCTCATTATTATAAACGAATAATTACGGAGGAACTTATAAATGCATATAAAAAGAAACATCCTATTAAACCCAGGCCCGTCCACGACAACGGACACGGTTAAGCTGGCACAGGTTGTCCCGGACATCTGCCCAAGGGAAAAGGAATTCGGATCCATGATGGAAGGGATCCGCAAGGATTTAGTGAAAATTGTCCACGGGGATCCAAATGAGTACACAGCAGTCCTTTTTTGCGGATCCGGCACAATTAACATTGATGTCTGCCTAAATTCCTTATTGCCTGCGGGAAAGAAGATCCTTGTGGTCAACAACGGCGCATATAGCACACGGGCAGTTGAAGTCTGCCAGTATTATAACCTGCCCCATATTGATTTATCCTTCCTAGTAGATCGATTGCCGGATTTAGCGGAGGTCAGGAAGGTTTTGCAGGATGACCCGGATATCGCCCTTGTGTACACCACTCACCATGAAACCGGGACAGGCATATTGAATCCAATCCGGGAGATTGGCGCGCTGGCTCATGAATACGGGGCGGCATTTATTGTTGATACAACATCTTCCTATGCCATGAGGCCGATCAATGTATATGAGGAAAACATTGATTTTTGCATGGCCTCAGCCCAAAAGGGGCTGATGGCAATGGCCGGGTTATCCTTTGTCATTGGAAGAGCCGATATGATCAGGCAGTCTGCCAGCTACCCAAAACGGTCTTATTACTGTAACCTTTTCATGCAGTATGATTTTTTTGAGAAGACGGGGGAAATGCATTTTACCCCGCCTGTCCAGACCGTCTATGCGGCAGTGCAGGCACTTAAGGAATACTGGGCCGAGGGCGAGGAGAGAAAATGGGCGCGGCACACCAGGGTATTCGAGGCAATCCATAAAGGGCTGGACAGGCTGGGGTTTAAAGATGTGGTTAAGAGAGAATGGCAGTCCGGGCTGGTAGTGTCCGCCCTTTACCCGGATGATGTGAACTGGGATTTTATGAGGGTGCATGATTACTGCTATGAGAGAGGGTTCACAATTTATCCGGGGAAAATTTCGACGGCAAATACGTTCAGGCTTTGTGCGCTGGGTGCGATTGATGAAGGGGATATCGCCAGCTTTTTCAGGGTATTTAAAATGGCGCTGGAGCATTATGGGATATCCGTTCCGGTTAAATACGGTAAATACAGTGTTGGAGGAGGGATGGAGGCATGAAGACAGTATATGCCTGCTTTACAACGGACGTTATCCATGAAGGGCATTTGAACATTATCCATGAAGCGGAAAAATACGGGGAGCTGACGGTGGGCGTATTGTCCGATGAAGCGATGGTTAAATTCGACCGGTTCCCTACAATTTCGTTTAAGGAAAGGATGGAGCTTGTCCGCTCCATACCGGGTGTTGCCCGGGTGGTCAGGCAGGGGGATGTAATGTATGACGAAATTATTTCGGAACTGCGCCCGGATTATGTCATCCATGGCGACAACTGGCTGAAGGGGCCGATGAAAGCCGTCCGTTCCAATGTGGAGCGGCTGCTGCTTCCCTATGGCGGGCAGGTTATTGATGTCCCGTATACATATAATGAGAATGTAAAGCACATTGACGACAGGATCAGGGAAAAGCTGGCGATGCCGGAGTTCAGGCGGAAGAGGCTTAGGCAGCTTTTGACAATAAGGCCCATTGTGAAGGCCATAGAAGTCCACAGCGGCATTACGGGGGTGATCGCGGAAAAAACCGTGGTTGAGCAGGATGGGAGGCTGGACCAGTTTGACGCCATGTGGGTTTCCTCCCTTTGTGATTCGACGGCCAAAGGGAAACCGGACATCGAGCTGGTGGACATGACTTCACGTTTCCGCACCATCGAGGAGATTGCGGAAGTTACCACCAAGCCGATTATTTTTGACGGGGATACAGGCGGGCTGGCGGAGCATTTCATGTACAATGTCCGTTCACTGGAGCGGCTGGGCGTGTCGGCGGTCATCATTGAGGACAAGACAGGGCTTAAGAAGAATTCGCTGTTCGGCACGGAGGCTGCCCAGACGCAGGATTCCATTGGGCATTTCAGCGAAAAAATCCGGGCAGGGAAAAAGACCCAGTTGACAGATGATTTCATGATTATTGCACGAATTGAGAGCCTTATCCTTGAACGCGGCATGGAAGATGCGCTGGAGCGCGCCCGTGCATTTGTAGGGGCTGGGGCAGATGGGATCATGATCCACAGCCGAAAAAAAGATCCGGCAGAGATTATTGAATTTTGTGACAAGTTCAGATCTGAGGATCAGGTAACTCCCTTGGTTGTTGTCCCGTCGTCGTTCAATGCGGTTACGGAGGAAGAGCTTGCGCAGCATGGTGTCAACATTGTGATTTACGCGAACCAGTTGACCAGGAGCGCATTCCCGGCAATGGAGGAAACGGCGAAAGATATTTTAAGGCATCACAGAGCGAAGGAAGTTGATGACAAGCTTATGCCGATTAAAGACATCATTTCGTTGATTGAAACATTGTAGACTTCTATGCGCCCGCAAGCGGATGGACTGGCATGGATAAAAGCCTGCGCGCTTAGGATGCCTGAACTTATGCCGCCTGTCCGGCGGTGGGCTTTTAATGTAAGGGAGAATATATGACAAATGCGATTTTAATGGCATCTGGCATGGGGACTAGGATGAGGCCGCTGACAGAAACGACACCAAAGCCCCTGATAAAAGTAGGGGGCAAGCCAATGGTTGAGACGGTGATAGAAGGGCTGCAGAAAAGGGGCGTTGACCATATCGCCGTGGTGGTGGGATACCTGGGGCAGGAATTCAATTTCCTTAAGGATAAATATAGCAGCGTGGTTATTGTTGAGAATGCCGATTATAAAACGGTTAATAATATTTCATCGGTCTACGCAGCAAAGGCGTTTTTGCTGGAAGGCAGCTGCTTTATCTGTGAAGCCGATATCTATGTGCTGGATGGACGTATTTTTCAGGAAAAACTTGATGGATCCTGCTACTATGGGAAGATGGTTGAAGGGTACTCCGATGACTGGGTGCTTGAGCAGGATGGGGGCGGCAGGATTGTCCGGGTAGGGAAAGGCGGGAAAGACTGCTTCAACATGGTTGGGATAGCATACTTCACCGAGGGGGACGCAAGGATCCTATGCTCGGCAATTGAGGAAGAGTATGGGAAGGAAGGGTATGAAGCCTTGTTTTGGGATGATGTGGTCAACAAGCACATCAGCAGATTTAGGCTTGCCGTCCATCCGGTCAACGCGAACCAGGTTGTTGAAATCGATACGGTAGGGGAATTGGAGGAAGTCCATAGAAAATTTTTTGGAAAGGGCGGATACGATGAAGGCTGAGAAACTGATGGGGATCATTGGATCCGAATTTTATGCCGGGGTTCCGGACTCCCAGTTAAGGGCACTTTGCGACTGCCTGATTGATCGGTATGGGACAGATCCGAAGCACCACATTATTGCCGCCAACGAGGGGAACTGTGCGGCGCTGGCGGCGGGATACCACCTGGCAACCGGGAAAGTGCCCGTGGTTTATATGCAGAACAGCGGCGAGGGGAACATCATCAATCCGGCGGCAAGCCTCCTTAATGACAAGGTTTATGCCATACCGGCCATTTTCATCATCGGCTGGCGTGGCGAGCCAGGGATCCGCGACGAGCCGCAGCATATTTACCAGGGAGAGGTGACGCTGAAATTGCTGGAGGACATGGACATGGCGTATTTTGTTGTGGGGCAGGGCACGGGAGAAGGGGAGCTGCGAGAAAAAATGGAGGAGTTCAGGATGTTGCTGGGGCAGGGGAAGGATGTGGCCTTCGTCATCCGCAAGGGCGCCCTTTCTTATGATGGCAAAGCCAAGTACGCCAACCGATATGCAATGCCTAGGGAAGAGATCATCCGGCGTATCGTGGCCTGCTCCGGCGAGGATCCGATCGTGTCCACTACGGGCAAGGCCAGCCGGGAGTTATTCGAGATCCGTGCCAGGCAGGGTCAGGCCCATAAATATGATTTCCTGACGGTTGGCTCCATGGGGCATAGCTCGTCCATTGCCTTGGGCATCGCCATTAACAAGCCAGACAGGAAAGTGTGGTGCATTGATGGGGATGGCGCGGCGCTGATGCATATGGGGGCCATGGCGGTGATAGGGGCGAATTCACCGGAAAACCTAATCCATGTGGTAATTAACAATGGCGCACATGAAACGGTTGGGGGTATGCCTACCGTGGCTGCAAGCATTGACCTGGCGGCTGTTGCGAAGGCTTGCGGCTATCCGAATGCCGTGTGCGTAAGTGACGCCGATGGTTTGGATAAGGAACTGATGGCGGCTAAGCGGAGAAAAGGATTAAGCTTTATTGAAGTAAAATGCGCTATTGGGGCCAGGGCTGATTTGGGCAGGCCGACTACCACGGCGATTGAAAATAAGAAAAGCTTTATGGAATATCTGCAGAAATAAAAAGAAACGGTCATAAAACAGCGAAGTTATTTTTTGCCAGCAATCCAAAAACAATTCGTACAGACATATAAAAATTAAGTTTAATATGATATTATGTGCTTTTTCGATCTGGATTCGTGAAATCTAAAGCAGTATGTTTGGTTTAGAGTATTTTCGAAAGCAGTACAAATAATGAACTATAAATTTATTACCCGGGGAGTGATACGAAGGTGAAAACAATAAATAAAAAAATACACGGACTAAGATTGATGATTTCCAACCACAAGTACATATGCATATTCTCAATAGTAATTATTGCCCTATCAATAAGCGGTTACTGGTGGGCAAGGTCAACTGAAGAAACAGCATCTTATTTCACATGGCTTATAGATTTGAATTTTGAGAAGATAGAACTTCCAGCAATCGTTGTGTCAGTGTTTGTCGCCCTTTTAACAATGGAGCAAAATGCAAGGATTACAGAAGGCAAGCTAATCAAGGAATTGAACAGCGAATTTATCAATAATGAAGCTTTGTCTAGAATCGAGGCCAAATTAGAGAAAAGCTTTGCTTATTATATGAATAGTGAAAACCCAACCGCTGCCCCGGGATTAGACATTGATCCTACGATAGGAGGAAAAGACAGGCAGGCATTAGTGAATTATCTCGTGCACCTGGAGGCTGTTGCGGCGCTTGTGAACAATAATATCTTGCGGCTGGGCGCTATCAATGACTTAGTAGCATACCGTTTTTTCATTGCGCTTAACAATCCCTCTGCTCAAGAACGGGAAATAAAACCTTATTCTGACTATTATAGCGGCTGCATTAAGCTGTATAAGAAATGGAAAGACATATTGCGCCGCAAACATATACCGATCCCCATGGAAGAAAATGGCGGTGTTATAGAAAAGCTTGCGCGGGAACTATGAGGATGTGAGGAAAGAGAATGCAATGATTAAAATCCCGGAAAAATTTATACGTGAAGCATATGCTAAGGACAGCCTGTGTAAAAACCCGGCGGCATATTTTTATGATTTGGCGATCATTTGCAGCAATATATGCAGGCTGCAAAAGTTTTTGCCCGCCCAGACGAAGCTTTATTACGCGATGAAAGCACCCCCCATAATGCAGTGCTAGACTGTGTTTGTAATGAAGATTTTATTACAGGGATTGAGATTGCGTCTGCCGGTGAATTAGAGGCGGCGAGAAAATTTTGTACTGCCCAAAGGATTATCTTTACTGGTTCGGGCAAAACGGAATATGAGCTTGAGGAAGCGATAAAGAGCGGCATCCAGTTGATCAACGTGGAAAGCCTGGCGGAGGCTGTGTGTATTGCCCGAATCGCCCGGCGGTTTGGGCATGGAGAAGGTAGATGTCCTGCTGCGGGTTAATTTAGATTTCCCCCAGATAGATGGAGCCGAAAACATGACCGGTTATTCGACGAAGATGGGAGTGGATGAAAAAGACTTTGTGGAAACCTATAAGGAAGTATGCCGGCTTGATTGGGTGTGTGTAAAGGGAATTTACGCATTTGCCGCCAGCAGGGTTTTGGATGATAAAATTCTCTTGAGGATTGATGAGTATATTTTTGATTTTGTAGAGAAACTGCAGTCTGAAACAGGGGAAGTTTCCGTGATAGACTTCGGAGGCGGCTTAGGAATAGATTAAAAGGGAATCCAGCAATTTGATGTTGAACATTATGGGAAAGAGCTGAAAGGATTAATTAAGCGGCACGGGTTTGGCCAAAAAGAAATTATTATGGAGTTAGGAACGTATCTTGTAGGAAATGCAGGATACTACACCTCTGAGATTATCGACATCAAAGAAATAAAAGGGAAAAAGCATATCATTATCGCTGGCGGGATAAACCATATGGGACTCCCGTTGGAAATGAGGCGTCAGCATCCGGTAGCCTTGATATCCAGAGGCAAGCCGAAATTATATGCCGCGCAGCCCTCTGTCCGTGCTGAGATTGCAGATATAAGCGGGCCGCTGTGTATTGTGTCTGACAGATTATCCTGGGATGTGCCGATTGAAAAAGCGGATATTGGGGATATCGTTGTATACACCCAAGCCGGAGCATATTGCTATGGGGAAGGGCTTGTGAATTTTTTGATGCATGAGCATCCCTTTGAAATTGTATTTGACAGCCAGGTGAATATGGATTAACGGAGGCGAGCGCGTCTTTTGGCAAAATATCTCTTTATCGATAGTTCATTTTTTGCCTAAAACCTTGTAGGAGGCCTTAACGGGCTGATCGCATTAGTCCAGAAGTGCAAGCCTTACATAGAGCGGCAGAAGGCAGAGACAGAGAAAGACCCATCAGCTAGCTTGTCAGCATCTGATGGATCCAAAGGCGATTGCATAAGTAATCGCTAAGTAAGCGTGGGGCGGCAGTTTCATCGCCGCCCTTTTCTATTACAAATTCATCATAGCATTTTGGCAGGGTGAAATCAATAGGATTTACCGTTGATTTTACCCATTTCTCTACTATTTCCTCATCCCAAATTTCCGCAGTTCTTCATGGAATGCCCTTCGGCGGGAGTACATGGTTCTATAATATTCCATTAATTTTGCTTTCCCGTTTCGCTCTCCCCTGGATTCTTTTGCTTCTCCCAGGGCGGCGATAAATGCGGCGCACTCGCCGTAATAATTCCGCCGGTTGCTTTCCATAATTCCCTTTACCCGCATGGTGATCATGTCCTGGAGCTTTTGGATAATCTGCTCGGCTTCTTCCGAAGATATAGATACGGTTTTCTTCCACCGAGAGAAGCACTGCCAGAATAATTGCCCGTCGTCTGGTTCTGTGGGGCGGGACAGGCCTGCCCTGTAGCTTTCGCTGCGGAAATTGCTGTATTCGGCGGCACTTTGGCACATGGCCCGGCAGCCGTTTTCTAAGGAATCGCCGGAATACAAATAGGGAAGGAACAGGGCAAGGCCGTATTTCATAAAGGTGGAAGACCAGCCCAGGGCGTCTTTCGTATTCATTGCTTCCTGGATTACCTGGCGGAAATTGCCGTTAAAGAAAACCAGCCCATAGTATGTATTGGAAGCAATCCGGTTTTTGCCGGAACTGTCGGAGACGAAGGCATATGGGGTTTCCATGGTTTTATGGGCGGCGCAGATTATCTGGTTTGTTTCTTCCTGGTATAAGGAAAAATCAAGGCTTTCCAGCCGCAGCCGCAGGTAATTTACCTCGTTTGTGTCTGAGCGGAAGGCTTCCAGCCAGCAGTTTTCCGCGGTTTCCCGCTTGTTTAAGCGCAGGGCGTATGTGGCGGTAAGCAAAGCCGCCTGGCTTCGGATGGTAAACTGGGGGGAGATAGTATGGAGCGCTTCCTGGCCTGTAGCCAGCATTTTCGCATCCTCCTGGCCGTTTAAGCCCTGGCGCAGGTACTGCTCATACATTTCCGGATGGAGATCCGCGAATTTTCTTGCGGATTCCAGGAATTGTTCCGGGCTGTCCTGAAGGCTTGCGGCTTCGCTTAACAGTTTTTTGGAAAGGGAATTGTTCTGGCGGCCCAGATATTCGATCCATTGCGTTAAAAACGTATCCCATTCCGGCAAATCGTTTTCGCCTTTCTGCATCAGGGCTTCCAGAGTGATATCGCGGCAGCAGGCTTCCTGGATAATGGCAAAGAGCATTTCCGGGCGCTGGGGCATGGGGACTGCCTGGTAAGCCAAATATAGACCGTCCAGAACCAGATCCTTCTGGCAAATGTCCAGATGCACGGCGTCGATAAAATCATAAAAGGACATTTCCGGGTCGCAGTATTCTTCGTAGTCTCCGGTAATGGTGATGGTCAGCCTTGCTAACTGCGCAAAAAGCCGGAATCCTTCCGGATACAGTTCCTGATCTACGCACTGATGGATCAGGCGGCAGGCTTCGGACAGCCTGTCCGTGACATTTTCCGGATCTTCAAATAAAAATTCGTCTGCGGAGCTGTCGTACCAGTCGTCATATTCTTCGTTTAAATAGCCTACAGGGCAAAGCTGTCCGTCTTCGATTTGCGTAAGTTCCTGTTCAAGCTGCGTGATTTTTTGCCGCAGAGCTTCCGTGCCGAAGTCGGATATGGGGGAAGCGGACAGTTCTTCCGGTTTGCGTTTTCCCATGGCGTTTAATTTTCCTAAAAACATATCCCGCTGGTATTCCGGGAGTGTCCGGGCGGTTTCATGGATAAAAGCCCCCAATTCGTTTTTGGAAAGCCGGGAAACCGATTGATCAACTTGCTTTAAAAATTGGATTAAATTCATTTTTTGCCGTTCCTTTCTAAGGCATAAACAAGTTGTGAAAGTTTTGTCAAATTCTTTGCTCTTCTTTTGCCTCCAACATCAATATTATCGTATGATCAGATAACCGTAAAGTCAAGGGCAAAAATCTCCTGGCGGCATAAAGTATTTGCTGACATTACTGTTCACACCATGACTAATCACTCCACTGATTAGTCATGGGTCAGTACAGTTATGGAGCCAAAGCATATGCCCCATTGCCGCAGGCGATTTCAAATGGGCATATGCGGTTACGTTCACAGGATATCTGTGAACGGTAACTTGCTGACACCTGTTTTTATCCGTTTTCCCGCCGTTTGAACGGCTGCTATCTGTTTGCGTTCCGCAAACGGCTGAATCGGTAAGGGCGGCGGTGATTTTCCAAGCACGCCCTAATAGTGATATTTCTCCCGATTCGCCTTCAAAAAGAACATGGTTACGCCCAAAGCCAACACTTCCGCCGCCACGGCAGACAGCCATATCCCGTCCACGCCCCAAATTAATGGGAAGGTTAAGATAGCGGCGGCCTGGAATACCAAGGTTCGCAGGAAGGATATGGCGGCGGAAATTAATCCATTGCCCAGGGCGGTAAAAAAGGAAGAGCCAAAAATCGCAAAGCCGGAAAAGAGGAAGGAGAAGGAGAAAAAGAAAAACGCCCGGGAAGTCAGCCGGAACAGTCCTTCATCGTATCCGGTAAAGATATAGGAAAGGGGAGCTGCCAGCGCATTGGCGGCGGCAAACATGATTACGGCAAATGTTCCCATAAGCACCATGGTCTTCCTTAGCATCCCTTTTAATTCACGGCTGTTTTGCGCGCCGTAGTTGTATCCGATAACCGGGGCAGTCCCTACGGAATAGCCGATAAATACTGCCTGGAAAATCAGGCTGACGTACATCAGCACGCCGTATGCCGCAACGCCGTCTTCCCCGGCATAGCGAAGCAGCTGGACGTTATAAAGCATACTGACCACGGACATGGAAATATTGCTCATTAATTCGGATGAACCGTTTATGCAGGTTTTCTTTAAGGCGCTGGCGTCAAACCGGGTGCGTCCGAGGCGCAGAAGGCTTTTATTGGGGCGGGCAAAGTAGATAAGGGGGATGATTCCGCCTACGCATTGGCTTAAAGCGGTGGCGGCGGCCGCGCCTTCAAGACCCCACCGGAAAACCGCGACGAATAAAGCGTCCAGGATAATGTTGGTAAGCCCGGCGGCAATGGTTACGTAAAGCCCCATAGCCGGTTTTTCCGCCGTGGCGAACAGGCATTGAAATTCGTACTGCAGGATGTAGGCCGGGATGGCCGCTAAAATAATATGCCCGTAGGTAATGCAGTCTTCAAGGAGCTGCCCGCGGGCTCCCAGCGCCAGGGACAAAGGCCGGATGGTGAGGAAGCCGATAAGGGCCAGCAGAGCGCCGCAGGCGGCGGAAGAATAGACGATCAGGGAGAACAGGCGGTTTGCCCGTTCATGTTTGCCCTGCCCGAGGGTTATGGCGATTAGCGCGCCTCCCCCGGTTCCGAACATAAAGCCAAGGGAGCCCAAAATCATTAAAAATGGCATGATAAAATTTACGGCGGTGAACGGGATTTTTCCCACAAAATTCGACACGAAAAATCCGTCAACTACGCCGTAGATTGAGGTAAATACCAGCATAATGATGGAAGGAAAAGTAAAGCGGAGCAGTTTTTGATAGGTAAAATGTTCTGATAACTGAATGGCCATGTTTGCACCAAATGATTATCCTTTCTTTAAATTAGTTACAATTAATGCCTTTATCGGTTCTGGCATTATTTTGCAGATGCATGGCAGATATCTTGCGGATGCGTGGCAGATATCTTGCGGATGCATGGCAGATATCTTGCGGATGCGTGGCAGACGGCATAAATCCCTTTCTTATGGCGTTTGCCATATATCCCGTGCCTTTTCCCGAAGCTGGGCAAGGAATTTTTCGGTTAACGCCAGGTACTTTTCCAGGTCTTTTGCGGGCCAGGAGGCGAATATGGCGTTTTCGGCTTCGAGGATCCGCAGAGCTGTGCGTCCTGCCAGCTCTTTGCCCTTATCCGTCAGGCAGACGGTTTTATTTTTGCCTCCGTCAGGTGTTAAGTACACGATGTTTTCCGCTTCCAGCTTGCGGATGGCAGAGTTAATGGTTTGTTTGCTGATGCCGGACAGACGGCAGATATCCTGCAGGGGGCATCTGTCCCCGCTGTTGCAGATGGTATAGAGGATGATCATAGCGCTGTCGGATAACCCCAGTTTCTGGGACATTTCGTGGTATACGCTGTCGATCTCCCCAAGCAGATGGTTATACCGTTTCATTGCTGTTGAAGGGTAAGTATGCATTCTGTGCCTCCTATAATGGATAAGTGAGATATAAGTGCCAAAAGGCCAGGGTTTCATGCCAGGATGAGAAGGCATGAATTTGGGAAGTTTGTACCATGCGTTGCATTATGGTATGAAATCGTACCTGGTAATGGATTATAGTACGATTTCGTACAAATGTCAAGGCGGAAAATATGCCATTGCCTGCAGATTCCTGTGAAATTGCTGCACTTTAGGCCAGGCATCCCTTCCCTCCTCACCTTTGCCCTGACGCAAATATCGGGCGTGGATATTCGCTGTTATTTCTGTAAGGAAGTACTGGGATGTCCGCCCGGCAAAGGATTTAAGCATTTTTCAAACACGCTCTAGGTCTATGAGCTGCGGCATGAAATTAGCCGGGGCGCTCAGGCGGATATCCAAAAGGCTTAACGGGAAGCATACCGTGCTTGTCGCAGAAACGTAATAAAATCGACAAAGAAAAGTAGTTGCAGGTAAGGAAAAATCTTGATAAAATTTCCTTT